>Ga0209633_10000657_pt1 | contig 39155 bp, 37 predicted proteins | sample Cruoilmetagenom1_FD_187290 | JGI IMG/M metagenome (GOLD analysis project Ga0209633, IMG submission 187290) | Oil polluted marine microbial communities from Coal Oil Point, Santa Barbara, California, USA - Sample 1 (SPAdes) (version 2) | ecosystem: Environmental > Aquatic > Marine > Oil seeps ...
TTCCTTGGAATAACTGTTTGTTATGAAATTCAATTATATCCGACAAAGAGTTGGAGCTTAGCTTTAAATATTTATCTTATTATGTTGTTATTCAAAGATTTATTTCACGACTGGTAGCGGTATTAGATTCTGAGACTATTAACTAACTGGTTGATGTACGTATTATCTGTGATACAAAAAACTAGGGGGGGTGCCATGCTTCGACTCCGCTCTGCAGAACTGCTTCCCTTCGACATACTTCGACTACGCTCAGCACAAGCGCTCAGGATAAACCAAGCCCTCTCAGCACAAGTATCAAATTTTACAATAAAAATATGCTCTTACTGATTAAGAAGTAGTAACTGAAGTACTGTAATAATTCCGGCAGGGTTAAAGGTACTGTCATAGAAATTAACTACGGCTGTATCTGTAATCAGAACACTATTTACTGTCGCTGAAATGGTAATATTTTCAATTACTGCATTGCTCACTGTGGCGGAATAACTACCATTCGTATTATCAGAGACTGTTGAAAGTTCTGCGCTTCCTGTGGATGAAAGAGTAACAGAATCACCACCGTTTGTAAGATTATTACCACTGCTGTCCTTAAGTTGCACGGTTATTAGTGATGTAGCCATATCATCAGCGACAACTGATGAAGGTGAGACACTCACAAGAGATGTGCCAGCATCAGCCACGCCGACCACTGTTGGATAAAAAGCAGCGAGATCATGGCGAACCAGATTTCCTGATTTTGCATTATCAGCGCTATTAGGCTGTCCTTCAGCGATGCCGCAGGGTTCACCGTTACAATCGATATTTGGGTTTGAGAACTTGCCGAGCTTAGGTTTATCATAACTCATAATAGTGGAAAACGTATTCGGGTTATCATGGCCATATGAATAATCGAATAAACCTGGAACTCCAGCATGATCTCGATCATGCGCAAAGCCAAAGTTATGGCCCAACTCATGGGAAAGACTATAATTGTTACAGAAATAAGTAAAGATACCTGACTGGTAAGACCCATCCTGCACCACGGAAAAGGCATATGATTTTTCCGAGTTAGGCATTGTTCCTGTTGCCTGATTACCTAAAATATAGGCGATACCACAGCTGCCATTATGCAACTCCTTATAATCCCTCAGCAATATGACCATATCCGCACCTTTGCTACTTCTGAGAGCCGATACTCCCGCAAAAACTCCTGCTCCGCTTTGCATGTTTACCAGGGCTGTCCCGCTAGCGGAATCATTATCTGCATTAATCTGTTCACTGTGTACCAACCTAAGTTCAATCGACATTTCACTGTCAACATAGGCTGTATTAGAAATTGCTACAAGCTGGTTAATACGTGATTCTACGGCATTGATACTGCCTAATCTGCTTTGTAAATCTGCGGTATATAAAACCATAATATCGATAGTAGCAATACCAGCGGGTGGTGAATTTGCAGTCTCAAATGTTTTGTTTTGGCTTTTGAAATGTCTCTTAACAGCAGTCTCAAATGTATTGTTTTTGTAAGATTTTTTAACACGTGAAAAATCCGGAATAATGCCATCATCTTCATGACCTCCTTCAATATAGCTTTCTAGCTCAGCAGGGGTTAATAGCTGTTCTTTATTATTGTGCAACTCAATTTTGTACTTACCGTCTTCGGTATTGATAATTGCACTACTGCCAGCGCTTCCCTGTGTGATGATGACACGATGATTTGTACCATCAATATAACCTATTATGGTAGTGTCGCCGTTACGGTGATTCTTCTTTTTTTCGAGACTAATTCTATAGGTCTTACCAGCTTGATTCTCAAAGAGAATATAATCGCCCGCTGAGGCAGATTTAATATCAGAATTTATTTTTACTGAGATACCTGAAGTGTTTGTAGAGATATTTTCAGTAATCGGCCTTTGGGACGGAATATTATCCAAGAGCAAATTAAACTCTTCCGCATTAAGAATAGACACAGAAAAAAACAGTAGAAAACCAATTAGCCCTTGCTTCATTTTTAACCCTTGCTTCATTTTATTTATTTTTATTTATCTATTCTCTGAGAATAGCAGTAACTCTCGTAGATGCCTAATAGTAAGCGACTTCTGGTAATATCCTATATATTTTATCAAAAATACTAGATTAATCCCAAATCATATCATCCAGCCGAACCTGATCTTCATTTCTATCAGAGCAATCCGTTAATGCTTTATATAAATCGTCTTGTTCAAGGATATGATGGTTTCCCTGATTGTCTTGAATATATGCCGCCCAGGGAACAAACTGGCTCAATGGGAAATGCTGGCCATTATTGGGAGAGTAGTCAATATTCAAACCCGCAATATAGATAAGATTCTTACCTTGATAGCTTTCTTCCATCACGATGCTTCGATAGGCGTTATCAAATTCGATTTGTACATTAATCTCTGCCGCACTTAGCATAGGATTTCCGGAAGTGACGACCCACGGCATGTATTCATGCAAATTTTGTAACATACGATTAAAATCAGATGGGTCTCTCTCAAAACGAAACAATGTGGGTTGTAGGTGGTGATTAATCGGTTTGGCTTTTTCTTGTGACCATTGATAGTCCTGTTCTTTCAGATACTCTATGAGTTCATCAGAAACAGCATAAACATGCGAGGTACTTAGAATTCTAATGGGTTTAAGAATTTCATCGCTTTCCTTATCGCGTTGTACCATCTTTTCAAGATTTAAAAAAAGCCCCTCTTTATAATCCTGTTTGACTAATTGTTTATCAATTGTGATTTGAAATTGTTCACCTTCTTCCCCATTGATTTGCTGCAATAGTGTATTTTGCTGAGCAAATGTGTATTCAGCTAAATACCATTCTAAAGTTGCGTGGATTTTTCCACAGTTAGATGAGAAATGCTGGTCTTCTGTTTGCAAACGACGGTAGCGCCCAAAGCGTTGTGACAATGGCTCGTAGCCCACATGACTCGCCTGTAAAATAACTAGGTCTTTACCATGATGTGCATGCGGTGCGCGACGACCATGCGCCATAATACCGCCGACCAGACCATGATCAAACGGGAAGGCGCCGAAATGTTTGCTCATTAAAATGATTGGCAAACCCTGACTTTCATCAGAACAAAAAGCTCGTGATGGGGTGATTTTGCCAGGCTCCATTCCCTGCTTGATACAGAAGTTATAAAACTGCGCCATAAATTTATGATAGGCAATACTATGGTCTTCAATTTGGAAATCACCCAGTATCGAGCGTAGTTTTAGATTTCTAATCATTATTGCTTTAACTCCTTGTCAATATCAAAAACTAGGGGGGGTGCCATATGAATTTCAGTTACGAATAATATACTTTGATCGCTTCCCCAATCCGCTTTAAAGTTTCTGTAAAGACATCATCATCTTCCTGCAATAAAGTCATTCGAAAGCCATTGATAGTCGAACCAAAACCAGTCAACGGTACAACACAAACTCCTTGGGAGCCCATAAGCTCGTAGGCAAACTGGAAATCAGTATTATTAGCGAGGCTTTGCGGTGTGTGTTCCAGTTTATCCAAAAACAAACGAACTTCCTTGTTAATAGACTCCAGCGAATTACGTGGTAGATCCAGTAATTCTACTACCAGATAAAAAACGCCTTTCGGCTTGTTAACTCGTACCTGAGGTATGCTGGCAAAAAAATCGCAGGCTTCATCCGCACGTTTCTGGTATTTATCAATTCGACCCTGCAAATAGGCATCGTATTCAGGATGCTGATACAGATGCGGTAAAACAATCTGGGGCAGGGTGGTGGAACAGACTTCAAGCATTTTGGTGAGTAATATGATTTCAATAAAGCCTTTGAAGTTTTCATCCTTATCAGCGTTATACACTTCAACCCAGCCACAGCGCGAACCCGGCCAAGGGATATCTTTGCTGATACCTTTCATACTAATGCCCGGTACATCACTGATGATTTCATGCAGTAAAGTTGTCTTTATGCCATCGAAAGTCATGTGATGATAAATTTCATCAAAGATCAAGAAGCAGTCGTGTTTTTTGGCAATTGCGACGATTTTTTCTAAGGTCTCACGTTTGTAAACACTGCCGGTAGGGTTGTTTGGATTAATAACCAGAATAGCAACTACGTGATCGTTATATTTAACTTTGTTTTCGATTTCATCAATATTAGGTTCCCAGTCATTTTCAGGATCCAGGGAATAACTAATAAAAGAACATCCCGCATGCATCGATTCTGCAGTTGCGTGTGAAGGGTAAGTTGGTGAGGGAACTAGCACCCGTGTTTCCTTGGGTAAGTTATTCATCACTTTATTAATGGCTTCTCCCAAACCATTAAAAAAAAGAATATCATCCACGGTACACTTTTTCTTATCTGAAAAATTCTCCAATACATACTCACGCGCCGCAAGTGCGCCGCGCGTTTCGGTATAGGCAAAACTCTGGTCGGTGGCTACCTGCGCCTGAACAACATCGTGCATCCAATCGGGAACGTGTTCACCAGCAGCAACCGGGTCACCAATGTTTTCCCAGATCATATTAAAATTGCCCAACTTTTCAAGCTGTTTACCAATAGTAACAACTTCGCGAATGGGATAGCTTAAGAGTGCGCTGTCAGCGCGTAATAGATTTTGTCGCACGGTTAGTTTCTTTGTTTAGATAGAATATGTAAATAGTATCAGATTTATAAAAACCTTATATCAAGTAATTCTTTTCGCCAAAACAACTATTAATTTACCTATGATACGAATAATTTATATAATCGTATCATTATATGATACAATTAATTTAGTAATCGACTCATTAGCATTTGTAAAAAAATATAGCAAGTTGATAAAGAGAATATGGATAGATAAATGAATAATAACGTAAAATGGATATGGCAGCATAAAAAATGGCCAGAGTTTAACTTTCAAGCAGAAACTATAATGGCTGAACTTGAAAATGTTATACGTACCGTAGCACCTTTAAATCTGCTGGCATCTGAGCTTAATCAGGAAAAACAGTTGACGCTTGAATCGCTGGTTTTACTCGAAGAAACTTTATCAACAGCAAAAATCGAAGGTGAAATGCTAGATCGAGAGTCAGTACGATCTAGCATTGCAAAAAGGTTGGGAGTAGGTCAGGTTAAAAGAACTAATCGCTCTGCAGAAGCCTTTGTTGATGTATTACTTGATTCAGTACGCTTTTATAATGAACCACTTTCAGAATCGTTATTACATAAATGGCATGCCATGATGTTTTATGAAAAATCGATTCTGAATGATATGCTAATTGGTGAATATCGTGATGAAACCATGCAGATAGTATCTGGGCATTATGGAAAACAAACGCTACATTATCAGGCTCCCTGTGATAACCAGCTGTGCGTTACGAATGAAATGAATAAGTTTTTAAAGTGGCTCAATAGTGAAACAAAACTGTCTGGCTACATAAAAGCTGCCATCGCAAAATTCTGGTTTGTAACAGTTCATCCATTTGATGATGGCAACGGACGTTTATCACGTATAATTGCAGAGCGTGTGCTGGCGATAAGTGAATCTAGTCCAATCCGGCTTTATTCAATTTCATATGAGATTGAAAAAAACCGTCATGAATACTACGACTTGCTTGAGAAAATGCAAAGGAATGGATCGGCTGATCCTAAAAGTGGTATTGATCTCAGTGAATGGATTATCTGGTTTTTACAACAAATAACCGCAGCAGCAGAATCCAGTATGAGGCGTCTCGAAAAAATTCGTTTTAGTACACAGTTCTGGGATAATAATCGTCACACAGTATTTAACCAGCGCCAAACAAAACTGATAGAACGACTGCTGGAAACAGATGATTTTGAGCCAGCAGGTATTTCAAGGAGTAAATACAAAAGCTTGGCACATACCACTGATATTACCGCCGCACGTGATTTAAAGGATCTCGTAGAGAAAAAAATACTCAGACCTATCGGTGAAGGACGGTCTCGGAAATATCTTATCAAAGCAGATTGATATTTAGTAATTAAGCACCATTTATAAAGATTGGAGCCACAATGCTTCTTCAAATAATTTAAGGGTTAAAAATGAAACGTATATTTTTATTACTGGCAACTAATTTTGCGATTATCGCTGTTCTTGGTCTGGTCTGGGGCGTGCTTGATGCGTACTTCCATTTGACAGAAAAGTTTATGGCAATGGGGCTCCCAGCGGGCATGGGTTATTACGCGGTGATGTCTATTGCACTAGGTTTTGGCGGATCCTTTATTAGTTTATGGATGTCAAAAGGTGCAGCAATACGTAGTATGGGAGTTCAAGTCATTGAGAACCCCACGAGTAAGCAGGAACGTTGGTTATTTAATGTAGTGAAACGCCAGGCCGACAAGGTTGGAATTGATATGCCGGATGTTGGTATTTTTCATGAGCCATCGCCTAATGCATTTGCCACAGGTGCACGTAAAAATAATGCACTGGTTGCCATAAGCACTGGCTTGTTGGAGTATATGAGTGCAGATGAAGTTGAAGCTGTACTAGGGCATGAGATGGCCCATGTTGCCAATGGTGATATGGTTACCCAGACCTTATTACAGGGAGTCTTAAATACTTTTGTATTTTTCTTCTCAAGAGTGATTGCACATCTTGTAAATTCAATGCTGAGCCGAGGTGATAGTCGGGGCGGTAGCTATGGAATGGTTTATTTTGGGGTGTCCATGGTTGCACAAATTTTATTAGGTTTTCTTGCCAGCATGATCGTGATGTGGTTTTCTCGTTACCGTGAGTTCCATGCTGATAAAGGTGGTGCTGATCTAGCAGGTCGTGAAAAAATGGTTGCTGCTTTACAGAAGTTACAACAGGTGAGCCAGCCACATGACCTTCCCGGTGAAATGGCTGCTTTTGGTATAGCAGGCGGTATTGGTGACGGTATGAAAAAGTTGTTTATGACACATCCACCATTGGAAGAACGAATCGCAGCCTTACAGAATAATAAGTTTTAAGAGGTCGTTTCCTTTGTATAAAGGTCTCTTTTAGACCTTTAAAAACTATTGTGTGTGTGTTTTAATCCGATAAAATTTATTTATTTAATAATAGCAAATGTCATCAAATCAATGGTCTACTTATGTAGACAGTTCATTTAAAGAGAATAAGAGTGATCATCCGCAAGATCTCTTTATTGAGCGCGACGGCGTAAAATTCGCAGGTACACACTTAATTCTGGATTGTTGGGGAGCTTCAAGACTCACAGACATTGATCATATTGAATCAGCATTGCGTGAAGCTGTTGACATCACAGGCGCGACTTTACTACACATCCATTTACATCATTTCACTCCCAATGGCGGTGTTTCAGGTGTAGCCGTTCTAGCAGAGTCACATATCAGTATTCATACATGGCCAGAGCGTAATTACGCAGCACTGGATATTTTCATGTGTGGAGAAACTCAACCAGAAAAAGCGATTGCTGTATTTGAAAAAGCATTTCAGGCAGATTCTATTAAAGTGACGAACCTTCAGCGGGGTACAGTCATCAAAAATGGTGAGGCTGAGTAAATGTCATTTATTAGAGAGATGAAAACTGAAGACATTGATGTAGTGGTGAAAATAATCGCCTCACAAAGTGAAGAGGATGCAGAAGAAGCAGAACCTGGCTACCGTGAAGTTGGCGGCATTATGGATCAATATGTGATTGAGCAGGATGGTCAAGTCATTGGTGTCACTGGCTTTGTAAGCCCTCCCGGTTGTGAACAAACACATTGGCTGTCCTGGACCTATGTAGATGAAAATCACACAGGCAAAGGAAATGGCAGAAAAATGCTTAATGAGCTGCTTGAAGTCGTTAAAGAGCAGGGTGGTCGTAAAATTTTTGTTAAAGTGAGTGATTATATTGATGAGGAAGATGGCGATATTTACGCCGCTGCTTTACATCTTTATCAATCACTAGGCTTTAAAAAAGAGCTAATTCATAAAGACTATTATACAGAAGGTGAAGCACAGATTGTTTTAGGCCTTCGTTTAAAAGATGCAGTGGCGGAAAATGTTATAGAACCGGATGAATGTCCGGTTCAGTTTAATTCAGTCTTTGAAATTGATGAGACTGATGATGCTTATAGCTTTGGCTGGCACGATGAAGGTGTATCAGCTTTCACTCAGGACGATGTAAAAGTCGGCCTGAATCAGGTAAGAGAAGATGAAGGTCGTGCTGTATTTCTGAGCTTTCCTTCAAACTTTGTGGGCGTTAGTGAAACACTGCTGGCGTCCGGTTTTTCAAACTCAGGTGTTCTGGATGACTATTATGAAGATGGTATTCATGAACAACATTTTACGTATAGATTTTAATCGCTTATTTAAAGGAGAAACATAATGTTTAGTAAATTAAAGTATTTGGTATATGGAATAGTGGGAATTGCTGTTGTTTACGTGGTATTAACAGATACAGACGATGCAGGTGTTACCAGAACAGACCTTGATCAGGTGTTAAATGTAGCGGTTGGTTCATTAGATTCAATGGAAGGCAAAGAAAATATTACAAAAGAAAATGCCATGGATACATTTGCTTCTAGCTATGCTCAAGAGTTGAATGCTAGTCAGCCTGCAATTCATGCCGGTGCAATAGGTGTAGCGACAAATACAGATGGTTCGTTTGATGGTTTTGCTGATGACAATAATAATGCAGTAAAAGACAGCGGTGAAAAAGAACTATTCAACCTGGAAGTGGACTCAGAAAACAATCGTTTGATCGCATCGGATGAAACCTATACACGTGATCATGGTTTCTCTGGTACAGGCCTAATAGCAGGAATGTTAATTGGCAGCATGCTAAGTCGTCAAAGAGCAGCAGGCAAGAATCCTGCAAGTAGAAAAGCAACTTCAAAATCTGCTTACAAGAGCGCACGCTCAAGAGCAGGTTCTGGTAGTCATTCTAGAGGAAAATAATTTCCTATACTCCCATCCTATACTTCCATAAGAACGGGAAGTAATCAGCTCCTTATCATCTGGAATTTATCCTGTATGATTAGGAGCTTTTTTAATTCTATGATTCTATAAAAAGGTATTACGTTGCAGTCTTATTCCCAACTTAGCTCCAAACAAACTGGCATTCTACTTGTATCAATCCTTGTCGTTGCTCTTTGTGGTATCGCTTACGAATTAATTATTAGTACGGTTTCCAGTTATTTGCTGGGAAATAGTGTTTATCAGTTCTCGCTCACCATTGGCTTTTTCATGTTTTCCATGGGAGTTGGTTCTTATCTATCCAAGCTATTATCGGATAAAAATCTAATTCAGAATTTCATTACCGTTGAGATTGCTGTCTCCCTTGTGGGAGGCGTTTGTAGTTTATTATTATTGATGTCCTTTCCGCTGGTAAGAGCCTTATATGAAACGGTTATGTTTAGCCTGATTTTTATAATCGGTGCCTTGGTTGGCATGGAAATACCCATTCTGACTGGAATTTTATCCGCGAAGCACAGCACTCGAGATTCCATTGCTAATGTGATGTCACTGGATTATATCGGCGCCCTGATCGGCTCAGTAGCATTTCCTCTGCTTTTATTACCACAACTTGGTTTATTGCGATCATCTTTTGCCATTGGTTTAATCAATATACTAACCGCTTTAACCAACATTTATTTCTTTAGAAAATATCTTAATTCACCTCGCTTACTCACATATATCAGCCTAGCCATTTTACTAATGCTGATTGCGTTTACTGTCTATGGAACACGTATAAGTAGCTACGCGGAACAGCATTTGTATTTTGATCAGGTCATTTTCAAAAAGCAGACACCATATCAACGCATAGTTGTAACCAAATCACATGGAACTAATGAGCATCGATTATATATTGATGGTCACATTCAATTCTCATCACGTGATGAATATCGCTATCACGAATCACTGGTGCATCCATTGCTGGCAATACAGGGGAAAAAAGAAAATGTACTGGTTCTTGGTGGCGGTGATGGACTTGCGGTTCGTGAAATTCTCAAATATGGCGATGTGAAGCTGATTCACCTCGTCGATATTGACCCTGAAATGACCCGCATTAGCAAGCGTCTTTATATGCTTTCAATGCTGAATGAAAAGAGTCTTGAAAACCCCAAACTAAGTGTATACAACCAGGATGCTTTTAGCTTTATCAACCAGCCCGGCATTCTTTATGATCGCGTCATAATCGACATGCCAGACCCACATAATGAAGCAATAAATAAACTCTACTCCAAAGAGTTTTACACCATGATTCGCAGACGAATGTCAGAAGAGGGCTTAGTCGTCTCACAAAGCTCTTCACCATTTTTCACCCACAAAACCTTCTGGGCCATAGAAAAAACACTGGGTGCCGTATTTGATGATACCTTGAGCTATCACGTAACCATTCCATCGTTTGGCGTTTGGGGCTTTAATATGGCACGTGTTAATAAACAAATCCCCAGAGACTTTAAATTTAACGTTTCTACAAAATATCTAAACGATAAAATCATGCAAGCAGCGATGATTTTTGGCAAAGACACCAGCAAGGTAGAAGTGCCTGTGAATACCATAATGGAACCTAAGTTATACCAGTTGTATTTGGATGATTTGAAAATTTAGCGAGCTTCCCATTTTGTTGTTTAAAATGGTGAACTCGATTATGCAGCCGTTGTTTGGCTGCTTAGTGAGCTAGCACTGAATGCCGATGAATAGTTATGTCGCCGTAGCCGTTGCTTGGCGAACTTACATTTTTTAATATCCACAGATTACACAGATAAAAACCCCAATATTGGGTTAAGCAGTTAACCATCATCACTATAAAGACGATAAAGGTTTAATAATCATGGCACAAAAATACAATGTTCAACAGCCGCCGATAGAAACACTAATTAGCTGGGTTAAATCAGGTGATATTGCGATTCCTGAAATCCAAAGACCTTTTGTGTGGAGTGCTTCTAAAGTCAGAGATTTAATGGATAGCATGTATAAGGGCTATCCCATCGGCTATATCATTGCTTGGCGAAACCCGAACGTGAAGTTAAAAGATGGCAGTTATTCAAAGGGCAAGAGAATACTAATTGATGGTCAGCAGCGTATTACTGCTTTACAGGCGGCTATTGTTGGCCAATCAGTTGTTGATAAACAGTATAAATCTATCCGTATTCGTATTGCATTTAATCCTTTGACGGAAAGTTTTGAAGTGGCTAACCCAGCAATTGATAAGAACAAAGAATGGCTTAATGATATAGCCCCTATAATTAATGGAGAGTTAAAAATACATAATGTAGTGCCTGATTATTTAATGAATAATCCCGAAGCTGATAAGGATCTAGTTTATGAATGCCTAGATCATTTAACCGATATCGTTAAAAAACAAATCGGATTAATTGAGTTAGAGCCAGATCTGGATATTGAAACTGTGACAGAGATTTTTATCCGCATCAATTCCAAAGGTGTGGTGCTAAGTCAGGCAGATTTTGTTATGTCAAAAATTGCCGCCAATGAAGAATTTGATGGTAATACCTTACGCAAAGCAATTGACTATTTTTGTCATCTTGCAATTGCACCGGAGTTTTACTCACATATTGAAAGTAATGACAATGAGTTTGTGAAAACGAATTACTTTTCTTCCATGCGCTGGTTACGACAGGAAAATGATGATTTATATGATCCAAGCTATTCAGATTGTTTACGGGTTGCTTTTACATCACGCTTTAATCGTGGTCGTTTAGCTGATTTAGTAGGATTATTGTCAGGTCGTAATTTTGAAACAAGAACCTATGAAAAAGAGATAGAAGAGGATAGTTTTAAAGAGTTATCTAAAGGTGTATATGAATTCATTAATGAAACACATTTTAAACGGTTTTTAATGATCATTCGTTCAACTGGCTTTGTTGATGCTGGGATGATTCGATCTCAAAATGTATTGAATTTTGCTTACATTGTTTATCTTAAATTAAAGCGTGATTTGGGCAATGAACCACGTATTGAAACGTGGGTTCGACGATGGTTTGTTATGTCTATTCTAACAGGGCGTTATTCAGCATCTCCTGAGTCACAATTTGATAAAGATATAAAAACGATAGCCAGCCGACCATTTAACGATGTACTCGCTGATGTTGAAGCTGCCGAGCTTTCAGATACCTTCTGGGAGGTAGGTGTGGTGCAATCTCTCAATACTTCAACCATTAACTCACCTGTGTTCAAGGTGTATTTAGCAGCACAAGCCTACTCAAATGACCCTGGTTTTTTGTCTAAAGATATTAGTGTTCGTGACATGCTAACTCACCATGGTGACATTCACCATGTATTCCCTCGTGACTTTTTAAAAAAGCAAGGTTTAACACGCGGAAAATACAATCAGGTGGCTAATTTTGTTTACTTACAACAGGAAGTAAATATCAAAATCGGCAACAAACCGCCTGCTGATTACATAAATACAGTATTCACTCAATGCGAGAGTGGTGAACCCATTTATGGCGCAATTACTGATAAAGAACAATTGCTAGAGAACCTAATAATTAATTGCTTACCCGCAAATATAAAAGCATATCAATTTGATAATTATGAAGTGTTTTTGGAAGAAAGACGAAAAAGTATGGCAAATAAAATTAAAACGTATTATCAGTCATTATGAGGATGAAGGCCCCTGATGCCAAAAACCCAGGGGGGTGCCATGCAATCCGCTGATCCTAAAAACTGGGGAGGGTGCCATACAATTGGTAAAGAGTCCGTGCTTTTGTGTATCTGCTAAGGCTGTACAAGATTCGACCAACATCGACTCTTCCTTCGGAATCGTAACCATATACTTTTTAGTGAGCTTACCGTTTTGTTGTTTAAACGGAAGACCCTATTATTTAGTAAGTAACCGTCTGGCTCTTTTATTGGTAGAGAATCCGTGCTTTTGTACATCTGCTAAGGCTGTGCAAGATTCGAGCAACATCGACTCTTCCTTCGGAATCGTAACGATATACTTTCTGGCTCATGTGAGCCTTAGAAAGCATAAAAAGCACGCTGATCAACATACACAGGCGCCATATTTAACTGATAAAACCCCAAGCCACCTTTGCGAATTTCAAACTGTTTTACAGTACCTATTTCAAATTGATTCCAGTATTCTGAAGATTTAATTTCGAATTCAAGTTTTGGTAACTGAAGGTTTTGATCGTCTGCTTGCCAGAGTCTGTCATCATTCATGGTATAGGAATATTCCTGTAGTCCTTTATCATCAGTCCACTCATTCATTCTTAATAATAATGGATAGGTAAGCAGGGCAGCTGAAAAACTCATTAATAAAACTAGAATGATTTTTTCCACAGTTTTAAATTTTGAATTAATCAGTAGTAGATAGCTTAGAATGGCAGCTCCCAGCGCTGCCATGGCATTGTATTTATAGGGTGGTGTATCAATATAGAACTCTGACAGAGAACCATAACTTCAATAATAAAATAGAAAAGAGCAAAGAATAGAAAACCTGTCATAGCTAGAGCAACCGGACTGGAGTTAATGTCAGCCCAGTCAGATTCTATATCTACATCAGTTGAGTTTTTAACGTTGAACAAACCTTTTTTGGAAAGAATTTTTATCAATGGGCTATCCTCATACATTGATATAAAGTTATTTCTCAGCACAAAAAGTGATTTCTTAGGACTAATTTCTTCAGGATTTACCCATTGTATTGGATAAATTTTAATGGTTTTATTAAGAAGTTTTAAGTGTAGCGGTAGCATGACTTCACTCGCTGAAATCACACTTTTGGCATGACTAACTTTCTGTATTTCACCCCAATTAATACGCCAGTCTGGGTTTAAAAATTTAAGGAAATCAGGTAAGCCACTATGGTGAGACAAGCCAAATTCATCAACCTCTAGTTTAGTCGTATTCATGAAATGGCTAAAAAACCAAAGAAATAAACCAAACAGAACTGGGGATAGGAGATAAGCACCTGTTATTACAGAATTCTTGCCGCCGAAATAGTACATTAAGCCTATAGCGATAAATCCAATACTGATTAGAGAAACCTGAAACCAGAGCTGCCAACCCTGAAAGCTTTCAAAGCCACGCCGACGTAAAACTAATTTATTATTCATTTTTATTATTTGAGACATTTGTCTCTTTATTTACATAATTCTAGATTTTACTAATTCTATCGTGAGTCATTAATTTGGGCACGAAGATTCCGATAAAGCCATTATTTGCCAAGTGCTATAGCTGCTGTTATTAACGGTTTCACACTAATAAGTGAGATGTCCGTTTTAAAGAAAAAAAACGGCAAGCTCACTAAAAAAGTAGGGGAGGTGCCATACAAATTGGTAGAGAATCCTGTGCTTTAGTGTGTCTGCTTAGGCTGTGCAAGATTCAACCACATCGACTCTTCCTTCGGAATCGTAACGATATACTTTTTAGTGAGCTTACCGTTTTGTTGTTTAAACGGATAACTCAATTATTAGTGCATAGCCGTCTGGCTCTTGTGAGCCTTAGAAAGCAAAGACTATTTAATACATTTAAATTTGGTTTTAGTTGGGAAGTTAAGTTTGAGAATACGCATGGTATCGTTCGCCAAATCTTTTTTACCCAGTTTTTGTGCGGCGCAAATTTTTATTTGTAATGCATCAATGACTGCGGGTGTTCCTTGATGATGTTTAAGTGCATAGTCAGCGCGATTATATGCGGCTAGATAAGCACCACGCTTCATATAATATTTTGCAACATTAACTTCGGATGAGCCCAGTGTGTTTTTGAGATAATGCATGCGTTTTCTGGCATCAACTGCGTAAGGACTATTGCCATGCCGTGTGATCAGGGTTGAAAAATCATGAAAAGCTTCTTTTTGACGAACACCATCGAGGTCAGAGAAATTTCTTGGGAAAACCTTATCGACAATGCTTCCGCCACGAGTGAAGTTAATTAATCCACGTAGATATAATGCATAATCCATGCGAGGGCTACGTGGATAAACGCGCATATAACGATCAATTGTATCCAACGCAGTATCTGGTTCATCAAATTTATAATAGGCGTAAGCCTGCTCCAACAACGCTTGTTGGGCAAAACGTCCTAGAGGATACTTGGCTTCTAATGACTCATATTTCTTTATCGCTTCTTCAAAATTATTGCCATCCATGGAAGATCGAGCTTCTTTAATAAGCTGTGTGGCACTGGCATCAGTATCCGCAGCATCTCTTTTCTTTTTAAATGAAGAACAAGATGTAAGTGCCAGTGAGATTAGGATCAATAAAGATAATTTTAAAAATGGTGTTTTGTGGAGAATAATCATGAAGCGCCCGTTTTATAATTTTGATTAATTATACAGCAAAATAACTAATACACTAGACAAGAGAGATTACTTTATAATCACCGTTCTTTACCTACAATTTATATACAAAACATTAGTTAACATGACAAAAGATTCAGCACTTGTTTTTCTCATTCCTGATGCCTCTATCGGCAAACGACTGGATTCAGTTATAGCTGGTTTATGTACAACTTATTCACGCAGTCAGTTACAAAAATGGATTAAATCCGGAGACATTCTAGTTGATGGCGCACAAGTTAATGTAAGAGATAAAGTTGTGGGGGGAGAAGAGGTTGTCATCACACCTGTTCAGTCTGAGCAAACTCATGACTTACCTGAACCAATAAAACTAGACATTGTATTTGAAGACGAGTCATTATTGGTCATTAATAAGCCTGCTGGTCTAGTGGTTCATCCAGGTGCTGGTAACCAGACAGGCACCTTGGTAAATGGATTATTAGCTCACAATGAACAGCAAAAGAACTTGCCAAGAGCGGGAATAGTTCATCGTCTGGATAAAGACACGAGCGGTTTGATGATGGTCGCAAAAACACTGGAATCACATACTGCTTTAGTCAACCAGCTACAGGCACGCGAGGTAAAGCGTGAATATTTAGCGTTGGTTTCAGCAGAAGTTATTGCAGGCGCTACCATTGAAGCAAATATTGGCAGACATCCGCGGGATAGGAAGCGCATGACGGTGTTAACAGCAGGTGGCGGAAAAGAAGCGATTACCCATTTTAGAATTGAACAACGACTGTTTCATCACACTTTGTTAAGGGTGAACCTAGAAACAGGACGAACCCACCAAATCCGCGTTCATCTTGCCTGGAAGCACATGCCAATAGTAGGGGACAGAGTGTACGGGGGCAGGGCTAGAGTACCTGCAAAAATCAATGAAAATTTGCGTCAACTGATCCAAAAAATGCCACGTCAGGCGCTACATGCCACACGTCTAACTATCCAACATCCATTAACAAACGAAACAATATCCTGGGAAGCAAGCTTGCCAGATGACATACAAGAACTGGTTGATTGTTTAAATTTACTTTCTTAATCCAGCATATATTTAAAGTTTGTACTTATGTAACGATGAAGACCAAAACCCTGAGTCGCTAAAACCCTCATTTCATTATAATGATTTTCATCAGTTTCTTGCTGATCAAAAATTATATTTTTATGAGAATGAAATTTAATTCTCATTTCATTTTCTCCAAGCTCGTATGAACAGATTCCCACATTACCAGCCAGATTTTTATACGATGTCATTTGCGTTTCCTAATTATTATTATTATCGAGTGATGTATTTTAAATTATAAATGTAAAAAGATGAAATCTAACTTATGAATGGTGTGATTTAGTAAGATGGTGATTCTGTGATGTCAAAAAGTGGAGGGGGTTCCATGCCGTATAAAGAGAGAGGTAATTAAGAGGTAATGATATTATTCTATTTAACATAATATATATTATGCGCATAATAAGCATCAGATATTAAAAGCTCATATCCTAACGATCTGTCCATTTTATATAGGATGTTTCTAGATTAATTAACTCGTAGTTCTTTGCTAGTAAAGGCTTTTGATCAGTCATCTCTTTATTAAACTTGACTCCTTACTCATTCTTTTAGCAGAACCAGATGCTTTTATAATTATATAAAACAGAAAATGTAATGTAATCAGTTGTATAGGTGAATGGTTGCAAGCATGGCACCCCCCCTACTTTTTGGCATCAGCGCTGGCTGTCTTATAGTTTAAATAAGCTATTGAAGTTTTCTGTAGACACACGTGCGATGTGTTCATAGCTACAACCACGTAGTTCTGCCATTTTTTCCGCTACATATTTAACATAAGCTGGTTGATTTGGTTTGCCACGTTTTGGTACAGGAGCCAACCAAGGTGCATCAGTTTCAATGAGGAATCTATCTTCAGGTACAAGTTTGGCAACTCTCTGTAATTCTTTAGCGCTGTTAAAAGTAACAATACCGGAAAAAGAAATATAAAAATTAAGATCTAGTGCTTTTTCAGCCGTCTCCCAGTCTTCTGCAAAACAGTGCATGACACCGCCGACCTGATCTGCTTTTTCTTCTCTTAATATTTCTATAGTGTCTTCTTTTGCGGCGCGGGTATGAATTATTAATGGTTTTTTCGTTTCTATCGCTGCCTTGATGTGTGTACGAAAAAGATCGTGTTGCCAGCTCATGTCCTCACTGCCACCTTCATTACAACGAAAATAATCCAGTCCAGTCTCCCCTATTGCGATTACTTCTTGATGCTCTGCTAATTTTATTAGTTCAGCAGCACTCGGCGCATATGAATCCTGATGCGTCGGATGCACACCAACGGAACAATAAATATTTGGGTAGTCTTGTGCAGGCTTGAGCACATTTTGAAAATGTTCAGTGTCAATACAAACGCATAGAAACTGGCTTACATCCGATTGTTGTGCGGCGGCCAGCATCTTTGAAAAGTCATTATCAAAGTGACTTAAATCGATCTTATCGAGATGGCAGTGTGAATCTGTCAGCATAATGAAAGACTGCTTTGTAATTTGCGGAGCAATATTATACTGATATTTTAAGAGGGTTGTCTGGGCAAATCATCATTTCATTCCTTCACCTCTAATATTTACAGGTGAAGGAATGAAATGATGCAGTGAAAATCCTAATAGGTTCGAACTAAAGGTGGCACATTCGCCCTGTTGCCAAGCATGGTTTCGATAATTAACTTAACTTTCGCTTTTGTTGTACCTATAAATTGAATACCTATGCCCTGTGTCCCTCTTTCACAAGATTCAGGTGCAATCCAGATAACTTTACCTGGGATGGCGAGTTTTTTATCGGTTGATTGTAAATGCATAGAAACGATGATTTCATCACCGAAGTCATAACCATCATTATTTGTAGGTACAAATATTGCTCCACCACGAACAAATGGCATATAGCTAGAATGCAATGCCGCAACATCTTTTAATGGTAGTTTTAATACGGTACGTTTTGCAGCGTCGTTAATTTCAGGGATATTTGAATCTGTAGTATTTTCGGTAACCATAATATTATTTTTATTTTTGATTGAATTATTTGTAGTTCTTTGCAACTCTTATTTGCACCATAACATTAACATGTTCTCAACAAACATTAGAGGATTAACAGACGTATGGATATATTGTTTTTGTTGCAATAGTTGTTGATAAATTTTCCAGAGTTGATTTTCTGATTTAAGTTTACCTAATTCAAGCATTGTTTTTGATGATCTATCAGGGCTATACTCAATATTAGAATCACTGCTAATAGCTTGTTTTATAAGGTTTTGTACCCATGTTATTTGCCAATTTAATAACAGCTCTTGATCAAACTTTTCCCACTTTTTAGCAGTCTGCGTGATCGGGATTTGTTTATTAATAACGCCAAGGATATCTTTGCCAAAACCGTCCCTGCTTTCTATTTCTTCGGGTTGGATGTTAAGTGCCGCCACAGGTCTCCCATATGCCATGCTAAGCAACTCTTCACTATTACTAGTTTCTGGAAAATTATATTCTATCCATTTTTTTGCCTGAGCTTTTTGAGGGGTTTTCAGTGATAAAATTTGGCAACGACTTTTAATCGTGGGTAACAATTTACTTAACTGACTTGCTAATAAAATAATAACGGTATTGTCGGTGGGTTCTTCCAATGATTTCAGTAGGCTATTAGCTGCATTTTGATTCATCCGTTCAACTTGATTAATCAAAACGACTCGGTAACTGTTAAAGCTACGGCTATAGCTTAGAAACTCAGATAATTGACGAATCTGATCAACCCCTATTTGTTGCTTATCTTCTAATAAGGAAATACCAAGATAATCAGGGTTTGCATTGGCGTCATAAGTTTTACAGGCCTGGCATTTATTACAGGCATCTAATTCGGTTGCACCTTGTTGGCTTCTCTCGTTTACATTGATACACAATAGTGATTTAACCATTCTGTTGGCGAAATCCTGCTTGCCTACTCCATTTTCACCCGAAATTAAGAGTGCGTGAGGTAAATGATTACGAGAACGCGCTTTTATATAATAGTCCCAGCTACTTTGATGCCAAGGATAAATGATAGTTTTTTGTTTTACCGAAGTCATTATTGTTTAAGAACGTCTTCAAGCAATTTATTTATTTGGATTTGTACCGTTTCCAGATCATATTGTGCATTTACAATACGATAGCGCTCTTGGTTGGCTTCTGCCATTTTAAGATATTCTGCTCTTACTTTATTAAAAAAATCAATGTGTTGTTGCTCGAAACGATCTGCCTCTCCCCTACTTTGGGCGCGTGATAAGCCAATTTCTGCTTCAAGATCAAAAAGAAAGGTGTAATCTGGTCGTAAAGAACCTTGTACCAAATTTTCCAATATTGAAATATCTTTTCTGGAAAGCCCTCGCCCAGCTCCCTGATAAGCATAAGTCGCATCTGTAAAACGATCACAAAGCACCCATTTTCCCTGTTCTAGTGCAGGGATAATTTTACGTTTCAAATGTTCTGCGCGAGCCGCAAACATTAGTAATAATTCACTCTTGGGATGCATTTCTGGCAAGTCTTTAGAGATCAAAATCTCTCTGATTGCTTCTCCAACAACTGTTCCTCCAGGTTCGCGGGTAAGCAATATCTGCTGTCCTGCCTGCTTAATTTTCTCCGCGATATAGACAATATTTGTTGTTTTTCCAGCGCCTTCTACACCTTCAAATGTTATAAATAAGCCTTTTTTTGCAGTTGCTTGTGTAGTCACGTTCTTAGTCGCCTTTATACCGTTTTGCTTTGCCATTTAACAAGTATTTGATGACAGCTCTTTTATGTTCTTTATAGGTTTTGGAAAAATAGGATGTGCCATCACCTTTTGCGACAAAATACAACATATCACCATCAACAGGATTAAACGCCGCTTTGATTGAGGCAGCACTCGGCGTAGCGATAGGTGTTGGAGTTAAGCCTTTGCGTGTATAGGTATTATAAGGCGTGTCTTTCTTTAGATCTTTTTTGCGGATATTTCCTTTGTATTTATTACCCATTCCATAAATAACAGTTGGATCAGTCTGGAGTAACATATCCTTTTTTAAACGATTAATGAAAACCCGTGCAACTTTATTTCTATCACTAGGACTACCCGTTTCTTTTTCGATAATCGAAGCCAAAATAAGGGCATCGTAAGGTGTATTAATACCTTTGAATTTTTTACGATTTTGCCATTCTTTTTCAAGTAATTCCTGCATGGCATTATGGCTACGCTGTAAAAACTCAATATCAGTAGTACCTTTTGGATAGCTGAAAGTATCAGGAAAGAACCAGCCCTCGGCTTGATGATGCTGGTATTTGCTCTTAAGCTTTTTCATGATGTTTTTATAATCATCATCGCTAAGAGTTTGCTTCAGGTTTGGATCTTTCCTGATAATTGCTATCAAATCTTTAAACGTTGTTCCTTCTGGGAGTCTAGTCTGATATTGCAGCGTTTTACCTTTACTAAAAAGCATTAAGACATCAGTGGGTGACATGCCTTTTTCGAGTTTGTATTCACCTGCTTTTATTTTTGTATCCTGTTTTTTTATTTTGGCTAGTGCAGTGAATAATATGGCAGGTTTAAATATATTATTTTTTTCAAGATCTTTGGATACTATACGAATATTGCTGCCTTTTTTTATCTCAAAGCTAGCAATATCTTCTGCAACTGTGAACTGTTTAAAGGCGTTAAACTGTGTGTAAGCATAGAAACTTAGCGCAGCAGCTATTATAAGTACAAGTGGCAATAAAATCTTAAAAAAGAATTTCATAGTTTTTTCCCACTTATAAAACTGATTTTCGTTGCAACAAAGTACTGACTATATTTTCTTGAAAATCAACGTACCGTTGGTTCCACCAAAGCCGAATGAATTGCTCATGGTAACGTTGATTTTCGCATCTCTTGCAGTGTTAGCGACAAAATCAAGATCACATTCTGGATCCTGATTATCCATATTAATGGTAGGAGGAAGTATTTGGTCACGAATTGCCAGCACACTAAAAATCGCTTCTATTCCACCTGCAGCACCAAGCAAATGACCTGTCATTGATTTTGTTGAGCTTATTGCAACATTCTTTGCATGGCTGCCCATTGCGCGTTTAATCGCTCGGGTTTCAGCAACATCACCAGCTGGTGTTGATGTGCCATGTGCATTGATATAATCAACATCTTCCGGATTCAATCTTGCATCCCTAAGTGCATGATCAATACAACGTGCCGCGCCATCTCCATCTGTTGAAGGTGAGGTCATATGGTATGCATCACTACTCATTCCAAAACCTACCAACTCACAATAGATATCTGCACCACGCGCCTTCGCTGATTCATATTCTTCTAGCATTAACACACCAGCTCCATCTCCCAAGACAAAACCATCACGGTCAGTATCCCATGGACGACTAGCCGCCTGTGGATCATCATTGCGAGTTGAAAGCGCACGCATTGCGGCAAAGCCGCCTATGCCTAATGGTGTCGAACACATCTCTGCTCCACCGCCGAGCATGATATCTGCATCGCCATAGCTAATCATGCGCGCAGCATCACCAATACTATGTGTAGCGGTAGCACAGGCTGATACAGGCGACATATTGTGGCCTTTTAAACCTAGCATGATAGATATGTTTCCAGCAACCATATTAACAATGGAACTAGGTACAAAGAAGGGGGAAATTTTTCTAGGGCCGCCATTGAGATAAGCTTTAGTGTTTTTCTCAATAGTTCCGATACCACCAATACCAGAGCCGATTATCGCACCAAATCTTTCTGCATTTTCATCGCTTACTTGTAGGCCTGAATCTTTAAGCGCATCCGTTGCAGCACCCACACCAAAATGAATAAACGGATCCATTTTACGTTGATCTTTCTTTGAAATATAAGCACTTGCATCAAAGTCGTCTACATTGCCGGCAATTTTTACCGAGAAATCACTGGTATCAAAATAGCTTTCAGGAATTAAGCCAATACCACTGACTCCTTCCGTTATATTTTTCCACGCTTTATCTATTGTTGATCCTACCGGAGAAACAATTCCAAGACCTGTAACTACAACACGACGTTTTGACACTAGAAATTCCTACTAATTATTCAAATACTAAAATTAAAAAAACCGCTAGGACTAATTTGGCTTAAGGTTACTCAAGTCGTATAGTCCTGCGGTTCTCACACAGCTTTTAGACGTAAATTAACCTTTGTTGTTATTTACGTAATCAATTGCCAGTTGCACAGTAGTAATTTTTTCAGCTTCTTCATCTGGAATTTCAGTACCAAACTCTTCTTCCAGGGCCATTACTAACTCAACTGTATCTAATGAGTCCGCGCCTAAATCATCTACAAAAGAAGCTGCGTTGGTAACTTCTGATTCATCAACACCCAACTGTTCAACAACAACACCTTTTACGCGTGTTTCAATATCACTCATGATCGTTAATTCCTTTTTCTTTGATAAAAAATTGTAATTCAATAGCTTGAAAGCGAGTTTGAAACAATGTTTCTATCACGCCATCAACATACAAATAATGTAGCTATTGTAGAGAAAATCAAGTCACTACACAATTTATATTGTTTTGTTTTATGACATATACATGCCGCCATTGACATGTAATGTCTCTCCCGAAATATATGCTGCCATATCAGAAGCCAAAAATAACACTGCATTTGCAATATCTTCGGATTGACCCAGCTTTTTTAGAGGAATATGTTGTAGCAGACTATCTCGTTGTACTTCAGAAAGCTCTCTGGTCATATCAGTGTCTATAAAACCCGGCGCAACCACATTGACAGTAACACCACGTGAGCCAATTTCTTGCGCCAGTGATTTTGAAAACCCTACGACACCTGCTTTTGCAGCCGCGTAATTGGCTTGTCCTGCGTTTCCAGTAGCGCCGACTACGGATGAAATTGAGATAATACGGCCTTTGCGTGCTTTCATCATGCCTCTTAAACATGCCTTGCTGAGTCGAAACACAGAGCTAAGATTGGTCGATATTATATCATTCCATTCTTCTTCTTTCATTCTCATCAATAAATTATCACGTGTAATTCCTGCATTATTGACCAGTATGGTTATTGCTCCAAAATCTTCTGCGATAGATTTTAAGACAGTATCTATAGAATCAGGATCCGTGACGTTAAGCTTCATACCTTTGCCGCTTATGCCTGTACTCGAAAAATATTCACTAATTGAATCTGCGCCTTTATCAGAGGTCGCTGTTCCAATAACCGTTGCACCTGCTTTTCCTAATGACTCTGCAATGGCGCGCCCTATTCCCCTGCTGGCACCAGTAACTAATGTAACTTGTCCTTCTAAATCTATCATTTTATATTCCTGTTATTGATTCTACTTTGCTCGAGATATATGACTATAAGGCCACTTAGATATTTAATGCTTTAGGGCTGATACTAAAAAGTAAGGGGGGTGCCAATGAGGTTTTTCAGCTTCCATTCAGATCCTCGCAAGCGCTTAGTGCTTTGTCTAAAGATGCTGAATCACAAACATTAAAATTCCCCAGCTTGCGGTTGATGCGTCTATTAAGCCCGAATAAAATCTTGCCTGGGCCAAATTCAATAATCGTGTCAGCAGCATAAGTTTGATTCAGTTTATTGATAGTATCAACCCACAGCACCGGTTTATAGAGTTGTTTTGACAGGGCTTCTTTTTTATCCTTTATATCATCAAAACTATTGGCTTCAACATTTTGAATGACAGGAAAGTCCGCTTTAGCAAAGTTTGTTGATGACAAGGTCTTATCTAACTGCTCTGCTGCACCTTTCATTAAACTACAATGTGAAGGCACACTAACAGGAAGCTGAATCGCACGTTTTGCCCCTTCTTCTTTTAACTTTTCGATAGCAATTTCCACCGCGCCAGATTCGCCTGCAATCACCACCTGTCCGGGTGAATTAAAATTAACCGCTTCAACAATGCCTCTTTGGCTAGATTCCGCACAAATATCCACAATGACCTTATCATCAAGCCCTAAGATTGCAGCCATAGCCCCACTCCCTTTAGGTACGGCTTGTTGCATGAGTTGGGCACGTTCTGCTACAAGTTTAATCGCATCTTTAAAATCCAATGATCCACTTGCAACCAAAGCAGAATATTCACCAAGACTATGTCCGGCCATTGCAACTGGCGTGCATCCACCCTGCTTTAACCAGATTCGCCAGACTGCAATACCTGCGGCTAACATAACGGGTTGTGTATTTTCAGTTTGATTCAGTGCGTCTTCATTGCCTTTTTGGGTTAAAGCCCAAAGGTCTTTAACCAAAATATCAGATGCTTCCTGAAAAGTATCTTTTACCTCGTTATAATCATTCGCTAATTCAGCCAACATGCCTGTTGATTGTGATCCCTGCCCAGGAAATACTGCTGCAAACTTCATCCTGCTACCCTTGATTTTCGTACAAAGCACCCTATCATATTAGTAATTGCTTAATTATGCACATCTTTAATCTCCAGAATTACCTTGATGCTGTAAATCCAGTGTTAAGGCAAGTGTTGATATACTTTAGGAAGAATAAGCAATAAATAAACCTTGTTTATTACCTCTAGTAATGGATAATACGCGGGTTCAAAATTTAGTAGTTTTTTAGAGAATTGTAGAAAGTATGGCAAAAGAAGAAAGTATAGAAATGGAAGGAACAGTAGTGGAAACACTACCTAATACTACATTTAAAGTAGAGTTGGAAAATGGACATGTAGTTAATGCCCACATATCTGGACGTATGCGAAAAAATTATATTCGTATACTCACAGGAGATCAGGTAACGGTTCAACTAACTCCGTATGACTTGAGCAAAGGTCGTATTACGTATCGTAGTAAATAAGTATAAGCTCTATAGACTTCCCCCCTAAGAATCCTTTTACAGCCTCCCATGGTTGAAACTTTACACTCAGCAACACCGGCAAACCCTTGCTTTAATAATTATTTCTGACAAGTACTTTTTCAACTGCCCTCAGGCTTCTATATATCTAGCGCGCCCTTGTCAATTTTTTCCTTTGACCATTTTGGATCGCAACACATCTCGCATTTAATTTACTCATCTTGGAATGTACAACTGAAACAGTACGTAAATTCACTACTGTTTCAGTTGTATTTAATGCTCAATATTAGAAATTTATTTAGAAAAAGTGAGTGCAAAACTAACAGGAACTGCGGTTGCAACAGAAGGAAGCTTTGCCAGTTCTTGTAGCTTTTTTACACCAGCTTCCATACCAAAATCTGCAGCCTTCAAGATAATTGGTGTCGCACTAGTCATAACCAATTTATCACCTGTGTTTACAATGATCGCATTTACTGGAAGTGATTTCGAAGCACCGTGCATACTTAGCGTGACTTCACCACTTCTCATAATAACACCAGCAGCCGGAATTTTGTTTCCAATATTAGCTGTTATTGTAGCAGTTGGATGCTTTGCGGTATCAAACAAGAATTCTTTCATGCGTTGATCACGAATTTCTACTTTAGTATCCACGCTTGCCAGATCCAGCACAACACTGAGCTCTCCTGATGTTGAAATGGAACCTGATAATTTTCTGATGTGATGGGCTTCACCTGCTGAACCTTTCTTAACAGAAACAAAACTAAGAGATGAAAGTGCATTATCCAGCTTCATTGCTGTCATCTTTCCATGTGAATCTGCCATACTCAAATGACTCAGCCCCAAGAAAAAAAACAAGGTAATTAACTTTAATAAATTTTGATGTTTAAACATAGTGGAACTCCTCCTTTGCGATAAAATAATGTATTAACGGATAATACAAATACTTAAACACATCAATACCAAAAAAAGTCCTTAATGTTGAAGAATTAGCTAAAATATATCCTAAACTCTATTCCATGACAGACAATACAGACACTTTTGATCAAGCGTTGATAAAAATAATTCCGCGTTTAAGGCGCTATGCCAGAGTTTTGGCTATCACCGCAGATGGTAGTGATGAATTATTACAAGCAACGCTTGAAAGAGCACTTGCCAAGAAACTACAATGGCAACAAGACACTTATCTTGATCGTTGGTTATTCACCATTATGAGTTCCATCTGGAAAAATGAACTACGTTATAGAAACACCAGAAAGGGAAATGGGGTAATTCATGACATCAATCATTTGTGTGATAACTCAAAAGAAAACAAACCTGAAAGGACTTTTCTACTTACTCAAGTGTTTAAAGAGGTAATGTTACTTTCAGAAAATCATCGTGAAGCTATTTTGTTGGTTTATATTGAAGGCATAAAATACCAACATGCTGCTGATATATTATCAATTCCACTTGGGACTTTAATGAGCCGCCTTGCGCGCGCTCGTATTATTCTGGCAGAGAAATTCTCGGAAACAAATGAGACCAATAATAACGCAGTAATTAAACTGGATGAACACAGAGGCAATAATCCTTAAATGCAAAATATGCACCCACAGGCTGAAAAACTATTAGCTTATGTTGACCAACAATTATCCAGCAATGAAATGGCTGAAATTAAAGCGTTACTGGCACATGATCCAGATGCGGTTGCATTTGTCGAAAAGCTACAACAGATTGAATTGCCATTTGCTGAGTCATTTGACTTTTTTCTCGATCAGGAAGTACCAGAACATTTCAATAAAACCAAAAAGCAAAATTTGAGATGGCAATGGGCAACTTCAATCGTTGCTTCTTTAGTAGTAGGATTGACCCTTGGATATTATGCATCAAAGATAAATAATGAAGACCATGATAACTGGATTGTGCGTGTCGCAGACTACCATTTATTGTATGTTCGGGATACAGTCATAGAGACACATCTGAGTTCCAGCGAAATATCAGATCTAAAAAACAAACTGGGTAAAGCACTTAATACTAGTTTAAAAATACCTGATTTGAGCGCTCAGAAATTAAAATTTAAACGTGGACAAATTTTGGACGCCAATGGTAAACCACTTATCCAACTAGCTTATCTACCGCAGGATGGACTTCCTGTTGCTTTATGTATTCTACAAAGCAATGTTATCGATTCTCTGCCAAAATCAGGAGTCTCTCGCGGATTACCCTATGTTGAATGGTCAAAAAATGGCTTAAGTTATGTCATTATTGGTAAAATTAATCAACAGCAACTTGAAGCAGCAGCACTCAATGCTGCCTCACAGATTGCTGGCTAGTATTTATGTGCTATTAGAATGTCATCTTTAAGTAATATAAACTAAGCAAGCTCCCAGTAAGGAAGAAATACCTAGTACCCGCACAATTCCCCAATGCAGTTTTAAAATTAAAAACGCACACAGAGTGGTCAGTCCGATAACACGCCAGTCTACTGTAGATAATTCTGGTTGCCAAAGCTGTATGGGGCCGATGTTATTTAATTCAACTTCTTTAAACATCACATGCAAAGCGAACCAAACGGACAGATTAAGGATAACGCCAACCACTGCGGCAGAGATTGCTTGCAAGGTGCTTTTTAATTTTGGCTGCGCACCAATCCACTCGATATAAGGTGCACCAGCAAAAATCCACAAAAAACACGGGATAAACGTTGTCCACAAAGTAATCAGCGCTGCTGCGATACCTAGACCAATACTTCCTTCTTGTTTAAAGCCCGCTAAGAAACCAACAAACTCAGTCACTAAAATAAGTGGGCCCGGTGTTGTTTCTGCTAATCCAAAACCATCCATCATTTCTTCTGGTGTTAACCACCCCCAGTGGTTGACTACATCTTGCCCCATATAGGCAAGCACTGCATAGGCACCACCAAAAGTTACTACAGCAAGCTTGGAAAAGAATTTACCAATTTCGATAAGTATTTGCTGATCAGTAAAATATGCAACTGCAAACAAAGGCAAGAGCCACACGAGCAACCAGATCAGAACTGTTTTTATTAGTGCACCAAAGCCTTTAGGTTTTTCGACTATAGTTTGTACATCTGGAGTTTTCCCACGTGCCAAAAAGAAACCATAAGAAGCTGCAGCCAATACAATCAAGGGATATGGAATATTTAAGAAGAAAATACTGATAAAAGACAGCATCGCCAGTATTTTAAGTTTATTACTTTTCAGTGCTTTCTTTGAAATTTTAAGAAGGGCTTCAACAACAATTACAAGCACCGCTGCTTTTACACCCAAGAACAAGGCTTGAATTAAAGGGACATTACCATACAAGGCATAAATCCACGCCAGTGCCATAATGACAATTGCACCCGGGATCACAAAAAGTCCACCAGCGATGATGCCGCCTATGACACCGTTACTACGCCAACCGGCATAAGCGGCAAGTTGCATGGCTTCGGGGCCTGGCAATAACATACAGAAACTGAGTGCGTTGAGGTATTCCTTCTCTGTCATCCAACGCATTTTTTCTACCACCAGCTTATGCATCAAAGCAATTTGTGCAGCTGGCCCACCAAAAGACAAAATACCAATTTTAGCCCATAGGTTTGTTAATGCGCCTAAGGATGGCATTTCTAGTTTGTCTTGAGTGTCAGGTAGTAATTTGGATGTGCTATTCATAAAGTTCCTTTGAACGAAGAGACTACATTAACTTGAAATTTAAGCCACGCTAGTTTAGCAACTACAATTCTTATTACTAAGGTAGAATAACGAGATATAGAAGGTATTTAATACAAATGGAACTGAGTAAGTTTTAGATTTTCTATCTATTTACAGTTGAGCCAACTAAAAAACCCAGGGTGTTTCTGTTTGATAGAGTTGGAAATCACCTGAGTATTTTTCCAGTGACAGTAATAAGCCCGTATTTTCTTAACATCGGAGCGATTAAACAAGCCTTTTCTAGTCAAATTAGCTACCAAAGAAGGCGCGTTTGCATTGGATTCAAATATCTGTTGATAACCTTTATAACGTTTTAACCAGGTTGCCTGATGCTCAATCTTCACCAAGGTTTTACTGAGCATTTTTTTAGTCATTGTTTTATCTGGTTTGACCGTCAATTTAACCCAGGGAACACCTCGGTATTCTTGATGCTTTAATTTTTGTTTATCTACGCCTCCAGGATAACCATAGTAGACTGTTTCTGGCTTATCCTTAGGTGGCCAAACCGCGGGTATGGCTGGTGTAAAGTGGGCACTCCATTGAGTGGTTCGTTTTTTAGGTGCCTTCTTTCGCAAACTAGCGTTAAAATAATTCCATTCTTTTTTCAGCAAATAAGAGAGATGATAGGAATTGAAGTTTCTATCCGCACTAACATTCACCATTGCAAAAAGAGCGATACCAACAAATATTGTACCAAGAAAGTTTTTTAGCATAACGGATCTAATAATACTTTATCCTTAAAGTAGCAATGAACCTTGTCTCTAGAAAAACATGCTTAGAATAATATGTTCGTCCATATGTCGATATTAAAAACTAGGGGGGGTGCCATATGAATAGAACGACCTAGGTTCCTAAATTTATATTCTATTCCTTTTCTTATAATATTTCTATGAAATAAAGCATTTCAGCTTTACGTAAACTATCACTTCTACACCTGATGAGAAATAGAGACTAGTGAACCATCACGTATGATTTTAACTTCACCTTCTGGAATTGCAAGCCACTCTTCATTGCTCAAAGGCACGCTGGCGATTAGTACAACATTTTTAGGTTTACTTTTATAAAGGTCTAAACCGCGAATACTATCACTGGCTTCACTTCCGTTACATTGTCGGCAAAGCATAAATAAACCTGGTAAATATTTACCATCACGAGGCATTCTTTTGTGGCTATGGACGAAGGTGTATTCGCTATCAGAATAGATGAAATTAGCTATTCCCAGTGCACTCATGTCATGCGAAAAGTGTTTAAAAACCTGATATCTCTTTTCCAGATTTGGAATAGAACCCTGTTTCCAGATTTTTTCCATATTTTGCATGAGATAACAAAAGGCAATTTCTGAATCGGTTTTGCCAATGGGCTTATAAGGACTTTGAGTTAAATCCAGTTTATGCTCTATGTTGCCAAGTTCACCGTTATGTGTAAATACATGGAGTCTACCACCAAGCTCACGTGCAAAGGGCTGGGTATTGCGGATGCTAACCTCACCTGTAGTAGCCAATCTAATATGTGAGATAATTATTTTACTTTTGATTTTAAGCGTTTTGACAAACTCTAGATAAGTACTACTGCTTGCTGAGCAAGCCTCTTTAATGATGCGAGCATCATTGTCATCGTAGTAGGCAATTCCCCAACCATCCTTGTGCTTATCGCTCAACCCTCCATGCTTCGAAAACTCCTCTAGAGAAAATGAAACCTCCACAGAAATTGAGCTAGACATGGTAAATAATTCACACATATTTAGATCTTGCTAAATCAAAGTTCTATATGGGTCGTGAATGATTCATTCAAAAATTAATGATTCTCAGGCAAGGTAATATTCAGTTCAAGCACGTCGAAGTCATCTCCTTTTTCGACGTTTACATTCACATCATTTTCACTCACATGTACATATTTGCGAATCACTTCTACTATTTCATCTCGAAGTTTAGGTAAATAATCAGGTGATTTTTTAGAGTTATCTGCATGTTCATGAGCAATCACAATTTGCAAGCGCTCTTTAGCAAGGTTTGCTGTATTTTTCTTTTTTTCTTTTCTGAAGAAACTTAATAATCCCATTTCAATGTCTCCTAATAACCCTTATCCAAAAAGCTTCTTAAAGAAGCCCTTCTTTTGTTCAGCTTGAATAAAACGCATTGGAACATCTTCTCCTAAAAACCTTGAAACTACATCCATATAGGCTTGCCCTGCTTTGCTCTCCTTGTCCATAACAACAGGCACACCACTATTTGAAGCTTGTAATACGGAACCTGATTCCGGAATAACACCAATCAAAGGTATAGATAGAATCTCGACAATATCATCCATACCTAGCATGTCACCACCTTCTACACGATCGGGGGAGTATCGGGTAATCAGTAGATGCTCCTTAACCGTGCCGCCTTCTTCAGCTACTTTAGAACGACTCTGCAAAATGCCCAGTATTCTGTCAGAATCCCTTACTGAGGAAACTTCAGGGTTAGTAACAACGATAGCTTCATCTGCAAAGTAAAGTGCCATAAAAGCACCTTTTTCGATACCTGCTGGTGAATCACAAACAATATAATCAAAGCCGTCTTCCTTGAGTTCATTAATAACACTTTCAACGCCTTCCGTAGTTAAAGCGTCTTTATCGCGCGTTTGCGACGCAGGAAGAATATATAAATTATCAACACGTTTGTCCTTGATAAGTGCCTGCTTCAATGTAGCCTCACCATTAATAACATTCACGAAGTCATAAACTACACGACGCTCTACACCCATGATTAAATCAAGATTTCGTAAACCTACATCGAAATCAATAACAGCTGTTTTGTGTCCTTTAGCCGCCAACCCTGATGCGAATGCAGCACTCGATGTTGTCTTTCCTACGCCACCCTTACCCGAAGTGACAACAATAACTTTACTCAATGTGAATCTCCTGAATCATAAATGATCAATATTCTGTTTTGTTTTACGCCCGACTTGTTTTGTTAGCCATGCAATGGTTCTACTATTAACTTTTCACCCTCCAACCGAATCATGGCTGGCTTCCCGATTAGTTTTGTATCTAATTCATCCAGCAATTGATAACGCCCTGCAATCGCAATTAATTCTGCTTGTAATGACTGACAAAATATCCTGGCACTCTCATTACCTCGCGCTCCAGCGAGTACGCGACCTCGCAACGGACCATAGATATGTATTGAACCATCCGCCATCACTTCTGAACCTGCGCTGGTTGGCGCTAATACCGTCATATCCGCTTGTGCTGCATAGACTTGCTGACCTGAACGTACCGGACGATCCACCGTTACTGACTTTATATCAACAAGTGCTGCCTGTGGCTGTACTTCAGAAGTTGCCTGAGTGTTAGCATCATAAGAAGTGTCTCTAGGCGCTTGTTGTTGCGCCACTGCTTCTTGTTTTCCCTCAACTGCTTTGGATACAGGAGAAATGCTTTCTCTCATTACAGCCCAGCCATTAGTTGCTAAGGTAGCAGTCATATCTTGTGGAATATTACGCACTCCTACTGGAATAAAGCCTACTTCCTCGATCCCTTTTTTAAGTGCAACGAAATCCAGCTTGGCAATTTGATCACCTAATTCACTACAATCAACGACAATAGGACTTTGTATGAAAAACTGAGGTGCTTCATCCTTTTTAGTCTGTAAATTACCACATATCGCTGCCACATCAATATCTTCTAAATGCAAGATATTGAGCATTGACATTTCACCCTTTAGCTTCATTTTATTATCCCGCGCTTCAAGATATTTTTGTTATAGAAGTCGTGCATAATATACGAGTCAGAATTATATTTACATCGCTAATGTTAAAATTTCACGGTATCATTTGTGGTTTTTTTTAACACTTGGCTGTAAGTCATTGATAGATGCTAACCCCTACATTAAACCCAGTATTTCCAAATAAAAAAACCCAGAAAATAACTTGGGGAAAGCTACATGGTTGCGCCCAGGATTTGCTAATTGCAAACACTGCAGCTGAATTTAAAGGCTTAATTGTCGTTATTACACCAGATAGCCATAGCGCTTATAGCGCTGAATCCGATATTCAGTTTTTTACCAGCACCAAAAACACTGATGTAGCAACTGATGCGACAACTAGTGCGACAAAGAATGCCGTTCACATCTTCCCAGACTGGGAAACTCTACCTTATGATGTATTTTCACCCCATGAAGATTTAATCTCAGATCGACTCAGAACACTCTATCAACTACAGAATATACAACAGGGCGTTTTGATCGTACCGATTGCAACCTTGATGCAACGGCTGCCCCCGGTTTCCTACGTCAGAGCAAACACATTGATGCTTGGTATAGGCGATAAGCTTGATACTGAGAACTTCAGAGAACAATTGACAGAAGCAGGCTATCGTAATGTTAGTCAAGTTATGGAGCACGGTGAATATAGCACACGTGGCTCACTTATAGATTTATTTCCAATGGGAAATGACAAGCCCTTTCGAATAGACCTTCTTGATGATGAAATCGAAAGCATCCGCAGTTTCAATCCTGAAGATCAGCGCACCATTGAAAAAATAGACCAGATTCAATTATTACCTGCTCATGAATTTCCACTCAATCCTGAAGGTATTACAAAATTTAAGGAAAACTATAGCACCCAACTCGGTGGTAATCTGGCACAAAGTCAAATTTACGATAATGTCAGCAATGGTAATGCACCCGCCGGAATTGAATATTACCTACCTCTCTTTTTTGACAATACCTCAACGCTATTTGATTATCTGCCTGAAAAAACATTACTAATTAATTCAGATGGTACAAAAGCGGCTGCAGAAACTTTCAGTGGCATGGTACAAGACCGTTATGAACAGCGCCGCCATGATATTGAACGCCCTTTGCTGCCACCGGATGAATTATATCTAAGTACGGAACACCTTTTTTCTGAAATAGAAAAATATCGCCGCGTTGATAGCCATCATTTTGAACAGCAAGGTTCCTCACAAAACCCAGATATCCATAACTATCCGGTAGCTACCCTACCCTCACTGCTAATTCAGGGTCGCTCAGAAACTCCGCTAGTATTATTAAAACAATTTTTTACTCAGTTTCAGACTGGAGATACAAAATCATCAGGACGCATGTTATTCACCGCTGATTCTGCCGGACGCCGCGAAAACTTGCTGGGTTTATTACGTGATAATGCTTATTCACCCAGCACCGTAGAAAGTTGGCAGGAATTCATTAACTCGGATCAACAACTATGTTTATGCATTGCCCCGTTGGAACAGGGTCTATGGCTTAAACCCGATGAAGGCAAGCCATTAGCAATCATCCCTGAAGCAATGCTATTTGGTCAGCAAGTACAACAAAAACGACGTCGGAAGAAACCAACACGTGACGCCGATACCATTGTTCGCAACCTTACAGACCTAGTGAAGGAGATCCTGTGGTGCAATGAAGAGCATGGTGTAGGTCGTTATATGGGCATGCAAAAGCTCACCACTAGCGGCATCGAACAGGAATTCATTACACTTGAATATGCCAAGGGGGATAAACTCTATGTACCGGTTACGTCCTTACACTTAATAAGCCGGTATACCGGCGTTAGCGCAGAACATGCACCTTTGCATACACTTGGTACAGAACACTGGGACAAGGTACGTAAAAAAGCAGCACAGAAAGCACACGATGTAGCTGCTGAACTTTTAGAAATCCATGCACGGCGAGCCGCCCAAAAAGGTCACGCTTTTCCCTTTAATGAGCTTGAATATCATGCATTTGCTGACACCTTCCCGTTTGAAGAAACACCTGATCAGGCCTTAGCCATCGGCACTGTAATCAAAGACATGATCTCTGATAAGCCGATGGATCGTGTTACCTGTGGCGATGTTGGTTTCGGCAAAACCGAAGTTGCCATGCGCGCTACTTTTGTCGCCGCCAATGCAGGCAAACAGGTTGCCATCATTGCGCCCACTACCTTGCTGGTTCAGCAGCATGCTAAAAACTTTCAGGATCGTTTTGCAGACTGGCCATTTAAAATAGCTTCATTATCACGTTTTAAAACAGCTAAGGAAACTAGGGAAACATTGGCTCAAATGTCATCAGGTAATGTTGATATTGTAATTGGCACACACAAGTTACTACAAAAAGATATTCACTTTAAAGACTTAGGCTTGGTCATTATTGATGAAGAACATCGTTTTGGTGTGCGTCACAAAGAACAGCTTAAAAAAATGCGCACAAATGTTGATATGATAACCCTTACTGCCACTCCGATCCCACGTACTCTTAATATGTCGCTAGCTGGCTTGCGTGACCTTTCTATCATCGCCACACCGCCCACACAGCGCCATTCTATTAAAACATTCGTTAATGAATGGGATAAAGCACTGATTCAAGAAGCCTGTGCACGTGAACTGGCACGTGGCGGTCAGATCTACTTTTTACATAATGAAGTTAAAACCATCCAGAAAATGACGGATGATTTACAGGAAATCCTTCCTGATACCAAAATCCGTTTTGCCCACGGTCAAATGCCAGAAAAAGAACTTGAGAGCATTATGAGTGATTTCTATCACCAGCGTTTTCAGGTATTGGTAGCCACCACCATTATTGAAAGTGGCATAGACGTACCCACCGCTAATACCATTATCATCAACCGTGCAGACAAACTAGGGCTGGCACAACTACACCAGATTCGTGGGCGTGTTGGACGCTCCCATCACAAGGCTTATGCCTATTTGATTATACCCGGCAAAAAACTTATTACAGCTGATGCTAAAAAACGTTTGGAGGCAATTGAATCACTTGAAGATTTAGGTGTTGGGTTTACCCTCGCCTCACACGACCTTGAAATTCGTGGCGCCGGTGAATTACTCGGTGATGATCAGAGCGGACAAATTCAGGAAATTGGTTTCAATATGTATAATGACCTGCTAGAGCGTGCCGTAAAGGCATTAAAAACAGGCAAAATACCGCAGCTGGATAATCGCGAAACACGCACCTCGGTAGACCTCGGCTTACCAACCTTAATCCCTGATGACTATCTACCAGACGTACACAACCGCCTAATCATGTACAAACGCATCGCCAGCACCCAAGATGCTGCTGAGCTACGTGAGCTACGTGTTGAAATGATTGACCGCTTCGGTCTATTACCAGAGCCTGTAAATAACCTATTTGAAGTCACCCGTTTAAAACAAATCTCCCAAAAACTCGGCATACTAAAGCTCGATATGGGCGAAGAAGGTGGGCGCATACTCTTTAATGAAAAGCCTAATATTGATCCCATGAAAATATTTGAGTTAGTAAAAAAACGTCCGTGGGAATTAACAATAAAAGGGCAGGATAAATTGTATTTTGAATATGAGGCAATGGAAACGCTGGAACAGCGGGTGCAATGGATTAAGCGTTTGTTTGGGGAAATTGCTTTTTAGAACGCCCTAGGCGTTAAAAAGTACATCGACACTTCCAAAGGAAGTATCGATGTTGGTTGAGATAAAGACAGCTCAAACAACACAAACTTATTTGCATCTCATAACCTATCTTTTAACCCAGATATTGCTGATACAAAAAAGTGGGGGGGGGTGCCAATATTGAATTTAGAGCATTCTCATGGATATTACAGTCCCTTTCTTAGACAATAAACATATAGATCACAATTATCTCTATATAGAAATTTATATATAAAACGAAAATTATATCAATCTAATAAAAATTAATTATCAATAATAACAGCAGTTTTAATAGGTGGCACTAAACCAAACCGCTTATCAGTAAAACCTTCCATTTTGCCCGCCACGCTGTATAAATACACAAACAGGACTTGCTTGCGACTATTAAACTAATTACAAAAAATGTCGCGTAACAGCTCTTAACAAAATAATAATAAATCCAAGTAAGAGGCAATCACATGGCTGAGATACAAACTGTGCTTATCGCAGATGATTCAGAAACACAACTAGCACACTTAAAATCCATTCTCGATTCAGCTGGCTATAAAACCATTACAGCAAAATCAGGAAACGAAGCTATTGAGTTAAGTGCAAAATTAGAACCTGATTTGATTATGCTTGATATTGTGATGAAAGACGGGGATGGATACAAAGCTTGCAGGACAATCAAAAAGAATCCTGAACTTACGAATACACCTATAATAATGGTTTCTAGCAAGTCAAATCCCGTTGATAAGCAGTGGGCAAAACAACTCGGTGCAGCTGACTATATCGTAAAGCCTTATGAAAATAATGAAATCCTGGAAAAACTAACTGCTATATAAATTCTGCAAATTAATAATAATAATCAAAAAAAATAAATATACGGAGCTATATGATGGCAACAGTAGAAAAAAAACCTACTGACAAAAAGAGTTTAGACACCACATCATTTATATCAAACTTGCACTCTGCCCTTGATATAAGTGAGTCTATGCCAGAAGAAAAAAAAGATACAGTTAGTCGCTATTTTTATTCAATGGGGCAACACAATTTTCTGTTAGAGCAAGACTTGAAAGTAGAATTTCTAACGCATGCAAAAATTAATAAAGTTCCCTATCTGTCCAAATGGCATAAAGGAATTATAAGCATCAGAGGAATTATCATGCCCGTCATAGACTTGCATGAATTTCTTGGAACAGAAATGGAAGTCGGCAAGAAAAAAAGTAATAGAAAAACCTCACTGTTGATGATTGATCATAAAGATCACACACCGGTGATTTTTGAAATTGAGAACTTACCAGAAATAATAAATATAAAAGAGTATAAAACGAAAAGAAAACCTAAAGGATCACCTAACTGGCAAGAAAAATATTTAGGCAATGGGAACAACACTGTCATCCAGATAAACCATAAAGACTTATTAGAACAAATTATAAAAGCACAGTAATAACAATAAAAATCAAAGGTAAATAACATGTTAAATAAACTATCCATAAACGTTCGAATGATTGCTTTCATCATTCTACCAGCAATATTCTTTATGATTATTGGGTACTTTGCCTTAGAAGGTTTAGGAAAAGATCATACGGCACTAAAAACCAGTAATTCCAACTTCCGATCAGTTATTGCTTCTGCTGACGTAAACTACAACGTGGCAAAAAACTATACCCAACTCCTTTCTAATTTGAATGCGGGTTATATCTTCTGGACAGCAGGTGCAAACAGGACAAAAAAAGGAATCGAAGAAATCGAAAAAAGTTTTGCTGCCTTTAATAATACGCTAACAAGCGAAGAAAAGAGTGCTGCAGAAATACAGCAACTATTAGCGCAGCAAGAACGCCTACTTCATTCTTACGCAACTGCCTCTAAGCTTTTCGACAAAGAAATGGATAAAGATGCCTTAAACGCATATGTACTTAAAGAAATGTTCCCTCTTGCAAACGCACTTGGCAGAAGTATGAACGAAATTAAAGAGTCTAAATTTATTGCAACCACTGCTAGTAATGCAGCGGCTTTGAGCAATTCAACTAAAATTACAAATGATGTTCTGATGTATATATTTGGCGGAATAATGGCAACAATATTGTTTGGAACTCTCATTATGAAATCAATAACAAAGCCTACAAATAAATTGACAAAAGTAGTACATAGATTAGCCGAAGGTGAATTTGATGCACGAGTTGAAGTAACTGGAAAAGATGAATTTTCCAAGCTTGGTACAGCATTTAATGAGCTACTTGACCATCGTGCTGTGACACTTAAGACAATTGACAATGAACATCAGGAGCTGAACCAATCAGTATTTATGTTATTACAGGCGGTTGCTGAGTTAAGTGAACGTAACCTTACTATTCGTGCTGATGTGACAGAAGATGCAACAGGACCTGTTGCTGATGCTATCAATTTACTAGCAGAAGAGACATCAACTACTTTGCTACAAGTACGTAATGTTGCTTCAGATGTTAACAATGCATCTCAGAAGGTAAATAGTCACTTGATGGCTGTTAACAAGTTGGCTATGAAAGGGCAGGAGCATGCAATAGATACAGCTGATCAAATGAATAAAATGCTTGAGCGCCTAGACACAATTGCAGACTCTGCGGCATCTACAAACACTATGGCTAACAATACTTCTGCCTCAACCCACAAGGCACATGAATCAGTAACAGACACGCTTACAGGAATGTCTGAGATTCGTGAAACTGTACAAGAAACCGGAAAAAGAATTAAGCAGCTTGGTGAGCGCTCTCAAGAGATTTCACACGTTATTGATATTATCAATACTATCGCAGAAAGAACCACTGTACTTGCATTGAACGCTAGTATGCAGGCTGTTGCTGCGGGAGATGCAGGTCGAGGATTCTCAGTAATCGCCGAAGAAATTCAACGTCTAGCTGAGAGTTCACGTGAATCAACGGAACAAATATCTACCCTTGTTAGAAATATACAACAAGAAACTAACACTACGATTTCTACAATGGACAAGACTATCGAACAGGTTGTTGATGGTTCTACCAAAGCTGAGGATGCAGCACAGCAGATGAAAGAAGTACTAAAAA
>Ga0209633_10000658_pt1 | contig 39097 bp, 30 predicted proteins | sample Cruoilmetagenom1_FD_187290 | JGI IMG/M metagenome (GOLD analysis project Ga0209633, IMG submission 187290) | Oil polluted marine microbial communities from Coal Oil Point, Santa Barbara, California, USA - Sample 1 (SPAdes) (version 2) | ecosystem: Environmental > Aquatic > Marine > Oil seeps ...
TTTTATAGTGAAAACTATTTTCGGGGTGTAGCGTAGCCCGGTTATCGCGCCACGTTTGGGACGTGGAGGCCGCAGGTTCGAATCCTGCCACCCCGACAAAGGTCATGTCATATGACATCAATTAAATGTTAATTTAATGATTATTAAGCATTTAATATTTTTTGATTTCATATGACATCCTTTAATCTAGATAAAAAAGTTACCTATTCGGTTACCTGACCATTTATCTTTTTTTTCGTATCTTTTATTTCAGAAAGCAGAGCTTTCTATGTGATTTGACTTTCGTTAAGAATTATTTATTCACTTAAACGAAAGAAAAATGAAAACTTCAAAAACATTCAAAATTCTAATTTGGCAAAATACTGCCAAAAGAAAAAACAATCTTGCTCCAATTTATGCAAGAATTACAGTCAATGGTAAAAGAGCTGAAATCAGTTTAAGCACACCCTACGCTATTGATTCTTGGGATAGTAAGATGAGTAGAGCAATTGGAAGAAGTGCTACTGCAAGAGTAATAAACGAAGAATTAGACACTGTTTTTGCCGACATTACAAATTCTTATAAAGAACTTCTAAAAGAAGGCAAGCATATTACTGCGCAATCAATAAAAGCTAGGTATTTAAAATTGGATAATAATCAAATGACTTTACTCAAATTAGATATCTATCATGCTTCTAAAATGGAAGGTGTTTTGGCAAAAGGAACTCTTAAGAATTATAAGGCTACTACTAAATATATTACTAATTTTTTGAATAATAAATTGAAAATGCCTGACATCTCTTTACATTATATTCGTTATAATTTTATGTTGGAATTTGAACAATTTTTAAGAAACAAAAAGAATAATATCAGTAGGCAAGCATTGAAAAATAATGGTATTATGAAGCATTTGGAGCGTCTTAATAAATTGATGAATCTAGCCGTTAAGTTAGAGTGGATAGAAAAGAATCCTTTTTTGAATTATGATGTAAAATATAATAAATATGACAGACCTTTTTCATCTGCTATTGAATTGCAACAATTGGAAGAAGTAGTATTGTGTAAGGAAAGACATATCCTTGTTAGAGACGTTTTTATTTTCGCTTGTTATACTGGGTTATCTTATATTGATTTAAAGAATCTTACAAAGGATAATTTGGTGTATGGTATTGATGGTAAGAAATGGCTTTATCTTTATAGAGAGAAAAGTTCAACGCCTGTTAAAATTCCATTATTGTATAAAGCTATGAGTGTCTTAGAAAAGTATCATGATTTTGATATTTCTGATAGGTTACTTCCTGTGTACTCTAATCATAAAATGAATACTTATATTAAAGAGGTTGCTGTTATTTGTGGTATTACTAAAAATCTTACTTGTCATGTAGCGCGTCATACTTTTGCTACTACCGTCGCTCTTTCTAATGGTGTACCTATTGAAACGTTATCGAAGTTACTTGGTCATGCTAAACTTTCTACTACTCAAATATATGCCAGGGTACTTGATGATAAAATAGGAAAAGATATTTCTAAGTTACAGAATGTTCTAAATACTGATGAAAGAAGTGCATCATAATAGTGAAATTATTGAAAATAATTGAAAAGTTACGATTTAAAGCTGTTTTGTGACTATTCAAATTAATATCTAGGTGTTTATGATTTGTAGTTTACAATATTGAAAGTTAAATCACATTGAAAGGCTGTCAATGAAACGTAAGTTTCTTGACGGTCTTTCTTTATTATCAATAAGATAGGTTTGACTTCTCTAACATTTTTTTCAAGATTTTATTCCAATAATACAAGAGGCAATCTTTGTATTTATATTTTCTGAAGTAGGGCATTTATCAAGAATTTCTTTTAATTCTTCAATTTTAAAATTGATAAATCCTGGAGCTGTGCCAACTGTTAAACTATTTAAGTTAAAAACTTTTCTTTTAATTTTATTTCTTATTCTTCTCTCTTCAAGTTTAGGCTGTAAAATCTTAATCCACAATTGTGCTAAAACTTCAAAATCAACACTTTCAATTTTAGAATCAAACAACCTTAAAAGCTTTCTCATAATCCTTTTTTTAACTTCATCATCTTTTCGGCCTCTTATTTTTTTTTCTAAAAGTATTTTTGCGACTTTAAGAACTCTTCTCTTCTTTGGAGGTAATAATTCAATCTCTTTTTCCTTAAGTATATTTATATATATTTTTAAATATATATCATTCCAATTTTTATTCTCACTAACATCCACTATATATTCTCTAAGTTTATCGCAGACTTCTGGATATTCAGTATATATATTATTTTCTTTATTTAGTTCAATAAAAAACCATCTTGAATTTTTCACTTCGCTTCCTCTAAGAGCAAAAAAACACCAATCCCTTTTACTATTAAGAAAGCTAACTCTTGTCTTTATAGTTGCTTTTGTATTTCTAATTTGATCATATTCTTTCTCCTTTATAATAGCAGAATCTCCTTCTTTAAGATTAATAATTGGTTGAAAACTATCATGAATCCCTTCCCATGTCTCGTCTTTTTCCGCATACTCTTTTAACTCTTCAACCATTTCCTGAATGCTATCTGTTTTTTGAAAATGTTTATAGCTTAACTCGTATGGAATCTTAATATTTGATCCAATAGTATTTTCAACTAAATCATTTATTTCAATTAATCTTCTATCTCCTTTAAGAGAATATATTTCACTGTCATTAGGCCAATAAGTTTGAATCTCTTTATGTGTTGAATCCATTCTATCTATTCTACCTAAGCGTTGTTCAACTACTCTTAGAACACTTGGCATATCTAGGAGAACAGTAGCAGAAGCTTTTTGTAAATCTACTCCCTCTGCCATTTTATCAGAACATAAAGCAATTGTATTTACTTCGTCTTCAGAAGTTAGCTCAAATTTTGAAAGAACTTTTTCACTGTCCTTCTTATTTGAGCCAGTAGCAACCAAAGTATTTTGATTAGGATAGGTTAATTTAAACAAATGTTCAAAATAATTCAATGTAATAACAGTACTATCGAAAGCAACAATCTTATTATGAACTTTAGAGATTCTAGATAATAAATCAATTTTCCCTAGTTCTCTTTTTCCAGATAATTTAAGGGTTAATATTGCGATATTTATATATATCTCAACTTCTCTTTTACAAACATTGATAAATTTTGATTTATCCTTAAACCATTCTGGTATATCACAATCTTCAAAAATTTTACTAATTGTAGGTGATTTATCTCTCTCTATTACTGCTTCAATAGATTTTACACGTGCTTTATTCTCTTTCTTTTGAGATTTGAACCCATATTCTACTTCAGCTTTTCTAGTTCCATAAATATGTTCATATAAGGCTACATTTGATGATCTTAAACGAGATCTTATATTATACTTCGCTAGTCCTTGAGCAGAAAAAAAGCGACGATTAATGTATTCTTGAATTTTTTCTTGACTATATAATTTAAATGAAGGAGTAAGCAAAGATGTTAGGTAAGTAATGCCTTTTAATTCTTTTGCCAAGTCACTTATAGATTTAACTATAGTTTCATCTTCAACCGTTTCATTCGTATTGTAATAATTAGGGATTTGTTCAGGAAACCTACAGTTAAGTCCAAGTTTATTTATATAGTTTTCTGGAGCTTTATCTATTAGTTTATTTATTTCTCTTTTAGTTCTTCTAACAGTAAATTTACTAATGAACTTTTTTAAAGTCTCTAAATTTGCTTCTTGTTGCAGATGAGGTTTTTTTACTAATTCTTGATATGCAATAAAGCTTTTACCATCTAAATTATCCAAATCTAAAAGCTCAACAAGTTTTAAAAGATCATCAACTTTTTTGTTAATTGGCGTTGCTGTTATTAATATTTTAAAATCTGCATTATTTAATCTTAGTGCAATACTCCTTTTTGTTGAAGTATTCAAATAATTATGAGCTTCGTCTATAGCTAAGATATTAGCGATTTTAAGGTTCTCTATTGCTTCTTTTTTATTTAAAGTTTCGTTTGAACTCAAAATCCCCATTGATATTTGGTTATTAGAGTTGTTAGATAACTCTCTAAACTCTTTTCCCCATTTCTTCATTACTAAAGGAGGGCAAACTATAACTGAATTGTCTTTAAAATGCCTCCCACTTTCCCACAACCAGTGTTTTAGACATAAAATAATTGCAGAACAAAGCTTAGTCTTACCTGAACCAGTTGGATCAGCAATTAGTACATTTGAATTTTCTTGTAAAATACTCATTGCTTGTGTAAGACCATTCCATTGAGTAGACCAAAGTCTAGTTTTTTCAAGCTTACTAAAAAGTTCTTTATATTCATTTAGCCAGTCACCTTCGATTACTTCTGATATAGCCCTTGCTAAAGCTTCTTGCCAAGTAACTTTTTTAATTAAAGCCATTAATAAATCAATAATTTTATCATATGTAGTCGCTTGGTTAAAGAAATTGTCAGCTATTAGTTTAATGTTTTCATATTTATTAGAGTCTGCATTTATGCCAATTCTAATATTTGCTTCAGTTTGAACTTTTAAGCCATTATTACTAAAGTTGGAAGACCCCATAGTACCAAATCGCTCACTAACATATATTTTCGCGTGTAATTTATTTTTGAATTTAAAAACTATTTCTTCTCTTTTTATTTTTTCTATTAAATTAATAATACTACCGCCCTGTAGGATTGACAATTGTTGACTCAACCAATATTCTTTTATTTCTCTATCTAGTGGCTTAGAATCATAATTTTTTCGACCCCTTCTATTTGGTTCAAATCCGAGAACTATTCTGATATTATTAATATTTGGATAATCAACACTTCCAAAAGTATCTATGAGGTATGAAAGAGAAGTATATCCTGTTATAATAGTAAAAGATTTTGAATGCTTGAGATCTTCTAGAACAACCTCTTCTACTGTTTGGTAGTTTTTAATATTTAGTGGGAATTCTTTATTAAGTGGCCATCTATTTATAGGCTGATATTTCTCATCAAAATCAAAGGATAACTGCTTTTCTTCCATTTATAAATTCAATACTATAACCAATTTAAATCATCAATAGCACTTTTAAAGGTTTGATGCCCTTTTGCAAAAACGTAATCTCCATTTATTGTTTTTGTCCATTGAACTGGCTCATTTCTAATATTCCCTTTTTTCCATTCATCATAACAAGATTTCAATAATTCAATATCGTTTTGCTTAGTAACATCCATATCTAGATTATATAGCCTATTTATAAATTCATTGGAGTTATCATCCTTAACAATTTGAGGAGATAATCTTAAAAACCTATTGTTGTTATCAGGGCTATCTATTTTTTCTGAAAAAAGACTTGTATAAGCACTATATGATGCCCATGTTTGAGGTTCAAATAAAATTGATTGAGATAAGTTTGAAATTGTTGAAGAATAAAAACTTGCCCCTTTAAACAGACGGAAAAAAATTCTAGGTTTTTTAATTTTAAAACCAAGTCCTTTCCAATAAAGAGTTTTTTCAAAATCAATTTTTTTACCATCCTCTGATCTAATAACTTTCTTTCCTAGCAGAGTGCTATAATATTGATCTCTAAAATTATCTGAATCTTCATCAGAAACCAATTTCCCACCAGTACCTATTGATAGTACACAAATATTTTCTCGGTCTCTATTATTCGCAAATGCTTCGGTTATTCCAGCCATTACAGGATTATTAAACCCTCCTAAAGCTCCATCCCATAAATAAAACCTTCTTCTTGTACCTTCAGGGCTGAAAATTGCTGGAAAATCAAAATAATTTACTGGCGCATTAGATGCCCCTTGAATTGCTTCAACTAAACTGACTTCATCAAAATGACTCAAACCTGCTATAACTTCCGCTCTGGCTTTACTGTTTCTGTTTGACCTAAACAACTTTGCTCTTTTGTTAATAATATCAAAAGTTGTAACAACAATTTCAAGCGACTCTTTTCCTATTAATTTAGGAAGTTCATGCAACGAAACATCAAAAAGTTTTTTCTTTCCGTCAATTCTTAAGATATCTTTTAAAGCGTCTCCCTTTGCAGTTGTAGAGTAACGAGTTCCAACAGATTTAACTCCAAATAGTCTCATGAAATTAGTTGGAAAATACCTTTGTTTAAAATTTAATTTTTTGAAAATTTTCTCTCTGACCGTTTTATCATCAAATAATTTTATTATTTCAGCAAAATTCCAGTTACAAGCTAATGCAGCTAAAACCATGCTACCTCCCGAATTTGCAATAACCAAATCAAAATGTCTTAATACTTCATGACCTTTAATTTCTTTATTAGGATACTTTTTTTGAAAAATATCTTTTAAAGTTAAAACTTGGAGTATCGCCCAACTCCCACCTCCATCTAGTGATAAAATTTTATATTTTTCTTCCATATAACTTTTTTAAGCCATTAACATATTATTACTTTCTTCTTTTTTTAATTTACCAAATGACTCCAATTCTAGAAACTTGGACTTAAAGATGTTTTTAGGGATTTTTTTCTTTAGAAGATTGAAGAAGTTCTCATCATGGGTTGAAAGGATTATTTGTTTGTTTTCGTTTACTATAATTCCACGTAATAAATCAATTGTAGAAAGAAGATTTATACTATCCATAGATTGAATGGGGTCATCTATAAAAATACAGTCATATTCATCTGAATTCAAAGCAGAGGCTAAAAAGATACTTAAACTAAGAACATTTATTTGGGCTGTGCTAAAATATAGGTTAGGAATTAAGCTTTCTTCATTGTTTAGGTTTTCGACAAATATATCTAGTCTAGGACTGCTTGTGTCAAAATCAGCTACAAATTTGACGGATTTAAAATCAGGATGAGGATCTATTTTTCTATATAAGTCATTAATCAAGTTTTGGTAGAAAAAATCTCTTATTTTTTCATCTATATAATCCCGAGTATTTTTCTTTTCTGCTTCAAGTAAAGGGGTTACGTTGTTTTTCAAAAAGATAAGTTCGTTTTCTTTTTCTTTGACAATTAGTTTTGCCTTTTCCGATTGTAAAAAGGGATATAGATTTTCTGCATATTTTTCCAACTTCATGAACCCTTCTCTTAAACTATTTTGCCTCTTTAGTTCTTCTTTTGATTCATTTTCTTTTTCATTTAAAAATTTAATTAAGGTTTTTTGATTAAAATTATCTACTTCAATACTAAACTTGTCTTTTAGAAAGTATTTGAATTCTTGAATTTGTTTCTCAATTTCTTTTTGATTTTTTAATAGACTCAATTCAATTTTTAATTGGCTTTTTTGGTTGAAAAAATTTAATTCTTTGTCATAATCCGAAATTGATTTCTCTATCTCTGCAATATCGTTTCTTGCTTTCTCAATTTCATTTGTTATCTTTTTAATCTTTTCATGTAACCCTGTTTTTGTTGAATTTTCAGAGGTCAAGTTATTAGTGAGCCATTCTAAAATTGAAACATATTTTTCACCTTTCTCAAGATTTTGATTTTCTGTTTTTATAAAAGCTAGCTTGGCGACATTGTTATTATGTGTATTCTTTAATTTTGATAATTCCTTCTTGATTTCGGACAATTTCTTATTTAAATTATCATTCTCTTTAGATACTTTTGATAATAAATCCTTCAGTTGTTTTTTATATCCACTAATAGTCAGACCATTAAATTTAACACCGATCTCTTCTGCTTCGTTTTTTAAACTTGTCAATTTTTCAAGTGTTTTTCTTTGCGATTTGATTAAATTATCTAGTTTTTCTTCTAATACTTTTTTTCCTTTGTTTAGTTTGTTAATTTTCTGATCATAAAACTTAATTAACTTTTTATTTCCTTCACTAATTTCTTTAGTTTTTTTATTGATCTCTTCGCTTATTTTATTCTTAGCTAGAAGAAGTTCTTTAAGAATAGTATTTAAAGCTTTATTGTTAGAAATACGACTAACTAATTCCTTATATGAATTATATTGATGTTCACATAGTGGGCACTTGGAATCTTGAACATCATTGACGATTGTTAATCCAGCATTAATAAACTCTTCAATAGTGGTATTTAAAGATTTTTGCTGGTTGATTTGTTCATTTAACTCCTTAACTTTTAATTCCAAATTATGTTTATCATCTATACACTTTATAAGCTCATTTGTTAAGTCGATTAAATCTGATTGATTATTTATAAGTAATAAGGAATAGTCACAATTATTTGTTTCAATCTTAACTTTTTCTAATTCATTTATTTCATCTTCAATAGAGTTTATCTTAAAAGATAATTTTTCAATTTCTAACCTATTTTTTTCATTTAATTTTTCAAACTTTGGTCTCTCTTTACGTAGGTGGTTACTTCTACTCTCTAAAGAAGGTAAATTCTTTTCTTTTTCTTCTAAATCTAATTTTTGCTTTATTAAGCTTTCAATTTTATTAGTAATAGTTGCTTCTTGAATAGTTAAACCTTCAATTTTTGTATTTAAATCAAATTGATCTTTTTCTATAGATTTTCCTTGTTTAGTTTTTTCTTCAATTTTCTCTTTAATGATATTATAATAATCATAGTTTTTTAATATTTTTTTATGCTCTGATTCCTGTTTAATTAAATCGGAAATGTTCTTTTTTTGATTAGATAACTTATTTTGAATCTTTTGTAAGTCTTTAAACTTTTGAAGATTAGACTGTGTCTCTTTTATTTTCTTATTTATTCCCTCTAGATTTTCCTTTAATAAATGAAAAGCTTCTATCCCAACAATATTTGAATCACCTATTTTAATTTTTTTGATTTGAGATAATGTTTCAATTATTGATGCTTCCTTATCATGATTTATAATCTTATTTGAAACCAAGTCCTTAAAATCTTTGATATCTTCTTTTGAAGCACTTAAATCAAGTAAGTCAATTTTGTTATTACTCAGTTCCTTGTTAATCTCTAATATCTGATTGTTGATAGTTTCTAATGGGTTGTATTCGTTTTCAGTATTAATACCACGTTTAATTAACTCGATTTCAGTCTTAAGTGATTCAATCATTTTTTGATTTTCTCCATATAGAACTTTAACCCCTTTATAGTAATTATCAATTCCAATTAAATCTGGGTTCTGCATAAATATTTGGTATCTCCTCTCCCCATCAACTTCCTTTAAAAATACAGAAATCCATTCTTGAGATAAAATAACTTGGCGAAAGCTTCGATTTTCAACATTTTCAGCATTATCAATATCAGTTTTTCTTCCACCATGAACCTTAAGAGTTCTAGGGGGTAATTCTTCTGAATCTGTTGTTATTTTTACGTAAGTCTTTGTGTTATTTTTAGCATTATTATTTCTTAATAGTTTTACTTGTTTGGTTGTAGAAGCTCTCAAGGCATCTATTGATTCTAGAGTGTTTTTATTTTGCCAAAACCTTTGAACATTGTTTGTTATACCCCATTCAATAGCATCGTAAAAGGAAGTTTTTCCAAAGCCATTTGGGGCGTAAAGTGCTACGAAGTCAGCGATTCCACCTTTATCTGTAGTAAAATCAAAAGTTGAATCTTCAGGTTTATTATATATTCTAAAGGCGGAAACCTCTACTTGCTTAAATTTCATTTCCTTTGGATTTTAATGTTTCAATTAACTCTATATAAGCAGTGTTTGCTTCTTTTGTAATATTTATTTTTTTCAAAGTTTTATCCTCTAATATAGATTCGATTGTCTTATTTGGATTAAAATCATTAGTTGAATTTTCCTCATTTATTAATTTTACAGATATGTTATTTAATATGTGTTCATTAATCATTAAATCTTTATCTGCAATGTTTTCAACGACAATTTTTCTACTCGAGAATGTGTCATTTTCAATTTTATATTTTAGTTCTTTAGTTACTATACTATTAACAACATAAAAAAGATAAATATTCCAAACTTGATATCCATCGGTTTGTCTAGCTTGAAAATCTACTGCAATTAAATTAGCTATATCCTCCCATTTTTCTTTCAGAAGTTTTTCATTTTGCGGGTATATGAAAAAAACTGGTATTCTTGCTCCAAATTCAACATTTCTGTAATCAAATATTACATTATTGAATTTTTCTTCCAGAGAAGTAATTGTATCTTTAATTGAATAACTCATTATATTGATTTCTTAAAATATTTAAAAGCTCATTTTCATCATTGATATTTTCATATAATTCAAGACGCTGTTGTATGCAGTCAGTTTTGAAGTATTCTAAGTGAACAAAATTAAAGGCATTAAAGGGATGATTAATTCCGTTGTCTGTTCTCATCCCTTTTTTATCTGGTACCTTAACAAGGTTGACTAATTTGCCTTTAGGAAGTTTAAAATTGTTTTTAGGAGCTTTTTTTGTAGAAACAATAATAGTTGAGTCAACAGCCAGACCTAAGTAATCCGAGTTTAACAAATCATTTTTTATTAAATCCGTCCAATCATCTTTATTTGAATATTTCAATCGAAATGCATTAAAAATTTCGGTTAAAGAGCTACTTTCTATATTTTCATACTTAATAATATTCATTATTGTAAGAAACTCCAACCAAGCAACCCAAATGTTTCTAGTCGATAAATGTTCAGAACATTTATCATCGAGAAGAATCCTTTCTTTAAACAGTTCTTTTATACCATAAGGAGTGATGTCAGACTGAATAATATTTAGTGCCTTATTCCTAAGAGTATTTCTAGTGGCTTCTATTCTTTCCTCATCAAGAGCATCTACTTCTAACCTAAAGGAGTCATCTCTTAAAAAGGAGAAGTTATTCATATAAATAGGCTGCGCTTTTTCTAGTTGATCAATATAATTTTGAATAATTTCCTCAATTAAATCAATTGGATAAATATTTATTCTTGCCTCTTCATCATTGTAAGAATCCATTCTAAATTCAATTCCTGATAAATAGATTATATCATCTATTTCTTGAAAAACCCCACAGCCAGAAAAGCCAACAACATCATCTTGAGTTGAAAAACTTTTAGATGATAAAACATAAAATGGAGGGTTTTTTTCTATTAGCTGTGCAATTGCCTTTTTAGCCTTATAATCATCTTGACTTTTATTCTCAGGAAAACCATATAGGTAAAGAGTAGAATAATCTTTAACATTTGGCTTAATTATGAGTTCAATATTTTCCTGATAGGCAATTTTAATTATTGCCAAATCTATATCTGGATTTGGATGTGTATAAATTTGATTAGCTTCAATAGGGATTTCATTAGTAGTGGAAACCTGAGGTAAAGTATTGTTTTCAATATTGGGTAGTACATTATGTTTTGCTGTAATAACATAAGAATATTCATTAGAACTAGGCTGCACTATGCATCCGCTACCAATATTCACTTTGACAGCATAAGCCTTATATTGATTATCTATACTCATACATTAATCTAAAATAATTGGTTCACGATTTAAATAAGCTGCTTCAAACTTATCTGAGTTTAAGTCCTCTTCTGAAAAAATCTTACTTACTATATCATAATTGAATAAGAGAGTAGGATTAGGGCTATTTTTAATTATCCTTGTAAATGTGATCTTGTCAGGCAGTCCATGTTTCAAACTATTGGTTAAGGTGGCATAGGCTTCACAGTCTATTAATTCTAATAATTCCTTATTTGTATTACCTTTACTTGCGTGGTGTGATATTTTAAATAGATCAAGTTCTAATTTTTTGTTTTTAGAATATCCAAGTTTCTTAAGTTCTTGTACAATAAGGTTTGGATAAGAATCCCCAAGAAAAAGCATTTTCTTATCATCAATTTCCATCAAAAAAGCAATTGAACTTCCATTTGGTACAGATTCATCCTCCTCAAAAATATCTTCACGCTCTAGTAATTCTTTGATTGAAAAATGATAATCAGTCTTACCGGATGATGTTTCTAAAGATTGAGGCTGTTCTCTTTCCCACTTATCATGTAGTTTTTTTAATTTGTGATTATCGGGTGATAAAACCGTTATTTTATAATTCTCAAATTCTTCACTCAAACCTGCACTGATAATTCTGTAATCCCAACAACCTAAACTTCTTAAAAAATCATCAAGCTTAACTCCTTGTCTAGTGCTTGTATTAGTATTGTTATAGATACTTAATTCGATGTCTCTTTCTTCAAATTTATCTGTAGAGTCAAAATGTTTTGCAATCAATTTTCCCGAATTAAACCAAACCTTTTTAATCAAGGATTTATCAAACTTTTTATCTTCAAACATTTTTAAAACACCACCTATATGATCGTCATCAATATGTGTAATAATAAGAAGATCAATAACTTGATTTTGATCTTTAAGTTTTAAGATTTCCTTTTTTAGGTCTCCCGCTTTACGTTTTCTAGAATAGGTGCTTCCCGTTCCCCCATCTATCAGTATGTTCTTAATAGAATTTTTACTATTGTGATAAGAAATTAGAATACAATCTCCGTTGTAACCTTGAAGAAATTTTATAGATAAACTCATATTGTATATATTATAATCTCCTAAGGTAAACTGTTTTTATTAAATTGATACAGGAAAAAACCCCTTTTTTATAGGGGGTTTTTCCCCTTTTAAAGATTTTTTTATTTCATCATTAATATTCTTGCAAATTTAGACTTAATTACTTTTCATTAACTTATTATAATATTAAAAGGAGGAAAATTCACTTTCAAACTCATCAAAATTGGCACTAGCTTTTAAATATAGATTGAGCCTCTTTATGAATTCTTTGAAAATTATCTTGTAATTCATTTTTTGTTTTAGCTATCATTTCAGGTAACTCTTTAATTATCCTTGGATGTTTAAATTGTACTCTTTTATCCTTTCCATCAAAGAATACTACAAATTCGCCTTGTTTTAAACCAAAGAAAGCATCTGCACGGATTTTGGCAACTTCCTTCTCCCCTTGTGTCACTCTGGTATCAAAATTAAGGTTAAACCCTTTATTGATACTTCTTGTTTTTTTCTTTACAATCTCAAAAAAACGCTCATAGTATTTAGCAGTGTCTGGGTCATTTGCTTTTCCAAAAAATTGATAGGAAAGATTACTTAAAATAGCTCTGCTTGCCTTATCTCCATATAGTAGGTCATTTTGAATTTTATCTTGTAGGACATACAAGGTTACTATATCATAAGCTCGCAGAGTTGCCGGTATGCGATGCATATTCAAAAGTCGTATGGTAGAAGCTTCTTCCATCAAGACAAAAGAGGGTTTTTGACCTCGCTCACTCATTTGTTTAGTAATGGTATGTAGTATCGTTGCAATCACAGGAGACAAAGAAGTTTCTTTTTTTGGATTGTTGACAATAGAAATTACGGAAGGATTTTCAGGATTATTTATATCCAAAGGAACTTCATCAGCTGATAAGGTCATAAATATTTTTTGAGTACTGATTTTTTTAAAAGCATTTGCTAACGTACTTTTTACTCCTGCGGTTTGTCTGTCAGAATCCATTCCGCTTATAAAAGCATCTGCCATAGCTTTGGAAGTTAGATTGGCACTTAGAAATTTAACTAATGCCTTTGTACTTAAATGTTGATATAAAGCAATCAAATGTGGCAAGGTGCAATAATCCTTATAATCTGTTTTTAACCGCCATATCATCCCTCCTATTAACCCTTCTACTGCATCATTAAAGAATCGTGAAGCTCCTGTGCTTCCACTCTCTTTTAGTTCCAATAAGTTCTCCAATAGCACCCTTGATATTTCATGTACACTTTCTTCATCTGGAATATACTTCGGCGCAATTGGATTTACTTTGTGATAAATGGGGTCAAAAGAAATGATATAGAATTCATTCTCTCCTTTTTCAAAAATGGGATATGCCATTTCTGTAATCTCAAAGTTTTTGTAATCGTGTAGTACTCCACAAAAAGAATGGTTTGCAAAATGTTCTAAAAAATTATAAACTACACTTTCAGTCTTACCACTTCCTGCTGTGCCTATAATAGATACGCCTCTACGAATATTTTCGAGTTCTAGCGTACTTCCTTTTATTTTAAGTGTAACCTTGTATTTCTCATTTGGATTACTGATTGTTTTTTCTTTGGCAAAGAATATATAAAATAATAGGTTTATAAAGATAAAAGGAAGTATTCCAAAGAGTATAATCTTTATAAATAGTTGGATTTCAATTTGCCGATATATATAATAGCTTAATCCTATTATGCTAACTAGCATTATAAAAAAACCATGTCTTAGTTTTCGTATGATAATATAGGATAACCCGCACCCTATCAAAAAATAACTTATCCATAATAAATCTATTTGTTCCATGATCTTATATCTTAATATTAAATACCTATTGAACTTGACCGTATAGCAATTTCTACCCCTCTTTTTAATTTTTTAAATACTTTATAAGCTAGTTGTACTTTACTGATTGGAATCGTTGGAATGTGCATTCCTGTTTTTCCCAACAGTTTAAAGGCTACTGCTTTTTCATTTGTTGGCAATCCGATAAGCATTGCATAAAATTGTTTTGGATCTTTTACAAATATTTTTTTGTTCTTGTACTTTTCTACAAAGTTCCTATCATAATCAAAAACTCTATCAAAGGTTTTTTCGGACATTTCAAAAAACTTATCTCTATGGAATCCTTGTTTTACTTTTTTTCCATTAAGTATGGTTTCGGATTCCTTGAATTTAGCCCCTGGTGAAAGACTATAGGTATTTGTAACATCTTTGCGACTTACAATAATATGTATATGGGTCTGTATGCCTTCTTTCTTCATTCCTTCTACCAATATTTTTCCATCAACTTTATGCGGTGCTTGCTGTTCTAGTTTTTTAATGCTTTTCTGAATGCTATTAATATTTCCTTTTATCTCGCCATTTCTAACTTTTACGATATCATGTTTTAGTTTGGCAATCTTGTTACGAAAAGGTAAATTCTCTTTTACTTTTTTTTCAAAACCTCTATAGGTACGTTCATGCTCTATCTTGGCAAAATATTTTATATCATCTACAGTAATGTTTCTATCTCTAAAAAATGAATCAGCATAATCCTTCATCAGTTCTCTAACATATTTTTGTAATAAAGTAGCGTCGTTATTAATATGTTTTAATTCTTTTGCACTAGGACTTATGACAAGTGAATAAAATTTTGGTTCAGTCTTTTTTAGTTTGGCAGTATTGTTATCAATTTCAGAGATGACTTTTTCTGGGGCAATTTGGTCATTATACTGATCAAAAAAATGTTCCTGATACACTGGATGTTTTTCTTCATTTTCCTTTTCTAAATAATTTACAAAGTCAGTCACACTACTAGTATAGGTTGCACCCATTTGTTGTTTTGTGATTGCTATATACATGAGTTTATTTTTTTAACGTTCTTTTAAATTTTATAAGTTCCGCGTTAGTGAGTTCTAATTTGAAATATGATTTTCCAAAATTGTTTTTTACTTCTTTGATATTTTTTAGGACATACTCAAAATCATTTTTAACTGAAACCAATTTAGAATGCAATTTTTCAAATCGAATTTTGGGTACGGTAATCTCTATTTCCTTTTCTTGCTCGATAGTATCACTAAATTTCTTTTCTACCATTTCTGGTTCTTCTTCTAATATCTTTTCTTCAAAGAGAGATTGTAACATTATGGTAGTAGGCTCGGTCTGATTCTTTTCTATATTTCGCATGATGGCTATATTTGCTTCAGTACGTTTTCTATTTTTTAATATTTCCTCTAGTATACTTTTTGTAAACCTTTCAGATGGAACAAAGCCATGCCACTTAAAAAAATCCATTATTATTACAAGCGTATCTGTATGTGATTTAGATATCTTTTTTGAAAAAGTTCTAAACCTGACTGCCACGTTATACTTGATGTTTACAGCCGAATATTTGTACTTATATTTTCCTTTTACTATCATTTACAGCAAACTTTTTCAATGTTTATAGGGTTTAGCTAGAGTTTTACAGCAAACTATATTTTTTGTCTTTATGTAAAAATTACTGTATACAGTTCAAAATCAATATTTTGCAAAGCAAAACACAATAGTAGCATCGCTTTAGCGTGCTACCCTCTCGCTCTACCGATTTTTTCCGCACACGCTCTAAATCTTCAGACCTTTAACTAAGTTAAAGGCAAAAATACCGTATCGTCATACAGGGTACTTTTTTAGTCTCAAAAAAAGTACTTTTTATGTATTATGTATTGTTTCTTACAATCTGTTACATATCCTATAAAAAAGAAAAGGACAGTTTTTAAACTGCCCTTACTCGCATTGTGTATTTTATTATTTTTAAAATGCTTCCTGTTTTTAAATATTAAAAACGAAATTGTAATTGTATAGATTTCGTATTGACTCTTCTTGTAAAAGTGTCTCATAATTCAAATGATGTTCTTTGGCATAAACCTTCAAATTTTCCCCAAACTTGTTTTCTATATCTTCTCTTGAAGAAGTAATCAAACGTTCTTGGGTTTCTTCATCTAGATTCGTATAATTCAAATAGACCATAACTTTTAAATTAAACCGTTATCAGTAAAACTAAAATAACTACCATCAGGTGAAAGTATCAAATGGTCTAGCATTTTTATATCTAAAAAGTCAGCTGCTTTCTTGATTTCTTGTGTTAATCGTTTGTCCGATTCACTAGGCATTAATTTCCCTGACGGGTGGTTATGACATAAAATTACGGCTATTGATAGGGTCTTTAAAACGACTGCAAAAAGAATGCGTAAATCAACCAGTGTACCGGTAATTCCACCAGAAGATAATTGATATATTCCTTTGACCTTATTGCTATTATTAAGTAGAACTACTTTAAAAGATTCTTGTAAACCAATAGTATCGCTATCCCAATCTTCAAAAAGTAATTGTGCAACTTCAAAAGAATTTGTGATACTATTAATTATAGATGTAGTAGTTTTTTCGGTGTAACTTATTTTAATTTCATTAACTTTGTTTCTCATTGTTATTGTGTTTAACGTATAGTGATGATGAAAAAGAGGGCGGAACTTTTCCGAGGGACACCCTCTTACTTTTATACAATTATACTTCTACCTTAGTTTTAGAACCCATAAACAAAACTTCATTTATTACTACATCGGTGATGTGTCGTTTTTCTCCCTCTTTAGTCTGATAAGAATGTGAGGTTAGTTTTCCTTCAATGGCAATTTCTTTGCCTTTAGTAACATAGGTTGAAATGACTTCGGCTATTTTGCCCCATGCGACCATATTATGCCAATACGTATTTTGCATTTTTTCTCCTTTGGCATTTTTGTAATTCTCATTAGTAGCCAATGAAAAACGGGTTACTTTTTTACCGCTATCTAATACTGTAATTTGTGGGTCTTGTCCCTCGTTTCCGATTAATTGAACTTTGTTTTTTAATGTACTCATAATTTAAAATTTTAGACCTGTCTGCCGATTTATCTGCCAAAGGCATGACAAGCTGATTATTATTTCCCCGTATTCAAATTCACTATAAATTAGATTTTAAGGGGTGTTTGTATACTTTCTTTCGTGCATAGCACAATAGATTAAGTGGGTTTTGTCAAGACTTTTAGAAAGAAAATAAGGAGTGTCTGCGACGTAGTAAAACCTGCCTGCCGGCAGGCAGGTCTTTTGGTTTTCAAGGAAGTAGAAACCTTATTTTTTTCTAAAACTTGCTTAGTCTTGACAAGTTCCATAATGGCATTAGCAATTCTTTTTAACTCATTTGTTTAAGGAGCGTATTTGGCTAGTTAAGCGAGAGAAGTAAATGAGTTAAAATTAGAATTGTTTATGTCATACCTGTTTTTCGTTGTCCCGAAAAACAATTAAAGGCTTTATCTATTATGAACCCCTTAAAATTGCAAGTCAAACCCTTAATTTTTAAGGATTCTTGAGCAAAGGCCTTAGTAGCATTTGCCAAGAATTCTGTTAGGAAAATTATGGGTTTGACTTTCCGATTTAAAACTTACTATGATAATAAATATGATTTTAATAATTATCAGATATATCTAATGAAACTCCAATTTAAATAAGGGGGACACTTTATTCTTCGAGTAGACTTTATATTTATCTTATTACATTTTAGAGTTTAAACTCCAAATTAAATAAATACTTGTGAGAAATAAAGAATTGTACTAAAAAGTAGAAACGTGACTTAAAATTGAAGTTTTCTCTAACTACATAGGATATAAAAAGCCACGTTTCGTAGTTTAGTAAAGATAGAGAAATAATAGAAATACGAAATTAAAAAAAAGGGTTATTGATACAACATTCTAATGGATTCAATCCAAAAAAAATCTCTATTTATATCTCACACGGACTTCTTCCTTGTTCATTTTCCTTTAAAGTCTTTATTATTCGACTCTCCATAAATTTGCTTGTTTTCATAATAACAGTTAAAATTTAAAATTAGTAAATTTGAATTATAAACCTTCCTATTTTTAGGGAAGGCTACAGTACTAATGGATAGAGAATCAAAATATGGAGATGGAATCGCAGATTACATTATTAGTTCATTCAAAGAGCTATTAAGTATTTTAAATAATTAAATTCAATATAGAGAGTCAGTAAACAATTGCTTCTTGAAGAAATCAATAATTAGTTGAGAAGGAATTCCATTTACTGACAAAGCAATTTCTTGATATTTTTCAACACCCATTGGGCAGTTTTTCAAAAACGTCAAATGTTTCTTATTATCTTTAGCACAGAATACAATAACTTGAACCATTGTATTTTTCCACCAGTTCAATGGATGATATTTTTCCGTCATACCCTTACCTGTATAGACAAAAATATCAGGCAAATATTCTTTTGTCCTTAAATTGTTATTTCTAATATAAGTATAAGCACCATTTATTAAGTGCATAATACCTGTACAAGGACCTATTATTGATTTTATCCTAGAATTAGATACAATTCCTAATTCTTGACGCAAAGACAAACATGAAATTACAATGATTCTAGTTTCATATTTCAATCCTATTTCTGCAACAATATTACCTTTAATTCCTTCAGATTTAAAATCAAATATAATTATTTTTAAACTCGAAGTCTGAAGAATAGACAGTATGAATTTAGTCAATACAGAGAAAGGCAAGACTTTATTATCAGTAGAAGAATTATTAGAAATTACAATTAAGTTGTCATTAGTTTCAACCCTTCGCTCAACTAACCAATTCTCACCAAATAATAGCATTTCTTCTTTTACAACTACCTCATTATAAACTTGATTCTTAATTGATCTATAATCACTCTTGAAAAAATTAAAGTTGTTATTGTCTATTAATTTTAAGTAACTCCAACCATACTTATCACATTTATCCTCATCATCCATATTCATAAAATATATACTTGTTTGATTTAACAAACTTTCAATAATATTGCTTTTTTTTAAATAATTAAATAGTTTACCAACTAAATCTGTATGACAAATAATTAAATCAAATTCTTGAAATTTCAACTTATTCCAATGTGCAAGTTCTATCTTAACATTATGAGAAAACGAATCGTTATAAATCTCTTTTATCTTTCTATATCTATACTCATAATTACAAATAATAATAATCTGTCCATTTGTTGACAATTTCTCAATACTCTTACGTATATTCTTTAACCAAAATAAAGAATCTCCTAGGTAAAATTTACGATTGAAATCGTCCAATACTAATACATTATTATAGTGCTTTTTTTTATTAAATTCGTTTGAAACTTTAATTTTTGCAAGTATCTCCGAATAGAAATTTTCTTCTTCTTTTCTACTTACTGGAGCTAATCTTTTACTTAAATCTTTTTTTAAAAATTGTATTTCGGTTTTAGCAATATGACTACTTTTTATTTTTAAATAATTTTTAATACTTTCAATTTGAGATGAGTTATTTCCGATTGTATCAGGTAAGCAATAAATTAAGGGAGATATTCCAGAGCTTTCTAAAGTTTCAAAATAATTTTTTGAAAAATTATTAGCAAGTTCAATTTCGGTTTTTACATTTGTAACAATTAATTGATAATCTGATAGATTAATATCCTCTTCTTTTTTAACGAACTCTATTGATTCTATTAACTTATCATTTTTTAATAACCTTTCATAATTAAAAAAATCTTCGTCATATACATAAATCTTGGCTTGATTAAATAGATGTATAAACAAATATAATTGAATAAACTGTGTTTTAACAATATCATCATAGGCATACATATCGTAAAAGTTATTCAAAATTAGAACTTTTTTAATCTCAATATTTTGATTTACCCTATTACTGAGTCTAACACTTTTAAAAAAGGTAAGATTTGTTTTTACGTCATTTAACATTTCAAGTTATTAATTGGGTGTCTTTTTTATATAGGTTTAAAGTTTTATTTTCTAGTTCATATACTATATCAAACTTATCAATACTAGATATTTTATGAGTTATAATTAACACTATAGAATTTTTAAAGTTCTTTCTTATATTATCAATAATAGTAGACTCAAGTTTCGAATCTAATGCAGACGTAGCTTCGTCAAAGAGTAAAATCTTAGGCTTTTTTAAGAGTGCTCTTGCTATTGCTATACGCTGTTTTTGTCCATCAGAAAGCATAGTACCAGTTTCATTGACTTCCGTGCGTAAACCATTTTCAAGCATATTAAGAACTTCATCAAATTCTGCAAGTTTAACAGACGTTAGAACTTCGTGAAAATCTGACTTAAATGTTCCATAATCAACATTGTACAATATTGATTCATTAAATAATTGATTTTCTTTTTCTATTAAGCCAAAATATCTTGACCAATCTTTAATATCATTAATTGAGTATTTATTATTGATTAGAACCTTTCCTTTGAGGGGGATTAAAAAACCACATAAAACGTTGAAAAGTGAACTTTTACCACTCCCACTTTCTCCAATTATACCGTAAATCACACCAGGCTTAAAAGTAACACTTAATCTATCTAAGATTAAATGATTATTCATACTTAAAGAAATGTTTTTAATATCAAGACTGCTAATTTCAATATTATCCTTAACTATTGATAAATTTATTTCCTTTGGAATTGGTTGTAAGAAATCATGAACTCTACGCATAGAAACTAGTGCATTATTAAATTGAGAATAACTATTCATTACATTAATAGTTGGTGTAAAAAGTTTATTTAAATATTGCATAAATGCAATGAGGGAACCTAAGGTCATTGCCCCTGTAAAAACGTCGCGACCACCATAAGCAAGGACTATTACAGGTCCAATTGCTACCATCAAGGTTGTAATGTTTTTGTTAACTGAATTTAGTTTTGAATTCTTTGTAAATAAGTAAATAATTTTATTTTGGATTTTAATCAATTTACTTAATTCAAACTCAATCGAGCCATAACTCTTAATTACTCTAATGTTTCTTATCTTTTCTAATAGAAAATTATTTAATACTCCTTGAGTTTTCTGAATTTTATCAAAATTTTGCTGAAGAAAAGGAGTGAATTTTTTAATTGAAATAATAATTATGGGCAAGATTATCAGACTTATTAACATTAACTTATAATCTAGTATACCTAACATTATTATTATTCCTATAATTGTTAATGAGTTACTTAAAAAATTTAAAATTAATGACGACAATGCCGTTTGTATGTTCTCAACATCATTAGTTAATTTTAGCATAATTTCTCCAGAATTGGCCTGCTTAAAGTATGATATCGGTCTATTGAGTAAACTAATAATCATACTCTCTCTGATGTCAGAGACAATTGATCTACTAACATTAGTGTATAAAACATCCGTTAGAACACTTATTAATATTCTTATGATATATACGCCAACCAAAATTGACAGAACAAAAAGTAAATCTCTATAATTACCATTTGGAAAGATCTCATCAATTATTACTTTCAGAACATAAGGAGTTACCAATGATCCTAAACTACCTATTAATAACAAGAACAAAACAAAAAATTCCTTTCCTAAATATGGCTTGAGGTATTTGAAAAAATTGCGTATTAAGTTCTTAGAACTCATAGGATAGTTATATTCATTTATGTCCTCATAAGAGGGTGCTAAAAAATTATTCGTTAACAAGTATTTATACAAAAAAATAAATGATTTCCTTTTCAGTTAATCTCATCTTTCTTTCCATATCTCAAAGAGAATTTTCCTGTAGTGCTAATACCCTTCAAAGTGATTATTAATTTATCAGATTTAGAACTATTAAATTCAATTTTATCTGAATAAGAATTAGTTATTTTTTTTTGATAAATTTTTCCTTTTTTAAGAGATTTTATCTCTATCTCGAAAGTTCCTTTTTCAATATCAACAGAATATTTTAAAACGAATGATTCATTCTTTTTTTGATAGTACTTAATAGTTTCTGTACTATTAAATTTAACAAATTTTGCTTTTGAAACACCTTCAATATCCGTTCCTTCCCAAAAAAGTGAATGTGAAGAACCAAATACTTGAGCATCCATATTGTTCACTAAAAACAAAATAACAATATTAGAAAGTAATAGAAATAATTTTTTCATAATTTATAATTTTAAGTTTATTGTTTCACTAGATTTAAATTTAATACAACATTTTCCTTCCTAATTCTATTTTTTATAAATTGCTTTAGAATTCGAAAGTCATACTTTGTGTTTTTTATTCCGATAAAATCATTATACTTTACAACAAAAGTTGAATTTGGTAGTGGCTCATTATCATCCAAAAGAATGTTTAATTCAACCCAATTTTTAATTTGTTGGCTAAAATCATCGGATACATATAAAATTTTTATAGATTTTATTAACTTCTTGCCTTCATTTAATTTATACTTTATTATACTCATTAATGCTTTATTTATAACTTCTATAAGCATAAAATATCTTAAATGTGAGGAAACTTCTTTAAGATTTGATGTATTATATCCCTCACAAACAGAAGGGCATTTAAAATTTAAAAGTAAATTGATATTCATTAATGTCGTCTCATACCAATTCTCAAATTCTCCATTCAACAAGTATATTTTAGATAAATTCATCAGCATTTGAGATATAAATAACCCTACAATATCAGTTGAGGGATAGTTTTGCAAATCAATCGCATATTCAATACCTTCTTGAGTCATTGAAATTGCTTGAGTTTTATTATTCTCTTTAAATTTTAAAAATGATTTAGTAGATGTTGCAAATGTCTGAGAGTACTTATATTGAAAGCTATTCCTATTAAATAAATTTTTCAAATCACCATCAGCTGAATTAAAGATAACTTCTGCCTTTGTTAAATTCATATTTTTAACATAACCAAATGCCTTATTATACTTTTTACTTAAATATTTAATATTTAATATATCTAATTCATCAGAATTTGAGAAAATCATTCTCTCAAATTCATATATTATATCCTTTTGAAGAATAAGGCTATTACTTATTCCAATACTTGAGTTTAGCCCCTTACTATCGTTTTTGTCTATTAAAATGGTTATTTTATTCAAAATCCAATCATTATCATTTATATATGAGGGACAGTATACATCTTCCTTATCTATATATCCTCCACAATTCAACAAATACTTGCATTCAAAGCACTTTGTGTTATGGCTAAAGTTAGACAATAAATCTAATCTATCATAGTCAATAATAAAACCTGACAACGGTAACTCTTTAAATATTTTTTCATTAGACAAAACAATATTGCAATTATCAATTTTTTTTGGTTTTACAATTGTTTTTAAATTAACTCCAGTTGACTTTACATCTGTACCAATAGAAGAATATCCAAAATTACTATCTTCTGATAATGAAGTGAAATTATTAAAACTTTTGTCTTTTAGAAGATAATGAGTATAAATTTTATCAAAAATCACTTTCTTTTTAATATTAGGCTTTAATATATATATTATTGATTTATGTTTATAATCTGAATAATCCAGAATTAAATATGAAACATTGACCTTGGTAAAACTTCTTTGTTTAAGGTAACGATTAAACAAAACTAGGAAGTCTTTTATTAAAAAAATATCGCTGTAATTTTTTAACACCAATAAAATGCATAGTTTATTAACCTCTTGTATACTAATTTTAGTGTAAAGATCTTCGATTTCTATTGGGTTAACGGCTAAATCTAACACAATTATCAATTTATCTTTTAATAATAACTCTTTTCTATAATTTTCATCTTGGGCTGTACTTAATGGTTCAATAATATTAAATTCGACTAAACGTTCAAGGTTACCTTTGTCCATTAATTCAAATTCTTCGTTTCCAAATAAATTCAACTCATCTTTATTTAGCTCTATAAAATTTTCAGAAACAAATGAATAAATATATTTTACATTAGATATTTCTGAATCTATAATACTTATATATTTTGACTTCTTGAATAACATATATTTGGGCTATTACCTATCTAACCGATTAACTTCTTCGTCATTAGGTGAATTAATATTTTCTCTATTAGTGCTTTTTTTTCCGCTAGAGAAATTATAGGATAATGAAAATGAGACTGTTCTTGTAGGTAAGAAATTTTGAATTCTACGTGTAAAGTTACCCTCTACTATGTTAATTTTTATTCTCTTAAGGTTGAAAGGGTCGCTAGAATTAATTGATAAGGTTAATTTATCTTTAAATAATGCTTTTCTAAAGCTTAAATCAATTGAACCTTGGGGTTCTAAGTCATAAATACTATAAAAAGATTTACCTAAATACCTTGCTTTTATTTCAAAATAATATCCCGATTTCGAGAAATTGAATTTATTACCAAAAGATAGGTAGGGAATCAGTTTATTAAAGCTTTGTTTATTCCCACCTAAAATATCAATTCTTCTGTATCGCAAATTTGAATAAATTTTCATATTATACCAGCTAGAAATTTTAATAGGAATATTTATAGATGCCAAATAATCTTTTTGGTTATTAATATTATCATATGTTGATATAATTTGGTTTCCTTCCGAGATATATACATTATTAATTTTATCCTGTATATTATTATGAGCTAAAATAAATGTATACTTTGATTTTAGACTATAAGTAAGTTCATAAGAACTTGAAAAATAAGGTAATAACTCAGGGTTACCTCTGTTCATAAAGAAAGGGTCTTCTATATCCTCGAACGGATTTAATAATTGAAAAGATGGACGACTTATTTTTCTCGCGAATGAGAAATTAATGGAATTATCTTCATTAATTTCTTGCTGAGCGAATATTGAAGGAAAAAAGTCCCATTTATTTCTTGAAATTTGAATTCCTGAAGTAAATGAAGTACCTAAATAAGATGTATATTCACTTCTTAAACCTAATTTGTATCTAAACTTTTCAATTTTATTTTTATAACTTGCATATATACCTACAATTTTTTCATCATAGCTAAAATTATCTGTACGATTAAGATTAATTATTTCATTAGGTATTTCCCCATTAAAAAAGTCAATTTTATTATCTGTTAGGGAGTAACTATACTTCAGCCCTGCATTAAGATTTGAATTTTTATTAATATTTTTTTTCCAGTCGATATTATACGTATTAATATCAACATTCAAAGGATTGTCAATTCTTGTATTCTCAGCTTCAATAAATTCCACTCCATTGGAATCAAAAAAAGTACTATTAATTTTCGAATTAGACTTATTACTATAATTGACATAGCTATAACCAATATCAATTAAACTTCCCATTGAATCTAATTTAATTCGATAATTGGTATTTAGAGTATTCTTGCCTAAGAATAATTTTTTAAGATTTGAAGTTATTGCAGTAGAATCTACAGGATTTGAATCATTATTTTTAAAAATGGTTACAGATTCACCCAATGTATTGGTGTTAAATTTAAAAAATTCATAATTTACAGATAAAATATGATTCTTGAGAGGATGGAAATCGACACCAAATTTTAAAATATTTACATCATAATCTTCTTTATAATTTTCATCCTGTGTAAAAAATAATGCTTCACTTTCTTGAATTTCAATATTATCTGAAAAATTAGACCCGTTTATATATATATAATTAGATTGAAAATTAAATTTCCCCTTTCTGTAGTTAAGAAAAATACCATTGACATAGTTTGAAAATCTGTTTTGAGTAAATGTTGAAAATATAGAACCCGTAAAACCGTAAGTATACTCCTCTTTTAATACAATATTAATAACTGCTCCAGTATTATCCGCATCGAATTCTGCTGAAGATACTGAACTAAACTCAATTGTTTTTATAGATTCAGAAGGAATTGATTTCAAATAACCCATTAGTTGGTCTCTACTAAATTCAACCTTCTTCCCATTAATATATATATTTACACCTTCTAACCCTCGAAAAACTATATTCCCAATTCCATCTATTTCAATCTCTGGTATTATATTTAAAAGCCTATAGCTATTCTCTCCCGTTTTGAATATACTATTTTCAATATCTAAAATTGTCTTGTTTAAATCCTTTTTAATTAGTCTTCTTTGCCCAGTAATTGTGATTTCTTCCAACCCTTCATTCTTTTCAATTAAGACTACTTCAGGAATTATAAGGTTACTATCTGAGATTTCAATTTCAGAATTAAATATTTCAAAACCAATATGGTGAATAGAGAATAAGTATTTACCAGAAATCACACGATTTATTAAAAAAGATCCTTTTTCATCAGATATGGTGCCATTGACTAATAGAGAATCTAATTGATTCCTAAGAATTATTTCAGCAAATGGTAAGGCTCTATTATCATTATCCTTTACCATGCCACTTATGTTATACTTATAATTTTGAGAATAAACAGTAAGACTGAAAAAAATAAAAAAAATAAAAAAGTGCTTTTTCATAAATATTTCTCAATTATTGATGTTAATGTTTTTAAGTTATTAAAAAAATTCATATCAATTTCATCATCATCAAATTCAATAGAAAACTCATCTTCAAGCGAAATTACAAATTCTAGTGCTAACATCGATTCAGATGTCAACATACTCAACTTTTCATCATCAGTCATTTTTTGTTCAAAAATATCAGGATACTCCTCTGTTATGGAAGAAAGAATATCTTTTATTTGTGTTGCTATTATCATTATCATCAATTTTAAATATTAAACTTTAATGCTAAACTTAGTCTACTTTGCTTACATATTCTTGTTGGAACACCTCCTGTATGCTCAATATTTCCTGGAAAAACGACAAAGCGTCCAGGTTTAGGTGAAATTGAAATTCTACTATCTTTTCCCTGATAAAAAATTGTTTCTCCACCATATCTATAATCCCACTTATTGTTCACATAATATAAAACGGTGAAATCATTTTTATTTTTATTACAATCAAAATGTGGGAACTCAACGTCACCATATTGAGATAAATTAATATAACTTCTAAACAAATTGTATTGAGACTCCTTGTCATTCAATACTAGTTGTAGAAGGTTTCTAGCTTTAACCCCGATAAAAGACTCTTCAAATATCCTTGGGTCAAAATCAACGCTAAATATAGGAAACTCATCCTTTTGAGTACTTTTCTCGGTTTTTGTAAAGGACAACTCATTTACATATTCATAAAACGCATCAATCTCGTTTAAGCTAAGCACCTCATCAAATATATATATATTCTTAGAATCTATTTTTTCAACTCTTTTCTTCATAATTCATTTTTTTTACATTTTTAAAACCATCTTTTATTATATTTTCAATAAAGATAGAATTATTTTTATCGTTTTTTTTCCTAAAAAAAGACCTTACATCGTCATAATTTATTTGATTAAAAAAATTTCCTGTTAACGAGACTGTCATATCTATATTGAGAACTGCATGATAAGTATTACTTGGGATAAATATTAACTCTCCTGGTTTTTGAATATACACCAAAGGCTTTTGATTTAACTCGAATAATTGAGTATTAAAGCCTTCTTGGTTCATAATATTAAAGGAATCTATATTCTTAGCTATAAAATCACTATAATGTTTTGGATAAACAAACCATAACTTTGTCCCTTCCACTAAATAATTCCATGCACTTGTTGACCATATATCAATATGAGTACAACTAAATGTGTTTTTAAGGCCTACATAAAGCCATAAAAGGTTAGTTTTAGGTTTACTAATCCTAGAAGAACTATACCAACAGGGAAAGACGTTCTCGAGAGTATTATCTAATTTAATCTTTGACTTATGAACTCTATTGGATGTATAATAGTATTCTGAAGAGTCATAATCAATATAATCCTTAAGGTTCAGTACAAGTTCTTTATTATCTTTATAAAGATTTGCGAGTTTTTCCCTTTGAGAGAACTCTTTAAATAAAAAATCCAAAGTAATCTGGTTTCTAATTTTAAGGTTTTGAAATCCTTTTTTAAAAACCACTGGGATTTGTCTATATCCATAATTCTCATCAAAATATTCTTTTGTTATAGATTCTTTAAAATCTTTACCTATACTCGTGAGACCATGAATTTGATTTATTATATTTTTCATAATATTTAGAAATAGTTTTGGATAATATTCAAAATTTTAGAATCATTTACTTTGTTTAAGATATCGTAAACAGGTTTATCAAGGTTGGAATTATAATAGTCAAGTCTTTTTAAATATTCATGGTTTTCTAATTTCTTAAATGAAACAAGTGATCTGTTTCCATGATGGAAAATATATTGCCAAGGTGTAAGAGCATAAAAAAGAACCTCCGTTTTAACATAAGCCTTTAATATATTTATTGTGTTTTTTATATTATCAATTGTATCATTAGGGCTTATAGTACATATAATTGCATCTGGATAAAAGGATTTTACAAATACTAATTTTTCAGGAATTGATAGGTCATCTATAGGATGTAATGGGGTTATACCTCCTTGACTTCCAGAAATTATTATATCTGGCTCTTTAATTTGTTCGATTAAATTTATTAACAATCGCATTGATTTTCCCCATTCACTATATTTAATATCAATAGTCCCATTATGTCCAATGGGAAAAGTAAAATCAGCACCAAGTAAAATACCTTGAGGTTCTGTAGCTAAGTGTGCTACATCATAGTTCCCTTTACTCTTTAATATGTTTTTTAATTTCATTTGTGTAGTAAACTTACCCTGCCTACTATTAGTGCCAACTACACATATTGATGGTGTATCTATATTTGATTGATCAACAGATGCATATAAAACATCTTTATTCGTGTTATCAAATGATGTCAAATATATCTCTCCACAATAATCTATTCTAGAATCAATAATGATTGTTTCAATTAAATTTCTAACACCTTGATCCCATATTATAATATTTTTATTTCTTTCTAAACATGATTTTAATAGTGAATACCCGAAAAAAGTATTGTGGTCAGATTGCTTATCTAAAAAATATCCTATAACAATTGTGTCAAATTTATTAAAATCTTCATCTGTCAAACTTTTTGTTGTAAAAGGTATTTTTTTTTCATTCAATAATTCAATTACATTGTTTAGCTTAAGGGTTCGAGGGTATCCAATTGCTAGTTTAAGCTTATAGGTTAAATTATCACTACACTGAATTAACGATTTCATTTCTTTTTCTTCAAAAGGGAAAATAGAAATATCTTTACAATTAGGTGACGGGCGGAGTTTATTATATAACTTTTTCGGACTAATTTTCTCTACAACATTCTTATTTATCAATGAAAAATCATGCTTTGTCAAACTAAAAATACTTGGTTCAGAGTTTGTTTTAATCCATTCAATTAACGTTTTTTTATTTTTCCAAATATTCTGAAAAAAACCATTCCCAATAATTCCCGTAAAATGGGCAGTTGCCAAGCTTGTTCCAGAACTAAATCTAAATTGATTCCCTGGAAATGCAACTCTTTGAAATCCACCTTTTGCTAAAACATTAGTTAACTTTCCTTCTAACCACTTAAAATCTATTTTTTGTCTAACCACACCATTTCCCACACTAATCACTGAATTAAAATGAGCAGGATAACACAACTCTTTATAGTCATAATATGAAGCTGCAACAATTACAACATCATTATCCTCCGCCTTTTGACATATCTTTTTTAGCTCTGAAGAGGGTTTGTTAGTTCTTATGCCCATGCTAATATTAATAATATTGCAGTCACATTTATTTAACAAGTATGAAATTCCAGATACAATAAGATCTTCACCTATTTTTCCTTTTTCTGAATCAATTTTAACCAATTTAATAGTAGCATCTGGAATATGTTTTAATATAATTGAAACAACACCTGTTCCGTGACCTTTAGTGTCAATTATATTTGTACAGAATATTTTATCTCCAGATTTCGATTCTAGTATAGATATTGCATCAATTTTAGCGTTCACAAGTCGCTTATGTTTTATATCAACACCTGTATCAATAACTCCAATTGTCATACAATTCTATTTTTATTTATTAGAGTGCCCTGTATTAATTGCATCAACTGAGTCTGGCCTGCTTATAGACTCAGGAGAGTCCATCATTCTCAAGTATTGTTTCTTTAGATAATCATGAGTTTTGTATTTCCATTCCGTACACTTAGGAACATCACTATTAATTGCTTCGTAAGAACAAGAAATTTTATCACAAACTGGTAAAAATTTGCAATTTCTACAGACCTCGTTATGATTATATCTATTAAATGAACTATAATAATTAAAGGTACTAGGGTCGTACTTGTCAAATACAGTTGTACTCGCCTTTTCATCGTCATGAATTGTCTCCCAACACTTATGTATATTACCATTAGGGTCAACTACTAAACTAATTGGTGAAGCCCATGTTGCGCAGGTGGATTGATATGTAGGCAAATCCCATTTTAATTTTGCTCCTTTTTTATTATTCTTAGAAGCCCAATTATTAAATCTATCAATTAATTTCAGTCTGAACTCTTGCTTAAATTCGAAAAATTCTTCAACGTACATCCTTTTTTCTTCTTCAGAATTTGTAAGTTCAATTTCTTCATAAGACCTAAGCCAAGCGGTGTCAAAATGAACTTGTTTAAACTTTTGAGGCCAAATTCCATAGTCATAGAAATCATCCAGAAACAAATCAATTGAGCTAGCAACTTCCTTATCAACATTTAACCTTACATCAACTTTAATATCCGAGTTAAGAGGAATTTTAGAAATGTTTCTTAATATCTTAAAATAGTTTTCTCCATGCTTTTGTTTAAGCGGTCTTTTCTTATCATGTATTTCTCTAGCACCATCTATGGTAACTTGAATGTTAGTTACTTTCCCATCAATAAGATGCTTAATATTTTCTTCAGTTAGATATATACCATTAGTTATTATGTTAGCTTTATAATTAATATTAAACTCTTTACTTAAATTTATGAATAACTCTGACATCATTATTATAGCTTTAACATTTATCAAAGGCTCCCCCCCATACCAAGTAACTGATAGAGTTTCAATTGTTTTTTTTGACGTTGTTAAAATTTGTTTTATATACTCAGAAGTTTGTTTCATTACTTTTTTATCCTTCAAAGTATTATTTGGCTTAATAAATTCAAAACAATAGGAACAACCCATATTACATGTTATAGTCGTTCCAATAGTTAAATGGATTGTACTGGCATTTTTAAATTGATTTTTTTCCGTATGAGATTCAAAAACACTAATTAAATCTTCTGTATCTTCTAATAAATATTCTCCTTCCAATAAATATTCAAAAATATAAAGTGAATCCGGAAACATTGACATTGAAAAAGACTTTAACATTTCTATTTCTGCAATGAAAACCCCTTCTTTATGATTTAAAATTTCTAACCCACCAGTAAGCGTATTATAGAGAAGAAATTCATTTCTCTCATATATTGGAACCAAAACATTATATGGATTTGATTTATAAATTTTCATCTTTTATTTTTAAATTATTATACTCAAACTAAACAAATAGCCATAATTAGTTATAGGCTTTAAAACCATTCTTTTAAAACCTTTTGAATTAAATAGGGCAGATTTTTTAAGTCTACCCTAATAATAAAAATACTAAAAGAGGATATCAGTTTCTTCTTCTGTATCTCCTGCAGCTCTAGCGGTGTTATAAGTACAAGTAAAACCGTCACATAATGATTCTACTTCTTTACTTAAGCGTTCCTCCGCTTTGTTTGGTTTTACAAGCTGTTTAGCTTGCAAAATCTTCTTTAATTCATGTTTTTTCATGTTAAAAAAATTTAAATGTTAATAAAATATTTAATCTACTGTACAATAGCTTTTTTAAGAACCTTATCACTGTAAGGTTGCAAATCATATATTGATTCAATTTTTACAAGTATATCAGGAGATAAACCAATTGATTCTATACTATTACTCTTAAGAATTATTTTACCTGTACTTATAGAGTTTGATTTTATTTTAATATCACCTGGTAGTGCAATTTCATATACATGAGCTAAAGCCCCTTTTGAATTTTCTTTACCAACTACCAAAACATTCTCTTTCAGATTCCTTAATTTATATGCAATAAGTTCTGCGACACATGACGTGTTTTTATCTATTAGTATTGCTAAACTTAAATTCTTATTAATTTTAGGAATAACTACATGGTTCTTAATTAGGACTGGTTCAAGTAAGCCTCTACTTTCAAAATTAAAATAGTTAAAATCATTATAGACGAAATAACTCAAAAACTGTGCTCCAGCAATGAAGTCTCCTCCTCCATTTCCTCTTAAATCTATAATTAATTTTTCCTTGGTATTAAAATTGTCAATTTTTGACAAAAAATCAACCAGTAATAATGAATTAATTCTATTTATTTTATAGTAAGAAATGTTTTTGGTTATTGATTTATGTGTAAGATTTTTGGGACGAAAGTTGGAAGGTATTTTATATCTAGATTTAATGATGTATTTATAATTAACAATTCTCTTATTAAGGCTTTTAATTTTTAGATGAATAGTGTCATTTACAAACCCTTTTATGAAATTATTTACGTTATTTTTAGATAGGAAATCCTCATCTATTGATGTGTTATTAATACTAATTATTTCAGAACCAATCTCTAGTTCTAAAGATATTTTATCATCAAATATAGCCGCCACTTCAGCTCTATTATGAAATGAGTAAAGATAAATTGGTGTCGTTTTTCTCTGCTTTTTTTTACGACATTGATAGGATGATATTTTAAAATGAGGGTCATTGAAGTTTACTTTTAAATATAAATTTAATTCATCTATTACATTACATATATTTCTTTCCCTTTTATTAAAAATTTTGTCAATGTCTATAGCACTTTTCTTTTTTGACACATTTCTTTCTTCAAAAAAAGGGTATTTATTCAACAAAACGTTAATGGTTTTTTCTAGCACATTTATCGGAGGCGATATAGTGTCTGATACTATAACTGAACTTTTAAAAAACTCTTCATATTGATTAGCTGGATAGTCTTTATAGATTCCATATGAATTGAATTTTGTTAAAGTAAGTGTATCTTTGTACTTAATATTTTCAAAAAACTGATTAAAAAATATTGGAGAAGGAGATACTTTTTGTATTATATTTTCAGTTGCTAAAAATAGATTTTTAATTACTATGAAAAAATCTTTTGATTCTTCTAGAGGTTCTAATTCAAAACTAAGCCTTTTATAATTTTCATTAACTAAAATATCACAATTTAGTTCAGTCTTACTTGGGAGGTTATATCCATTTCTAGGATTTATAATAATATCATTGCAATCTCCAAGTAGTGAAGTCTTAAGAATAATAGTTTTAATGTTTTTTGCAAAAAAACTTAAATATACTAATCTTGGTTTATTACTACTATCTATTTTAGATAAAATAATATTGTTCTTTCTATTTGTATAGTAAAACCCTTTAAAAGAAACCTCACCCTCAATTAAACTGGGAAAATAAAATGGAATTTTATTAATGTTTTTTTTCGTACTAACGTTAAAACTATAATCATAATTACTAGAATTATAATAAGCAGTTGTTTGAGTAAAACACAAACTATAACAAAAAATAAAAAATAAAAAAACATTATATCTCATATGGAACCTTATTATTAAAATTTAGATTTTGGTAACATCTATTTAAAGCTATCAACAAATTTTTCTCGATAAACTCCCATTGACTTAATGGCGTAAATCCACTATGACGGGACCTACAAATAGAAATTATTTTGGGTTTAATTTTATTTTCAGCTAAGGATGCTCCCATTTGATTAATTCTTAATAAAATTTCTTCCTCATCAACCATTCGTTTGCTTGGGTAGGTTTCGGTATAATAATTAATTATATAAAAAAAACTTCCATTGATTTTTTTTGTCCTGACTTTAGTAGTGATAAATCTTAAGTAGTGGTATTTATTATTTTTAAACTCATCAAACTCAGCTTTGGTAATTTCAACAACTACTTCATTTTCATATTGTGGTTTTTCAATGCAAGAAAAAAAATCTAAGTCTATATCAAGAATAACATTTGTACCTTTCAAATTTTTAAGCTTACGAGAATTATTAAAATCAAATCTTTTATATAAAAACTTTTTCGCATCACTAACAACATCTGTAGTTGACGCATCAATAGTTGATAGGTTCTTTCCGCAACCATTATATGAACGAACGTGAAGAAAACGTTCATTTTCCTTAACCATATCATTTTTAATCCAAATAAACTCATTTATGATTTCCAAATAGACTAAACTAGAAACGAATGTATCAATATTTAATTCTTGATATACAAATTCTTTTAGGTCTTTAAGTTTTAAATGTGGAATCTTATTAAGACTTGTGTTTAAGATGGGGCACCTTAAATCTGAATGGTCATCAAAATGTAACAAACAATTACCTTGAGAAGGTATCTGATTGTTTCTAATAGCATTAACTATAACATAAAATGCCTCATGATGTTCTTCTATTATAAATACAGGTATCAAATCGTTCCCTTTAATATAATACTAACTTAAAACTCACATTAAAGATAATAGTTAAACTTTTGAAAAGGCAATGTTTTACCTTCCTTTTAGTAAGGTAAAACATTATTTAATTGGGGTTATGTAGTAATCATGTTCGTTAAGAAAGAGATAGAAAATAGAGTATTTATAAGTTAATTTTTGCGTGTATTTTACAAAATTAAAATAGTACCAAAATCATTTAAGTCTTCAATTTAATTATTTCTTTATTCTTAAATGTATTCTTCTTCACATTAAATTTAGATTTATTAAAGATTTCATCACACATTAACTCCTTACTAAGCACTAAAGAATTATTACAAAACTACAGCAATTTCAAAATGCATCCCATCCGGTTGTGTCTTAAAATCTCCGCCCCAAAGAAATCCACAACTATTGGCTATTCCAACTAATTCTCTAACACATCCCAATTCACCATAGTATGAAGGCTCTACTCCGTACTTATTCCATTTTGCATTTATGTCAAACGCTGCTCCAAATGCATGATTGCTAAGAATTTTCCGATTTCCCCTCACAAATCTAGGGGAAAATGACCCATTCCATGTCAATATTCTATTAATCAAGCCTTTTTTTTCCCATTCATTCAACAAATACAAGAATTGGTCTTTGCATTTTTTATGAATTTTAATTCTAGTTTTATGAGAAATTAATTTTAATTGTGGTAGTTCTACATTGACAATATTACATTCTACCCATTTGGGATTAATAGTTATTCTATCAGGATTGTTACAAGTTGGATTGTATTTATAATCAAATTGACCAAACAAAGCAAACATTTCATTATTTGTCAATGAAATAAGGTCTGATTTTTTATGATCCGAAATTAAATTTACCATTTTTTAGCTTTAGTTTTTAAAAGTTGCAAAACATTAAATATCTTTAGTTTTATAATCTAAATTGGACTCCATGTTCTTAAGAATTTGATTATAATTATACGCTAACATCTCCACTACACCTTTACTTAAAAGTTCATTATTGTATTTCCAAATTACTCTATAACCATCTTCAAAATCTTCAACGTAAACAGCTAAATAATAGGTACTTTCAACAAATCCAAACTTATTATTATCACTGTCTAATTTTTTATTCAATGTAAAATTTTTATCCATATAATTAAAGTATATGTGAATTTTAGATCTAAAATAATTATAACATAATTCTTCACTATTATATTGAACTTTTAAAGCAGATTTTAAAAAACTGAAATACGATTGTTGTATTAATTCAGAGATTTTTTTGTCCTTATTAATTTTATCCCATATATAAACCTCTCCCGTTAAATTACCAATAACCAGTTTTCTTTCGTTATTAAATCTGTTGGAAAAAATAGATAGTACAAGGATTTCTTCAATTTTAAATAACTTATAGAATAGAACCCTTAAGCCAGTTAAAAAAATACTAAAAACACTTGTAGTTAAATTATTCACAATAAAATCTAAATTTATTTTTGTAAGGTGTTTAATAATATAGTTTCCGTTTCTATTTCTAAGAAGTTGAGTAATTTTTTCTTCACTAATATCATCAAAATCGTTTAATTGAAATAGTTCTGTATTGATTTTAGTTTGTTTCAACTTACATCTTATTGATTCAGTTATTCGCAAAGATTTCTTTTTATTTAAATAATCAGAATAATCCTTTAATTGATATTTCAAAATATCAACCTTAAATGTTATATCTTTCTTATACTCTTGATAGAAAAAAAGTAATTCTTCTTTAAATAGTTTCATGGACCAACCATCCGCTATTATATTTGCAAGAAAAAAATTGAAAATCGCATTATTATCTGAAGTATATTGTAAAACTCCACGGGCTAATGGTGCATTATCCATGCACGATAATGAGGATATTGCCTTTTTAACCTCTTTATCAATTGAACTTTGATTTATTGAATTCTCAAATACTAAGAATTCATTGTCAACGATATGGAAATTTTTAATTATACACTTCAATCCACTTGAAGTATTAACAAATATTGTTCTAAAGCTCTCATGTCTTCTAAATAAAGCTTGATAGGCCTTTTTCAAAGCATTAATTTCTATATTCTCTAATCGTATACTTCCTTGAGAAAAACTAACTTTCCCATAAGCATTATTTTTTTTTTGATCATTCCAAAAACCAACTTGTCTTTGGTTAGCCTTATAATAAATTTGTTCATTCATGTTTGCAATTCTATTCTAAAACTAAATTTCATTCTATTGCTAATTTTATTAGTATTGCAATTAAAGGTTTGTTGATATCATATGCTTGTGTATTAAACTTACGACCTTAATAAGGCAAATACAATTTTAATTAATAGCATTAATGCACTGACTCCTGATTACTTAGTATAGTGTTACTTATCTATAGTCTATAAATTTCAATATTATATTTATAGTATAAAATTACCCTTATTGCTCTGGAATGTCATTTTTTATTCCATCATTTAAGTAAGGGTTTTCCTTACTTTTTAATATATAAAATGTTAATTTTTTTGATTGATTCTTATGAGTAGTGAAACGTTATTTAAAAAATTCAGCTTTTTTCATTCATAAAATACCTATAATGAAACTAAAAATTCCATTTATATCAAAAAAAGGAAAACGCTGAAATTATTCTAGCTAGTTTTCTCTATTTTAAAGAATGAAAGACTATGTTCTCATTCTGAACTATAATCTAAAACAAAAATAGCCAATAATGACAATAACTCCTAAAATCAGGAAACTGGTAGTTAACTATATAATACCACTTGAGTTTAGTATTATTTATTTAATAGTGAAGATCCTAAAAAAAAATATTTAAAAAAATAGGAAGAATTACCAACCATTTTTGGCACTATTAACAAAAGAAATGATATTTGAAAAAGTTCCATAAGTACCAAGTTAAGTAAGGATAAATTACAAATCTATTCTTATATAGTAAATCTAGGTAATTAACATTTTTTTCAATTTAACAATTGAAGGTTTTAAAAAGACCTTCTAAAATCAATATTGCATGAGTTTGCACTATATAAATCCTTTTTCTTTAGCTTTTAATAATAAATCTCTATCATCTTGTCTATCAATATTAAAAATTTCTTTAAGGTGACGTTTTCTCTTTTCAATTCCCGCAATAGATAAAGGTAGAATATAAGGTAACTCTTTCATTTTAGTACCAATAGATAGTTCATAAAGTAATTGTCTATCAATTTTATCTAGCAAAAGATTACTTGACACTTGTTTTCTCAATAGTTTGATAACCGTTATACTAAAATAAGGAGCTCCATCAATTACAGTTTGAATTGCGATTATTAATTCTTCAGGAGTAATATCATTCTTTATTAAAAACCCATCTGGATTTACACTTTTAAAAATATTATGTATCCTATAATTATCATTAAATGTTGTGGAAATAATAATTTTTGAATTTGGCAATAACTCTCTAATCTCAATTCCTAAATCCTCACCAGATAAAATTTTGCAGTCAGTATATGCTGGAAGTCTAATATCTAAAAAAACGATATCAATTCCCTTTTTTCTTGAAGCTTCTTTAATTTTTTGTAACGCTGATTCACAATTATTTGCCATGTCAATTTCAAACTCTAATAGCTTATTTATTGAACTAACATATATCAAAGCATTTTTGTAAGCGTCAGAAATTAAAGGATGGTCATCAATAATTAAAACAGTATACTTTTGTGACATATCTGATAATTAAACAAGAATCGTAATAGTAATTATAGTCCCTTTATTAATAGTTGAATTAACTTCAAAATTACCATCATTTTTTTGAATTCTTGATTGAATGTTTTTTAAACCAATTCCTTATTTTTTCTTTTCTACATTAAAACCAATTCCATCATCTTTAATAGTAAACTTAAGCATTTTATTATTTATTCTAAAATCTAAACTAACTTTAGTTGCTTTTGCATGTTTATTAATATTTTGCAATGCTTCTTGAGTAATTCGATATAAATTAATTTTAACTTTTTCATCAATAATCTCCCAGTTTATAGAATGGCTGCAAGTAATAATATATTGAAACCCTTTGATTTCGCTTTTAATTTTTACAAGGTCTTCTATAATGGATCTGAAGTTAAGTTTTGAGGATAATATTTCACTTTTTAATTCATGAGATATCGTCCTGATTTCTTTTTCTATCTGCTGAATATCTTTAATATGAGATTCATATTTCTGTAACGTATTAACATCTCCTTTTATATTTAGAAAACCAAACCCCATACGCGTACCAAATAGTTTACCTAAAACACCATCATGAAATCTTCAGAAATTCTATTCCGTTCTTGTAACTGTCCCTCTTCTAGCTTAGTCTGTTGCTTTAATATCAATGAATAAATCTCTTCATTGGATTTTTGTTGATTTTGCTCGAAAATTAACTCCTTATTTTTTGATTGCTGTCTTATTATATAATATAAACCCGTTGTGCATTTTGACTAATATTTACATTAGTATGTCAGTTCGAGTGAAATTCTGATAAGAATTTTGTATCGAGAACCGTTTTAATAATAAAATTTTTGTTCTCGATACTAATTTCATTCGT
>Ga0209633_10000659_pt1 | contig 39053 bp, 39 predicted proteins | sample Cruoilmetagenom1_FD_187290 | JGI IMG/M metagenome (GOLD analysis project Ga0209633, IMG submission 187290) | Oil polluted marine microbial communities from Coal Oil Point, Santa Barbara, California, USA - Sample 1 (SPAdes) (version 2) | ecosystem: Environmental > Aquatic > Marine > Oil seeps ...
TATTTTAACAATATATTCTCAGCATTGGTCGCATATAATTTTAAGGATAAAAAACCATCGCTGAAAAACAAATTTGTTGATACTAATCAACTATATTTACCTTTGTAGTTATATCGAACTCACGTTATTTACTGATAATATTATTTATAGAATAGCGGTTATTCCTGCAGATGTAGCGGCTAGTGTTAATACTGCCAATATCAATGAGGTAATGAGTGCCATGAAAGTGGATAGTGTTGAGATTGTGCGTTAATCAGATTGAAAAAATAAGAAAATAAAAATGTCTTCTGTTCTTTTTTTCATTGCCCTAAAAAGAACCAAAAATTGGCTAGTCTAAAAATAAAAATTAATACCGGCCTTAAATCCAAATTTTGTAGCTCCGGGTAAATCTCTATAATTACCCCTATACAGAAAATCTACGCGAATTAATTTAAAAATATTACCCACACCAAAATGATATTCATAATAAGGTTTTGTTGGAACTCTAGTAACTATATCTGGGTCAGCAAAAAATGGACTCTTAGCAATATTTGCATCAGATAAAGAACCAATAACGGCACGAGCACCGATAAGTTCTCGTAAATTTAATTTTCGCAATAATGGAATTCTAGATAATATTCTACCATTAAAATTATGCTCAATATGTAAAGCCATATATTGATCCGTAACAAACTCATAATAATCTAACAGATCAAAAGTACGAGACGACATAATTAAAGTTTGGTTTCCCGGTACTACATCTAATAATGTGAGCGGTACTTCACCAAAGGTTTTACCAACTTCTAATGTGTATTTCAGTTTTCCTAAACCGCCCATTAAAATACGGTGTTTATAAAACAACTGTAATTTATCAAAATCAAAATCACTATTTAAAACGCCTTTTAACCCTTTGGTATAACTCAAATAAACCTCTGGATATCTTTCAGAATTACTAATAGATCGTTCTACCCCAAAACCAACATTTTTTCTTCCCGGTGTAAAGCGTAGTGAAACATCAATTTCTGCTTGTTCCATAGCCGATTGCAAATCACCATTTTCATCGTAATAACGAATATCAAATAAGTCGGGTGCTGCTGCTTTCATTGTTTTATAAGTAGCACCAACTTTAAAATTTAAATTCTTTACCGGCTCAATTGCAATAGCAAAATTGGTTAAATTTAAATTGGTCAATCTAAAATTTTCTCCTCTTGTAAAAAATGCTGCCGAACCAAAATTTCTATTCAACACATCATTAGAAGTAGTTAAACTTACCCCTATTTGTTCTATATCTTTTCTATACCCGGCAGAGAGAATAATTCTATTTCTCTTATCGACCAACCATTTACCTGAAATGCCGTATTTTATTTCTTTATCTTTAAATCCATATGCCGTAAAACCTTGTAAACGCCAAATATCATTTTGACCAAAATAAGTTCTACCCCCTACTCTTATTCTTGTGCCTTCAACATCATTATTTCCAAAACTAGAAAAAATTGGACCGTAATCAAAACCTTTAAACATCTCCCAATAACCACTGGCTAAGGTTGCAGTTAAATTATATAACTGTTTAAATTTTCTATTGGTTTTAAGAGTGTCTAACATTTTATAAACCCCTACTTCATCCTTATTTAATCGTTCTAACCTATTGTCACTCCAATATTCATCCGATTTGTTATAGATTTCCTCTTTATAGGTATCTACTCGTTTTTTATAAAACTTTTCTTCTCGTTTTACATCAAACTCATAATTGTTAAACAAGGTGGTTCTTCTACCATATACACCCTTGGATTTATCTTTTTTATTAAAAGAAAAATCGGACATCATGTGATCTCTTTTTAGTAAAAAGACAGAATCACTCAATACATTAAATTCCTGCTCAACATATATTTCCTTCACCCAGTTTATATTTGCACTTCTGGTGGCATTCATTTCAATTTGTTTCACCGCAAAAGTGGTATCGTTAACCCAAAAATCTCCTTTAAAGGTCAATTCATTTTTACGCCTGGGATAAAACAAAATATTATAACACCACTTATCCTCTATATAGGCACTATCCGTCAATACATAATTATAAACAGACGGTCCGGTTCGAGATAAGGGACTCGTAAAACTCTTATCGAAAAACTTTAAATAATTATCGTAAATATTATAATCTACATATAGCTGTTTTACAAATTCAATCAGCTGTTGATTACTTTCAAATCCCGAATTTTTATTGGCAACCAACTCCTCTCGCATATTTTTTGTAGGTTCATTTTTACCATAGGTCTTATACATGGCTTCATTGATAAAAATAGGCAGATAAGGTTTTCCGGTAATATTTGAAGTGTCAATTTTTTCAAAGACAAACTCCATGCCTTTAAACAATCTGTTCTTTTTAAATTTATCGTCTATATTATTTAAATCAAATTCTATTTTTTCATATTTATCATATTCATATTGCGAATAAAGCAAGACGCCATTTCGACGCTTTTTTGCCCATATTTTTTTTAGAATTGCAATGGCAGGATTCCCTTTTTTCTTAACCTTACCGGAATAAACTACCACTTCATTCAAACTAGCAGCATCTTCTTTTAATATAATTTTAAGATTAAAATTTCTAGCTTTTAAAGGGATTGTTTTCTTTTCAAATCCTAAAAAAGAGATCTCTAAAGCTTTATAAGTTTCTTCAGCTTCTATATAAAATTTTCCATTTTCATCAGACACGGTACCAACCGTTGTGCCTTTAAAAATGATATTGGCAAAAGGTACGGGTTCGTTCTCTTCGTCAATGATTACACCGCTAACTTTAACTTGCGAAAAAGCAACTGTACTGATGAATAAAAATAAAATAATTAAGTTTTTCAATTTAATAGAATTTAAAGGAGTTCATAAAAAAACCTCTTACAAGGCATTTGTAAAAGGTTTAATCATTACAATTTTAATGCCATTATTTAATATACATTACAGATTTAACTGCTTTGACTACATCATTGACATTAGGTAACCATTCTTCTAATAATACAGGAGAATAAGCCGCAGGTGTGTCTGCGGTAGTTATACGTTGTATAGGAGCATCTAAATAATCGAATGCTTGTTCTTGCACCTGATATGTAATTTCTGAAGAAACACTGGCAAATGGCCAAGCTTCTTCTAAAATTACCAATCTATTTGTTTTCTTTACAGACTTTAAAATACTATCATGATCCATTGGTCTTACAGTACGCAAGTCAATAATTTCAACCGAAATACCTTCTTTTTCAAGAATATCTGCCGCTTTATAAGCTTCTTTAATTATTTTTCCAAAAGATACAATGGTCACATCTGTACCTTCTCTTTTAATTTCTGCAACACCAATAGGCAATACATATTCGCCATCAGGCACATCACCTTTATCTCCATACATTTGTTCAGATTCCATAAAAATTACCGGATCATCATCTCTTATTGCAGCTTTTAATAATCCTTTAGCATCATAAGGGTTTGAAGGTACTATTACCTTTAGCCCCGGTGTATTGGCAAACCAATTTTCAAAAGCTTGAGAATGGGTTGCTCCCAATTGACCAGCCGAACCTGTTGGTCCTCTAAAAACAATTGGACAATTGAATTGCCCACCAGACATCTGTCTTATTTTTGCTGCGTTATTGATAATCTGATCTATCCCAACCAAAGAAAAGTTAAAAGTCATATATTCAACAATTGGTCTATTTCCATTCATTGCAGAACCTATGGCAATACCCGCAAAACCCAATTCGGCTATGGGCGTATCTATAACACGTTTTGCCCCAAATTCATCAAGCATTCCTTTCGATGCTTTGTAAGCACCATTATATTCTGCCACTTCTTCTCCCATTAAGTAAACGGAATCATCACGACGCATTTCTTCACTCATGGCCTCGCAAATAGCTTCTCTAAATTGAATTGTTCTCATGTATCTTCTATTATTGACAGGCAAAAATAAGAAAATTAAGGCTACATCTAAGGGTTTAATTTTAAATATTTTACTATGCATGCATAGTAAAATGAAAAAAAAGTAGTAACTTCGCTACGGTAAATTAACACATCAATTTAATAATAAAAATCCATAAAAGAATGAAGATATTAGTTTGTATTAGTCATGTACCTGACACAACTTCTAAAATTAATTTTACAGATGGCGATTCTAAATTTGATGCCAATGGCGTTCAATTTGTTATTAATCCTTATGATGAATATGTGTTGACAAGAGCCATGTGGTTCAAGGAAAAACAAGGAGCATCTGTAAGCGTAATTAATGTTGGCAATGCTGCTACGGAACCTACCTTGCGTAAAGCTTTGGCTATTGGAGCCGATGATGCCATACGGGTAAATGCTGAAGCTACTGATGGTTACTTTGTAGCCAAACAAATTGCCGAAGTTGTTAAAAATGGCAACTATGATGTAGTACTAGCGGGTAGAGAATCTATAGATTATAATGGAGGTATGGTACCCGGAATGTTAGCTGCGATTTTAGATTTCAATTTTATAAACGCCTGTATCGGTTTAGAAATTGATGGTACTAATGCAACCGTCGATAGAGAAATTGACGGAGGTAAAGAATCTCTTAGCACAAATTTACCGCTGGTGATTGGTGGTCAAAAAGGAGTTGTAGAGGAAAAAGATTTACGTATACCCAATATGAGAGGTATTATGATGGCTCGTAAAAAACCGTTAGCGGTTGTAGAACCTATATCATTTGAAGCCACTACAGTTTCAAAAAGTTTTGAAAAACCTGCAGCTAAAGGTGCTGTAAAGCTTGTTGATGCTGATAATGTAGGCGAATTGGTTGATTTGCTTCACAATGAAGCGAAAGTAATTTAGTTAAAAACTAAATTTTTCCATCCAGAAATATACTGGATCAAAAACTATGAGTAATAATAAAATACAATAACAGATCCTGACACGATCCCGATAGTTATCGAGACAGGATGAAAAACTAAAATATATGTCAGTATTAGTATTCGCAGAATCACCTGAAGGAAAATTTAAAAAAATAGCTCACGAAGCAGTTTCATATGGTAAAAAAGTTGCCGAGCAATTAAGTACTACATTAAGTGTACTTACTATAAATGCAGATGATGTTTCTTCATTAGCAAACTATGGAGCTGAAAAAATAATTAAAGTACAAAACGACAAACTCGCCAATTTTAACGCAAAAGCATATGCTGATGTCATTTCACAATCAGCTCATAAAGAAGATGCTACGGTTGTAATTATAGATTCTAATACCAACGGCTTATATGTAGCTCCGCTGGTAGCTGTAGAATTAGAAGCGGGTTATGCATCAAATGTTGTAGCGGCACCAAGTTCGATCTCTCCATTTACAGTTAAACGTAAAGCATTTTCAAATAAAGCATTCAATCTGACCGAAATAAAAACAGATAAAAAAATTATTGGCTTGGCAAAAAACTCTTACGGATTAGTTGAAAATAATAACACAGCAATAGAAGAAGATTTTACACCAACCTTAAATGATGCTGATTTTAATATCAACTCCATTGCTATTGATAAAGCCCAAGGAAAAGTTACTATTGCAGATGCTGATATAGTAGTTTCAGGAGGGCGTGGACTAAAAGGTCCTGAAAATTGGGGTATCATTGAAGAATTGGCTGATGTTTTAGGTGCCGCAACTGCTTGTTCAAAGCCGGTATCTGACTTAGGCTGGAGACCTCACAGCGAACATGTTGGACAAACAGGTAAGCCGGTTGCCGCAAATTTATATATAGCTATAGGTATTTCTGGAGCTATTCAACACTTAGCAGGAATCAACTCTTCTAAAGTAAAAGTAGTCATCAATACAGACCCTGAAGCACCATTTTTTAAGGCAGCTGATTATGGTATTGTAGGTGATGCTTTTGACGTTGTACCAACATTAATAGAAAAGTTAAAAGAATTTAAGGCTCAAAACGCATAATTTTACTAAATTGTGCCTCTTAAAGGCTGTCTAATTAATTGGATAAAAAGTCCTTTATTAGACAGTTTTTTTATATATTTAACTATGAGTTTAGTCCGCCTTAACATAAAAGGTATTTCATACAGCCAAACACAAAGTGGTGCTTACGCGTTGGTTTTAAGTGAAGTAGATGGTGAACGTACATTGCCAATTATTATAGGTGCTTTTGAAGCACAATCTATTGCTATTGCATTAGAAAAAGAAATAAAACCACCCAGACCGCTTACACATGATCTGTTTAAAACTTTCTCTGACAGGTTTAATATCAAAGTAAAACAAGTTATCATTCATAAATTGGTGGATGGCGTATTTTATTCAAGTTTAATATGCGAACGTGATAAAATTGAAGAAATTATTGACGCTAGAACTTCTGATGCTATTGCTTTAGCTACACGTTTTAATGCCCCTATATTTACTTATGAAAATATACTAGACAAAGCTGGTATCTTCTTAAAAATAAAGGAAGATTCTAAATTAACACAGGCTAAAATTGAAGTAGAAGAATTGTCAATGGATTTTACAGAAGACACTTCTTTAAAAGAAGTTTCCATTCAAGATCTTAATAATCAATTGAATGAGGCCGTTGCCGATGAAGATTATGAATTGGCAGCCAAATTAAGAGATGAGATTTCTAAAAGACAATAATCAACCAACCCCATTTACTATGCGAACACTGTTTTTTTTTGTAATTGCCTTATTTAGTCTTCACTTTATAACTGCTCAGGAAATTGAAAAAAAATGGCAAATTACATCAGTTGAAAACAGTCAAAACCAATCGCCTTTAGAAATCAAACCGGATGACTTTTTATCGCTAAAAAAAGGTGAATTTAATTTTAAATTAGCTTCTAAAACCTCAACAGGAGATTATATTCATCAAAATAACCTGTTGGTTTTTTATTATAATACGCCTCAAGATACCATTCGTAAATATAAAATAAGTGCTTTAACAGATTCTACATTTGTCATGAAAGAAAAGGGTGTGGTTTATCATTTTATTGCTGCGAAAAATGAGAACAAAGCCACGGCCTTATCAACAACATCAAATGATACGATCATTCCAAGTCAAGGATTCTCTCTACACTCTTTATGGAGAGGTGTTCTAGGCATGATCACATTAATTTTTATCGCTTTTTTATTTAGCAGTAACAAAAAAGCCATCAATTGGAGAACTGTAGGAATAGGCTTAGCGTTTCAACTTCTAATTGCCTTTGGTGTTTTAAAAGTTCCATTTATACAAAAGGGCTTTGATTTTGTAGGTCAAGTCTTTGTGAGTATTCTAGATTTTACACGTGCCGGTAGTAAATTTTTATTTGAAGGGTTGGTGGTTGATATGGATACCTTTGGGTTTATTTTTGCCTTTCAAGTATTGCCTACTATTATTTTCTTTTCTGCACTAACATCTGTATTATTCTATTTAGGTATTATTCAAAAAGCAGTAAAATTTATGGCTATGCTATTGACCAAAGCATTGGGTATTTCTGGTGCTGAAAGTTTATCTGTTGCAGGTAATATTTTTCTAGGTCAAACTGAGGCTCCATTACTTATAAAAGCCTATTTAGAGAAAATGAACAAGTCAGAAATGTTATTGGTAATGATTGGTGGCATGGCTACCGTTGCCGGAGCTGTGCTGGCTGCGTATATAGGTTTTTTAGGTGGTGATGATCCGGCATTAAGACTAATTTATGCCAAACACCTTTTAGCTGCCTCCGTAATGGCAGCACCAGGAGCAATTGTAGTTTCTAAAATTCTTTATCCTCAGACAGAAACTGTAAATACTGATGTACAAGTTTCTTCAGAAAAAATAGGTTCAAATATTCTAGATGCTATTGCCAATGGAACTACTGAAGGTTTACGTTTAGCGGTAAATGTTGGTGCTATGCTACTGGTATTTGTTGCTTTTATTGCTATGGTAAACGGAATTTTAGGTAGTATGGCCAGTTTTGACGGTTTTATTATAGAGTCACTAAATATACATTGGCAATTTACTTCTCTTAATGAAATTATTGCCAACAATACACCTTATGATAGTTTATCATTAGAATTTATTCTGGGTTATATTTTCGCTCCTTTAATGTGGATGATTGGAGTTGCTAAGGAAGATATGGCACTTATGGGGCAACTATTAGGTATCAAATTAGCTGCCAGTGAATTTGTAGGCTATATACAGTTGGCCGACTTAAAAAATGTAGCAAACGCCACACACCTAAGTTACCAAAAATCTATAATTATGGCGACTTATATGTTATGCGGATTTGCAAATTTTGCGTCTATAGGCATTCAAATTGGAGGTATCGGATCATTGGCTCCGGGTCAAAGAAAAACCTTATCAGAATTTGGTATGAAAGCACTAATTGGTGGTTCAATTGCCTCATTAATTTCTGCCACCATTGCCGGAATGATCATTGGGTAAATTGACTTTTATTGAAAATTTAATACTTTTGTAATGAAATTAGAAATCAGCCCAACAAAAATTGATTGATATTTTAATTTAACATAAGCGATGAAAAAAGTCCATTATTTTTCTACTATCTTAATTTTTATAATTTCTTTTGGCCTTCAAGCAACTACCTATTATGTTTCAAAAAACGGCGATGATAATAATTCTGGAACTTCAGAAAACATGGCATGGAAGACTATTAACAAAGCAGCAAATACGCTTGAAGCTAGAGATGAAGTTGTTATTTTAGACGGCACCTATGAGGAACAAGTTATTCCTAAAAATTCTGGAAGTACCCGTAAGTATATTATTTACAGAGCAAAAAATAAAGGCAAGGTAATCATTGATGGAACAAACGTAACTATTAATGATGGTCATTCTGCTCTTTTTCTTATTGATGGTAAGAGCTATATAAAGGTTATAGGTATTTCTGTAAGAAATATTGGAACAACCTATAACCTGTCATATGACCAAGCCGGTTTTATGATAGAAAATTCAAATAATATTCAAATAAAAGATTGTGCCACTTTCAATACATTCTCCTCGGGAATTATCGCTTTGAATAGCCATCAGCTAATTATCGACAATAATAAAATTAGAAAAGCCTGCAATGGCGGAGAGCAAGAATGCATCAGCATTACGGATGGGTCTTATAATTTTGAAGTGATGAACAATGAGGTTTTTGACGGTGGTTCAGGACTCAATGGAGGCGAAGGTATTGACATAAAACAAGGAGCTCATGATGGAAAAGTACATCATAATTATGTATATGGTTTACCTAAACGTTTAGGTATTTATATAGATGCTTATGAAGAACACACCTATAATATTGATGTTTACCAAAATACTGTTCGAGATTGTTATGATGGTGGTTTTGCATTATCTGCTGAAGCTGGAGGTTTACTAGAAAATATTAATATATATAACAATATTGCTTACCATAATATGACCTTTGGAATTATAATATCAAATTGGGATATGGCAATTACCAACTCTCATCCTATGAAAAACATAACCATTATAAATAATACTTTTTATAACAATAAGTGGTCTGGAGAAGATTGGGGAGGAGGAATTATTATCGAGAATAAAAAACCAGATGGTCTATTAATACGTAATAATATCTGTAGTGAAAATTTAGAACAAATACTGGTTGAAGGTTCTGTAGATATGACAAAAGTAGAAATAGAGCATAATCTTGTTTTTGGAATTCAAACAGATGCTTTATCAAATACAAATATTGAAGAGGATCCAGTGTTTGTCAATGCTAATTTGGATAATTTTCATTTACAAGAGTCATCAAAAGCTATTGATAAAGGTATAGCTACAAATGCTCCTGATACAGATTTTGAAGGTAATAAGAGACCCGTAAATGACAAATGGGATATTGGGGCATTTGAATATGATAGCACTTTGGCAAATGATGAATATAATTTTTCTCTTAATAAAGCCATTGTGTATCCTAATCCATTCACTGATAAAGCTATTATTAAAATTAATAATAATGAAAATTTAGTCTATACCTTAAAATTATATAATAGTTATGGGCAAATAGTAAAAACCATTTCTAACATATCAGGGTCTCAAGTAAAAATGAATCGCGGAAGTTTAAACAAAGGTGTTTATTTCTTCCGAATTCTTTATGGAGGGAAATCGCATGCTGAAGGAAAATTAATGATTAAATAATGAAATTATTTTTCAGTTAATAACCTATTGATAAATTAAAGGTTTCTTATTTTTATAATAAACCGCTTTTTTTATTTTTGTACTTAAGTCATGTTGAATTTGTTTCAGCATCTCATATTTTATTCAACACAGCAATTAATTAAATTAAATCCCTTCTTTTTGGGAAGGTTATATAATATGAAACAATATTTAGATCTGGTTAGACATGTTTTAGACCACGGAAATCAAAAGGGAGATCGTACAGGCACTGGTACTAAAAGCGTTTTTGGCTATCAAATGAGATTTGATTTAAGCGAAGGGTTCCCTATGGTTACCACTAAAAAATTGCATTTGAAATCCATTATCCATGAATTATTGTGGTTTATCAATGGCGATACTAATATTAAATATTTACAGGAAAATGGTGTGCGTATTTGGAATGATTGGGCAGATGAAAATGGAGATCTAGGACCGGTTTATGGGCATCAATGGCGGAATTGGAATAGTGATGAAATAGATCAAATAACTGAAGTAATTGCTACTTTAAAAAAGAACCCAAACAGTCGTAGAATGTTAGTTTCTGCTTGGAACCCGTCCGTTTTACCTGACACTTCAAAATCTTTTAGTGAAAATGTAGCCAATAATAAAGCTGCCTTACCACCCTGCCATGCCTTTTTTCAATTCTATGTAAGCACTCCAACTCAAGCAGAGGGAGTAAATGCTAAACCAAAGTTATCCTTACAATTGTATCAGAGAAGTGCTGATATTTTTTTAGGCGTTCCTTTTAATATTGCCTCTTATGCCCTATTTACCATGATGGTAGCTCAGGTTTGTGGTTATGACCCCGGAGAGTTTATCCACACCTTTGGTGATGCTCATATTTACAATAACCATGTAGAGCAACTGGAATTACAACTGTCTAGGGCAATTCGACCATTACCAAGTATAAAAATTAATCCTCAAATAAAAAATATTTTCGATTTTAAATTTGACGATTTTGAATTGGTAAATTACGATCCACATCCTCACATAAAAGGTGCTGTAGCGATCTAATACCATCTCTCACTTAAAATTACATTTAAATAAGAATTGGTAAATTTTATAATTCTAACACTGAATTTTCAGTAGAAGCATAATCATTCCAAACATAACTATCTGCCTGGTCATCATTTAAATAGATTCCATCAACAACATATCTAAATTCGTAGGTCTTTTCCTTTTCTAAATCTAAAATGCCTTTAAAAGTACCATTTTTCAATTTTCTTAACTGTGAAACCTTAGTATCCCAATCATTAAAATCACCAACAACAGCCACTTTTTTTGCTTCTTTTGCAAGAAGTGTGAATGTTACTTTACAAATAGGCTTACTTTTTAAATATTGTTTCTTAATTGCCATGATTTTTGTTTTAAATTATAGTGTAAAGATAGTTAAGAAATAAAAAATTAGTAGCCCATAGTGTTATTTTAATGTTATTTTTACGAATGTGATATTTTACAAATTGATAAAAAACGAAATCCAAAAACAGTGCTATTCAATTTTATTATTTTATCGTTTTTTTAACTACCAGAACAACTATAAATGCATTAACTTTGTATAAAGATTATAAGTTTTAGTCCAAATTACTTTGATATTCCCTATTCAAAGTTTAATTTAGTATCGTATAAATAGCTAAACATCAAAAAAAATGCAAAAAGAAGAATTAAAGAGAAATTTACTGGAAAGGATTCATCAAATTGAAGATGTCAACAAACTTAATGCTATACAAACCATATTAAACACTTTAGACAGTGAACAATTGAGTGTAGACGATATAAATAATGCTTTAGAAACTGAAGATTTTTCTGGCTATATTAAAGAATGGCTAAAAAGCATGTAGTCTATGATAAAGTATTTATTAATTATCCTCTGTTTTTTTAGCACGTTTTTTGTGTTTTCTCAAGAAACAGATTCCATATCAACATCAAATATAACTGAAATCGACACAGTACAGCTTGAAGATGAAATAGATGAAGATGTACCATTCGCATTAGTAGAAAATGTTCCTACATATCCTGGATGTAAAGGCAATGAAGATGCGTTAAGAAAATGTTTGCAACGGTCTATTCAAAAGCATATCATGATAAAATATAATACAGGATTGGCTGGTGAATTAGGATTAGCACCAGGTAAAAAAGTAGTTATTATTGTTTTTTCAATAAATAAAGAAGGTATAATCACAAATGTGAAAGCAAGTGGGCCACATGAAAGACTAGAAGCTGAAGGGATTAGAGTTGTAAATCTTTTACCACAAATGACTCCTGGAAAACAACAAGGAAGATCTGTTAATGTTAATTACACAATACCTATTACGCTTCTAATTGAATAAATTGAATATTTAAAAAAATGAAAAAAACAGCCTTACTCCTATTATTTGCACTTAGCCCAGTAGTATTCTTTGCTCAAGAAGAAACTAAAACTGAAGAAGAAGTTATTGAAGTTGTAGAGGTAGAAGTTGTAGAATTAGAAGAAAAAGAAGCTCCTAAAGATATTCCTTTTGCAATTATAGAAGATGCACCCGTTTTTCCGGGTTGTGAAAAACTAGACAAACACCTGAGAAAAATGTGCCTTCAAAATCAGATTAAAAAACACGTTTCTACTCATTTTAATGTAGCTTTAGCAAATGAATTAGGCCTAGATGCCGGCAAAAAAAGAGTTTATGTTATCTTTAAAATAGATAAAGAAGGAAATATTGTTGATTTAAAAGCAAGAGGTCCACATCAAAGATTAGAAATGGAAAGCCTGAGAGTAATTAAACTTTTACCTCAAATGATTCCTGGTAAACACCTTGGTAAACCTGTTGGTGTAAAATATACCTTACCCATTACATTTCTTGTAGAAGGAAAAACAGAAAATAAAGACCCTAATGGAAACTAACGACCAGCACGAAATATACGAAAAGGCTAGAAAAAGAGTCAAACAGAAAAAAAGATTATACTTTCATTTTGTTCTGTTTTTAATTGGTTCTGTTTTTTTAATTGCATTGAATACCCTTTTTAAAGTAGGTGACCAATACGGAGAATGGTTTAAATATGCTGTTGCTTTATGGCTTTTTGTTTGGGTACTTCATTTTATAAATGTTTTTATTACTAATAAGTTTTTTGGCAAAGATTGGGAACGTATAGAAACCGAAAAATTGATGGATAAATATGAAATGAAATCGGAAAAATTAGAAAATAGTTTGATAAAAAAAGGAATTATTACCCCAAATGATAAACTGCCAAGTTCAGAAAAAAAAAGTCTAAGCCATTGATAACCATTATAGCTGCTATTGGTAAAAATAGAGAATTAGGTAAAAATAACGACTTAATTTGGCATTTACCGAACGATTTAAAACGATTTAAAAAAGTAACCTCCGGACATGATGTTATTATGGGTAGAAAAACCTTTGCCTCTTTAGGTAAACCGCTGCCCAATAGAACCAATATCATTATTAGCAGAAATGCTAATTATGAAGCTGAAGGTTGTATTGTTGTCAACTCATTAGAGGCTGCTTTAAAGGCAACAACAGATGCAAATCCATATATACTGGGCGGTGCACAAATCTATGCTCAAGCCATCAATATAGCCAACAAACTTGATCTTACTTTAGTAGATGCAGAATTGGATGCTGATGTTTTTTTCCCTGAAATTGATATGCATATATGGAAAGAAACAAGTAGTGAGCATTTTGAAGCCGATGAAAAACACCAATATAGTTATAGCTTTGTTACCCTTGAAAGGAAATAAAGAAATTCTTGAAACGAACACCGCCTCGCCGTAGTCAGGCTTAGAAGTATTCTTTAGATTTAAAACAAAAAAACCTCAAAAAATTAAATTTTTTTGAGGTTTTTTTGAATTCTAAATGTTGTACTAATAAATATTCCTTTGGAAATTAAGCTTACTTTATTTTTATTTCAAAAGGCATTCTAGCCTGCACACCCTTCAAATTAGAAAATTGCTTTATATTATTATAAATTTCATAATTTTCAATACCTAATTCTTCTTTTAAAATATTTTCTTTGGTCAATTTAATAAATGATCCAGGCTTAAGAGCGTCCTTAAAATCTGTCTTATAACGCGGATAGTCAGTAGTTTTATAATCTGTTACTTCTGCCATCTCCGCAGCCAATTCAATTGCATCTTCCAAACTACCCAAACTATCTACCAATCCGTTATTTAAAGCCTCAACACCTGTCCAAACCCTACCTTGAGCAATGCTATCAACTTGTGCTTCGGTCATATTTCTACCACTAGCTACCCTACTTACAAAGGTTTTATAAATATCTTCAACACTTTCTTTGGCTTGATTGTAAAAACTTTCTGACATAGGTTCAAATGGACTATAGCCAAATGAGTTTTTATTTGTACCTACTTGTTCTGCATTAATACCTATATCATTTGACAACTTACTAAAATTTGGAATGACACCAAAAACACCAATGGATCCGGTAATTGTTGTTGGCTCTGCTATAATTTTATTGGCATTACAAGCAATATAATAACCTCCAGACGCTGCTAAATTACCCATAGAAACCACTAATGGTTTTTCTTTTTTTATCAATTCTAGCTCTCTCCAAATTAAATCGGATGCCAAGGCACTACCTCCCGGAGAATTTACACGTAGGACTAATGCTTTTATTTTATCGTCCTCTTTTATCTTTCGTAAAGCTTCAATTACTTTTACCTGACCTACCGCATCTTCTGAACCCTCACCATAAATAATTTCGCCTTGTGCGTAAAGTACTGCTATTTTATCTGAGGCGGTAGATTTAATCTTTCCTTTACCGGTAGCAATATAATCTCCAATTGAAACACTATTCAGATCATCATCAAGATCTACACCTGTCAAAACTTTTAGTTTATTTTCATATTCATCATTAAATAATTCTCCATCTATCATACCATTTTCAATGGCCAACTCTGGGTTTCTCACCAAGAGACTGTCCGCTAAAGCGTTTATCTCTTCTACAGATTTATTTCTACTCTCTGCCATATCGACTACCATTTCATTCCATATAGATTTTAAGAAGGATGAAATTTGCTCTCTATTGGCATCACTCATTTTATTGGTTAAAAACGGCTCAACGGCACTTTTATACTTACCATGTCTTATTACTTCCATTTGAACACCTGTCTTATCTTCTAAATCTTTATAGTATAGTATTTCGCTTGATAGACCTCTAAAATCGGCTCCTCCAACAGGATTGATAAAGATAGAATCTGCTACAGAACTTAAATAATAAGACTTTTGCATATAAAAATCTGCATAGGCCAAAATAAATTTACCCGATTTTTTAAAATCTAACAATTTATCTCTTATTACTTGTGTTTGTGCCATACCGGCATTTACATATAACGAGTTTATGCTAATCCCTTTAATATCATCGTCCGTTTTTGCATTTTCAATAGCATTTAATACTTTTTGTAATCCCAATTCCCCTTCACCACTTTCAAATATCTCTGCAATCGGATCAGAACTTTTTGGTGCATAATCTTTAATGGCATTTTCCAGGTTTAATTCTAGAACCGAATTCTTTTCTACCTTCACTTTTTCATCACCTCCAAAAGATGATGCCGTGGCAGATATAACCAACATAAAAACCAAAAACATAATGCCCATAGCAATAAAAACACCCAGTATTGCTGCTAATAATTCTCTTAAAAATTTCATACTTTATTGTTATTTTATAGATTGAAAACCTAATTTACCTTTATTTATAAGTCTATTATAACTTAAAAAAGTTACACACAATTCAAAATGTTTATAAATAGAAAGACAAATATAATCTTTTATCTACTGATTTTATTTTCTTTGTAAGCAAAATTAAAATACCTAAATTTAATACTATCCTATGCTATTTATCCAATTATCAAATGAAACTATAAATAGATGAAAATTCAACGCATTACATATTTATCTTTAGGTAGTAACTTAGGCAATCAGTTAGACCATTTACAAAAGGCTCTTTATTTAATCGCCCAACATATTGGTAGAATTGCTAAAGTTTCTTCAGTATATAAAACAAAATCTTGGGGCTTTGAAAGTGATGATTTTTTAAATACTTGTATTAAGGTTTCAACACATTTAAGTCCGGAAAAGTTACTAGATAAAGTATTAAAAATTGAAAATGATCTGGGCAGAACCAGAAATGAATCTAATCCCGATAGCAATCGGGATTACCAGGCCAGAACTATTGATATTGATGTTTTGCTTTTTGATGATGAAATTATTTTTTACAAGGACTTGAAAGTGCCTCATCCCCGCATGTTGGAACGTAGATTTGTGTTAGAGCCTTTAGCAGAAATCACAAAACGTACCAAGCATCCTATTGCTAAAGAAACTATTTTAAGTGCTTTACAACATTGCACAGACCAAACCGAAGTTGAAAAAACAAAGCTTATATTGAAAAGACCTATTTCTTTGGTTGAAAAGTACAATTATATTGCAATTGAAGGTAATATTGGAGCCGGAAAAACAACATTGGCTAAAATGATTGGCGACGATTTTAATGCAAAATTAGTATTAGAACGTTTTGCTGACAATCCGTTTTTACCTAAATATTATGCTGATATGGAACGCTATGCCTTTCCTTTAGAAATGAGTTTTTTGGCAGATAGATATCAGCAACTTTCAGATGATTTGGCTCAGTTTGATCTATTTAAAAACTTTATAGTTTCTGATTATTACATATTTAAATCTCTAATTTTCGCTCAAGTTTCTTTGGCCAAAGAAGAATATATGCTCTATAGACGTATGTTTGACTTAATGTATAAGGAAATAACCAAACCAGATTTGTACGTATACCTTTATCAAAATACAGAAAGATTACTTGAAAATATTAAAAAAAGAGGTAGAGATTATGAGCAAAATATCGCTCAAGAATATTTAGAAAATATACATAAAGGCTATTCGAATTTTATAAAAACTGAACAAAATTTAAACACCCTAATTATTGATATCTCTGAATTCGATTTTGAGAATAAAAAGAGTGATTATGATGCTGTAATTGGTTTAATAAATAATTATACCATTACTAAGAAATAGGCTTTTTGGATTAGATTATAAGAGATAATTACACAGATAAGTAATTACAATTTATAAAGTATTATAACTCTTTATCTCAGTGTCAATTCAGGCAGTAAATTTTTTCCATTAAGTAAACCTTCAGCATCTAAGGCATATAGGTAATATCCAGCTAGTTTGTAATCATCATTTAAATCAATTAACAAATTAACATCAGTTATATTATCCTCAGAACTCTTCAATTTATAATACATTCTCTTTACATAGTCCTTTTGAACAACTTTATAAAGTTCTAATGAAGATAAGTTACCTAAAGATACATTTATTAAAAGGTAAGATTTTTCAAAGACTTTAATGTTTGACGTAATTCCTCCATGAATTTTAGGAGTGATATAATCTGTACTCAACAAATAGTTGGCTCCTCTTTCATTTTTAAATGAAGCTAAAATGTCTTCGGCTTTTAGTTTACCACGTTCTTCTAACTTCTCATCTACTGATTCTAAAGGTATAATATTACTTTTTACAGTTTCGTTACATGAAATCACAACAGTAAATACTAACATAATGTAACGTGAAATTATAAATTTTAAAGTTCTTAACACAATTAATTACTTCTTTATCAAATCTAATTTTTCTGCAAAATATTCACAGAAATCTCGCATGGTAGCGGTCATTTTATCATCATTGGTAGCACGATGAAAAGTATCTGACATAGACAATAAAGTTTGATGAAAAAAGTGTTTCATCTCATCTAAAGGCATATCTTTAGTCCACAAATCCATTTTTAAGGTTTCCTTTTTTTTATCATCCCAAACTGAAATTAATATGGCCTTGGTTTGTTCATTAGATATACCACCATCTTCGGCATTCCAAGATAATTTTTCTGGAATTTTATTCTCATCTAGTGTAACGATAAATTTTATTTCTGATTTATGTTTTGACATATTCTTTTTTTATTTTGATTTCAGATGCTCTGCACTGGGTTTCAAACCGATAAATTTTAACTATTTGGTCGGTTTATATTTAGATTTTTTAAAAATCTCATCGTTTTTAGTCTTTAACATCACCTGTAAAGATGTATCTGTATTTTTCATATAAGCCCTAACAATTTGCCATCCAAACCATGCTCCTATCCTACCTGGAGTCTCATTATCATTGGCTTGGTAAAATTTTGAAAAAGGTGCATCATCAATAAATCTTCTCGACAATTCTTGTTCATTACTGAATAAATATTTATTTTGAATAAAAAATTTCCAAACTTCTTCATCATTAAACATTGCCCAATCAATTTGTTCTTGTGTATACCCTATTTTTTCAGCATCTGTAACCTTAGGTAAATAAGCATCTAAAAGATATAATTTTTTACCCTCTTGAATCATTCTAGAGACAAATGATCTGTCTGTTGAAAATTGTATTTGAACATTTGTAATGGCATTGGCTACCTCAACAATCAAATGATCTTTATTAAAATTTTGCCTGATATAATTTGGAAAATCTTGATATATTTCACTCTCCTTACCCAAAAATACATCTAAAGAAATAAATAATAAACTATCTGCATATACCACCTTATTTTCATAATCTACATTAGATAATATTGTGATTACTTTAGGCGATTTAAAATTGCGATAGTAATATTTAATATGCTTAAACAAATCTATGACTTGCTGTTTTTCATCTTTAAAATTACCGAATATCTCTTGGGTTTTAGCATATAATTCCTGTTCCTCTTTGTCTATAATTTTTTGCAGCCAAATACTATCATGGTTTTGAGTCGGAAATAGATAAGGATATTTATTCTTTAGCTCTGGTAGCTTATCAGCGGAAGCTGTATAAAACTCCTGATCAAAACGATTGAATTCAGTGACCACTTTAATATTTGAAATATCAATAGCTAACTTATTTTTTTTAGAGCAACTTGCGAGAACAATTATTAATATTAAAAAAGAAAGGTATTTATTCATTTATCAAAATTTAGTATTTTCGCTAAAACTAAATCGGTTTTTTAGTTCTGCAATTTGAACAACAAAACTACTAAATTCTTTTACAATGCAAACGGAAAATATAACAAATCATATTGTAAAATGGTTAAAAGACTACGCTACAAATGCTGGAGTAAATGGATTTGTAATTGGTGTTTCTGGAGGCATAGATTCTGCCGTAACTTCTACACTATGTGCTAAAACAGGATTCCCATTATTATGTTTAGAAATGCCTATCCATCAAGCAGAAAACCAAGTTAGCAGAGCAATGAATCATATACAATGGTTACAAGAAAACTTTAATGATGTTTCTATTAAACAGGTAAATTTAACGCCTGTATTTGATAGTTTAATTGACGCTTTTCCTTCCGTTGAAAATGAAGAGCAACGTTTTATGTCGCTGGCAAATACACGAGCCAGATTACGAATGACTTCACTCTATTATTTTGCTGCTTTGAATGGATATTTAGTGGCCGGTACCGGAAACAAAGTGGAAGATTTTGGCGTGGGTTTCTTTACCAAATACGGTGATGGTGGTGTTGACTTAAGTCCGATTGCAGATCTGATGAAATCTGAAGTATATAAAATAGCCAAATATCTAGGTATTCATGATGAGATCATCAAAGCTGCTCCAACAGATGGCTTATGGGGTGATGACAGAACTGATGAAGACCAGATTGGTGCCAGTTATGATGAATTGGAATGGGCCATGTTAATGCTAGAGCAAGGTAAAAATATTGAAGAATTTGATGGTAGAGCTAAAAAAGTATTAGAAATCTATTTACAACGCCATAATGCCAATAAGCATAAAATGGATGCTATACCCGTTTGTATGATTCCCAAAGCATTGAAAGGTTAGCCTAAATTAAACCTCAAATATGGCCACCTCGGCTCTAGCCCCAAAACGTATAGGTAAAATACTGGTGCCAATTCCTTTAGATACATATAAAATGGGTTGAGTTTTATTATACCAACCACTTAAATAATTACCACTGCCTCTTGGCTTAAACGGTGCATAACCTAATATGTTAATCTGCCCACCATGTGTATGCCCAGAAAGTACCAAATCTATTTTTAAGTCTCCTTTTTCTTTCTTTATAATATCTCTATGTTGAGGACAATGTGTTAATACAATATGCAGATCACTTGATGGTAGGTTTTTTGCTGCTTTTTTAAAATTGGCATTACCACCAACAAAATCATCTATACCAATAATAGACATTGTTCTTTCTTTTATAGATAATTGATGAGATTCATTTATCAGTAATTGACAATTATGAGAATGATAAAGTGCTTTCATTTTAACTAAATCTACCTTTCCCCAATACTCCCAATTACCAGTAATTGCATATTTTTTTATATGATGATCAAGCAGTTTTAAAAAAGAATTCAACACTTCTACATTCTGATTTTCGTCAATGGCATCTCCGGTAATGCATAGCACATCAGGATTAAGTTTATTTATTTTTTCAGCAATAGATTTGTGTGTATTGTTGACTTTTTTTAGATGTAAATCAGAGAGCTGTACTATAGTAATTTTATTATTTTCTGATGTAGAAATATCAAAATACTTCCATTTTATCATATATTTTTCAAACCAAAAAATATCCAAAAGAAATAATCCTATTGAAGCCCATATAGTTCTTTTGATAAATTTTCTTCTGGATATTTTGGTCATAATTAAAATATAAGCTTTATAAACCTCAAAGGTTTTTAAACCCTATTAAAAATTAATGTAATTTGTACCTACACCACCCTATTTAACTTTTCGTATAATAATTTTTTAAGGGAAGTATAATTAACTACCAATTCTAACATTGCTTGTCGTTCTTCTTCAGAGTGTTCTTCTTCCATCAGTTCTTTTATTTTAAGCTCTATTAGAATTCTTCGTAAATTTAAAATGGCATCCATAACCAATTTTGATAGACTTTTATCTTTGGTACGTACATAAATTTCTTTACGCTCCCAATCACTCAACACATATTTTTCATCATCCATAAGAATGTCTGTAACTACTTTACCTAGCTCTACATCTTCATGGTTGATAAATACATCTGGATTTATATTTTCATCTTGATTTAATTGATGGATAACATCAAAATATATTTTTTGAAAAATGGCATTACTAAACTCAATTTCATCATCTTGTAAATGCAAATAAATCTCATTAGCTATCTTGTTCTGGTAATTCTCTTTTACAATTTTGACCTGCCCTTCTTCATCTTCTACTTCAATATAATCTACAAAATCTATTTCTCTATTGCCATAAAGCAGCAATATTTCAATCAATTGTTTTTCCAGTTTATTTAACTGATCTGTTTTTTTAAATGCTACACCTTCATTTTTAACTACGGTAAAAGATTCCTGCAAATGCTCCACCGGTCTTTTAGCTGCTTCGCGTTGTTCTCGCTTAGACAGTTGTGCCAATTCACTAAACAATACCCGTTCAGAAATATCCATGATCTTAGCACATTCTTGTACGTAAATTTCACGTTGAATTTGATTGGGTATTTTTGAAATAGTAGCTACAATATCTCTTATCAATCCTGCCTTTTTTACCGGATCATTTTCAACTTCATCCATCAATAACGACACTTTAAATCGGATAAAATCCTGTGCATTGTCATCTAAATAGGCTTGTAGGCTTTCAAGGGAATTGCTTTTTGCAAAACTATCTGGATCTTCTCCATCAGGAAAAATAACCACCTTAACATTCATGCCCTGCTCTAAAATTAAATCTACACCACGAATGGATGCTCTGATACCTGCGGCATCACCATCAAATAAAACAGTAATATTTGGGGTCAAGCGATTTATCAATCTAATTTGGTCTGCCGTTAATGCGGTACCTGAAGAAGCCACAACATTTTCTATACCGGTTTGAGAAAATGAGATTACATCTGTATAACCCTCCACCAAATAGCAATTGTCTTTTTTGGCGATATGTTGTTTGGCATGATAAATTCCATAAAGGACTTTACTTTTATGATAGATATCGCTTTCTGGTGAATTTAAGTATTTCGCGGCTTTTTTATCTGAAGTTAAAATTCTACCTCCAAAGCCCAATACCCTGCCTGACATACTATGTATGGGAAAAATAACCCTCCCTTTAAATCGGTCAAATTGTTTATCCTCTTTAACTATGGTGAGTCCTGTGCGTTCTAAATATGTTAATTGATATGCTTTTTTTATAGCCGAATCTGTAAAAGCATGCCACTCATCTAAAGCATAACCCAATTCAAATTTTTCAATGGTTTCATCTGTAAACCCGCGTTCCTTGAAATAGCTTAAACCAATGGCTTTTCCTTTTTCTGAGTTTACCAATACATCATGAAAATAATTACGAGCAAATTCAGAAACCAAATACATACTCTCACGTTCACTAGCCTGAATTTTTTGCTCATCAGACTGTTCTGTTTCTTCAATTTCTATATTGTATTTTTTTGCCAGATAACGGATGGCCTCAGGATAGGTATAATGTTCGTGTTCCATTAAAAATGAAATGGCATTACCACCTTTACCTGAACTAAAATCTTTCCAGATTTGTTTTACCGGAGACACCATAAAAGATGGTGATTTTTCATTAACAAAAGGACTTAATCCTTTAAAATTACTTCCTGCTTTTTTGAGTTGTACAAAATCACCAATAACCTCTTCAACACGAGCGGTTTCAAAAACTTTATCTATAGTGGTTCTGTTGATCATATTAGTGCATTAGTTATAAATAAATACTAATGACAAAAATGTCGCTAAATTTTCAGCGACATTTTCTAATTTATTTGAATATTTATCAAAATATATTTTATCAATTATCTATAAAATTAAGACACTGCCTTTAACTTACTTAAAGTAGATTTTATCATTTTACTTTCAGCATATTTTTGAGTTACTCTTAATTTTTTTTCATTACCTCCTGGTAATTCAAACATAGCATCTGTTAAAATTGCTTCGCATAAAGATCGTAGTCCACGTGCACCTAATTTATATTCAACCGCTTTTTCAACAATAAAATCTAACGCTTTTTCATCAATACTAAATTCAATATCATCCATTTCAAATAGCTTATCATACTGCTTGATAATGGCATTCTTCGGCTCTGTTAAAATGGCTCTTAAAGTATCTGCATCAAGTGGGTTTAGATAAGTCAATACCGGTAAACGGCCAATAATTTCAGGAATCAATCCAAAATCTTTTAAGTCTTTAGGAACAATATATTGTAGCAAATTCTTTTCATCTACCCTTTCCTCATTTTTTGAGGCACTGTAACCAACAGCTTGCATATTCAAGCGTTTGCCTATTATTCTATCTACACCATCAAAAGCACCACCGGCAACAAATAAAATATTACGTGTATTCACTTCAACAAATTTTTGATCTGGATGTTTTCTACCTCCTTTGGGTGGTACATTAACCACTGTGCCCTCTAATAATTTTAACAAAGCTTGTTGTACACCTTCACCTGAAACATCTCTGGTAATTGAAGGATTATCACTTTTACGAGCTATTTTATCTATTTCATCAATAAAAACAATACCCTTTTCTGCTTTTTGAACATTATAATCTGCCGCTTGTAATAAACGCGTTAATATAGTTTCAACATCTTCGCCCACATAGCCGGCCTCTGTCAATACTGTAGCATCTACAATGGCAAAAGGTACATTCAACATTTTGGCAATAGTTCTGGCCAATAAGGTTTTACCCGTACCTGTTTCACCTACCATCATGATATTGCTTTTTTCTATTTCAATATCATCTTTTTTAGGTGCCGGTTGTAACAAACGTTTATAGTGGTTATATACTGCCACAGACAATACTTTTTTGGCCTGTTCTTGTCCGATAATATATTGATCTAAGAAACTTTTAATTTCTTGAGGTCTTTTTAGGATCAGTTCACCGGATAGGCCATTCGCTTCTGTTTCAGAAATTTCTTCTAATACCAAACCATGTGCCTGTTCAATACATCTATCACAAATATGAGCATCTAAACCAGCAATCAATAAATTGGTTTCTGATTTTTTACGTTTACAAAACGAACATTCTAATTCTTCTTTCTTTGCCATTATCTATTTCTGAAAAGGTGGAATACTAAAACTGTAATTTATTCTTTTTATTATGAATTTCTACTCAAAACTTCATCAATCATACCATATTCTTTGGCTTCGATGGCCTTCATCCAATAATCTCTATCAGAATCATTATGTACTTTTTTCATAGTTTGACCAGAATGGCTAGCTATAATTTGATACAATTCATCTTTTAATTTTAAGATTTCTCTAGCGGTAATTTCAATATCAGAAGCCTGACCTTGAGCACCTCCTAAAGGTTGATGGATCATGATACGAGAATGTGGTAAAGCAGAACGTTTTCCTTTTTTTCCTGCACACATCAAAACAGCAGCCATAGATGCCGCAATACCTGTACAAATAGTGGCAACATCTGGTTTAATGAATTGCATAGTATCATAAATACCTAGGCCAGCATATACACCTCCTCCTGGAGAATTTATATAAATTGAAATGTCTTTTGAAGCATCTGTGCTTTCTAAAAATAGCAATTGTGCCTGAATTACATTGGCCACATAATCGTCAATACCGGTTCCTAAAAAGATGATACGATCCATCATTAATCTCGAAAACACATCAAAAATGGCGATATTCATTTTACGTTCTTCTATAATATTTGGTGTTAAGTTCATAGGATACATTGCACTGATCATTTTATCATAGTACATACTGTTAATCCCTTGATCTTTTATTGCGAATTTTTTAAACTCTTCTCCGTAGTTCATTATTTGAATTTTATATATTAAGACGGTAAATATACTAACAAATTACTAATTAATTATTAGAATACCGGAATTAGGTTTTAAGCAACTTTTTTTTATTTACCAAGTCTAAACTCATAAAAAAACCGCCACAATAAATTGAGGCGGTTTCAAATTCGTTTTATGATGTCTTACTTGTAAACCTCTTTTACAAAATCATCAAAAGAAACTTCTTTTACTTTTAACTTAACATTCTCTTTAAAGAAGTTCAGTAATTTTTGACTCATTAATTGTTCAGACAAACGTTTTGCTTCCTCTTGATTACTTAAAATCCTACCTGCAATTTCATTCAATTCTTTTTCTTCAGGATTTGTATTGCCATATTGGGCCATTTGACTCTTTATAAAGCCTTTAGCAAACTCTTGTAATTCTTCATAAGTAACTTGTAAATTATTCTCCTTACTAATTTTACCTTCAATTAATTGATAACGCAATCCTTTTTCAGACCTGCTATATTCTTCAGCAGCTTCTTGTGCTGTCAATTCTTTTTCACCAGCTACCGCAATCCATTTTTGTAAAAACGCTGCGGGCAAATCAAATTTAGTATTTTCAATTAAACTCTCTGTAACTGCATTTAACAATTGCTGATCTGACTGTTGTTCGAATTGTTTTTCAGCATCTTCCTTTAAACGTTTTTTAAATTCTTTTTCTTCTTTTACAATTCCTTCTCCAAACAATTTATCAAATAACTCCTGATTTAGTTCTGTAGGCTCTGTTACAGAAATTTCTTCTATAGTAAATTTCACTTCTACATTTAATCCATGAGCATCATCATGAGAAACTCCTAAGTGATTTTGTAACAAATGGTCATCTGTAAAAAGTCCTTTGGTTTTTAATACAATTTCATCACCAACCTTAGCTCCAATAAATTTCTTTGCATTGGTTTTACCTTTAATTTTATCTAGTTTAAAAGTTGATTTCTTCTCAATCTCTTTCTCTTCATTTAAAAAAGTACCGGTAACATTTGAGTTTTCAGCTATTTCATTTTGAGAAATTATTTTTCCGTATTGCTCTCTTATATTTAGAATTTGATCATCTATCATTTTCTCATCTGCAACAATTTTATACTGTAAAATTGCTTTTTTTGGTTGCAGATTTACCTCAAATTCAGGTGCTAGACCCACTTCAAATTCAAAAGAAAATTGATCGGCATCCCAAGAAAAATCATCTTGTGTTTTTGGTAACGGATTCCCTAAAATATCTAATTTTTCTTCTACTAAAAATTTACTCAATGATTCCTGTAACAGTTTATTAACTTCATCTATCAGTACTGGCTTTTCATATTGCTTTTTTACCAAACTCATTGGCACATGCCCTTTTCTGAATCCTGGTATATTGGCTTTTTTACGATAATCTTGTAATATTTCTGTTACCTTACTTTGATAATCTTCTTCAGTAATGTTAATTTTTACTACAGCATTTAGAGTATCGATATTTTCTTTAGTAATATTCATTTCTATTTCTTTTCTTTAATTAAAATCAAGCTTAGGCTTTTGCGGGTGCAAAATTAAGAAAAATTTCTTTAATTACTTGTCCTAAGCGATTTTGTTTTATCATTTTTAAGCCTCATAAAAATTCCAATATAATTTGGTTACTTTTTCTAGTGTATTACCTTTGTAGCTTTTCAAAACAAAAGCTTACAGAAAAATAAGGTCTCCTTGAACAATGTTTTAGTTTAACCAGAGTTGACCATAAAAATTAAACTATTGCATGGATTTATTTTTAGATTATACACATAAACAATTTGTTAGTTCAACAATTAAAGTTTCGGGTTCAAAGAGCGAATCGAATAGATTGTTGATCTTACAACAATTTTATCCTAATTTAAGATTAAAGAATGTGTCTGACTCAGATGATTCTGTCCATTTAACCCATGCTTTAAAATCAACTCAAAAGATTGTTGATATTGGCCATGCCGGAACTGCCATGCGTTTTTTAACTGCCTATTTTGCTGTAAAAGAAGGTAGAAATACTGTCTTAACAGGTTCTGAACGTATGCAAAACCGACCGATAAAAGTTTTGGTTGATGCTTTACGAATGTTGGGTGCTGATATTGCTTATCAAGATAAAGAAGGTTATCCACCTCTTGAAATTAAAGGAAAAAAAATTGACCAACAAAAGGTTAGTATACAAGGCAATGTAAGCAGTCAGTATATTTCTGCATTGGTATTGATAGCTCCTAGTTTAGAAAAAGGATTGCAAATCAAATTACTTGAAGAAACAACTTCGAAGCCATATTTAGAAATGACCTTAGATTTGTTATATCAATTGGGAATTGAAACTTCTTGGAAAGAAAATGTCATTACCATTTTACCTCAACCGTCTATAGGTGATAAAACAATTACGGTAGAATCAGATTGGAGTTCGGCTTCATATTTTTATAGTTTGGTTGCCTTAAGTGAAGTAGGAACAACCTTAACATTAACTTCTTATAAAAAGGTGAGTTTACAGGGTGATAGTTGTTTGGCATCTATATATAAAAAGTTTGGTGTAGAAACTCATTTTGAAGATAATTCAATACTATTAACTAAAACTACCCAAAACGCAAAACGCAATACTTTAAACCTGAAAAATGCTCCAGATATCGCACAAACAATAGTAGTTACTTGTTATGGCTTAGGTATTGCCTGTGACCTTACCGGATTGCACACCTTAAAAATTAAGGAAACCGACAGGCTAGTTGCTTTACAAAATGAATTGCAAAAATTTGGAGCTGAAATTGAAATTACTGATAATAGTTTGCATTTAAAACCTTCAGAAATACTACATAAAAACTGTAAGGTAAAAACCTATAACGACCACCGTATGGCTATGGCATTTGCACCCTTAGCTTTAAAAGTTCCTTTTACCATTGAAGATGCAGATGTGGTTACAAAATCTTATATTCGGTTTTGGGAGGATTTGGATAGTTTATTTAAATAAAATAAACGAGATGGGAATTGCCTGACAGCGAATCCCAATAGCTATCGGGACGTCATGTTGAGAAAAATCAGGCACATACGTTTTTATTTTAAAAATAAGTTTTTACTGCAAAATCAAATTGATTTATAAATATCTCCTTGAAATTTGAAATATTATTTTGTTCATAAAAAAGTAACATTGCTTTCTTATATTCTATAGCATCAACAGTTCTAAACGACAATGGACAAAAGCCTTCATTCATTAAGATTGCATTGCTAACAATTCTAGACGTTCTTTTATTACCGTCCATAAATGGCTGAATATAAGAAATCAATACCAATGCTAACAAAGCTTTTTCAAATACGCTTGTCTTGCTGTTTATCACATCGCAAGTACTTCTTAAAGCTTCAGATATTTGAAATTTATTATCAAGTGGGCGATAATTTGTTCCAGATATACCTACACGCCGTTGTCTTAGATTTCGTTCAACTGCAAGTTCTTTTATCAAAATACTATGAATATCTTCAATTTTTGAAACGGACAATGGGTTCAAATAATTTGTATTTACTATTATAAAATCTAAAGCATCTTTATGATTCAGAAGCATAATCGCTTCTTCTTTTGTTTTTCCTGATGCTGTTTCTTTTTCTTTCAACAATCTTTCAGTTTCCAATAGCGAATAGGTATTCCCTTCAATTTGAGATGATTTCCAACTTAAATCAATTGCAAGTCTTTCCAATTCGTTTCTATATTCATTCTCAGAGATTTTAGCAATGTTAGAAGTGTATATATTTTGTAATGCTATTAGTTTCTCTAACTCACTTTTTGTAAATACACTATGATTACTTAAGACCTCCGTAATAATCTTAAAATTGAAATTTTCTTTTATCTCTCTTTCATCAATCTCCATTTTATAATACCCGGCTAAGTCTATTGGTCGAATCAATTCGTAAACAGGTGAGACTACATATTTTGTTGCCTTACCTTTTCCTTCAGTTTTTATGTAATTTTCAGAAACTAGCTTAACTAAGGCTCGTTTTAAAGTAGCATAGCTTATATTGGTAGAGATATTATCAAATACCTCCTTAGAAGAACATGCTCTTCGTTTATGTATAAAATCAATTATTTCTGATTCTCGTTGTGTCAGCATTTCAAATCTTTTAGCTCACTAAGTTAGTATTTCTAGCTCATTTGTCCTATTTTTTGAGCTGTAACTATTCGCATAGATGAGCTACATATATTCAACCTTCATTACCCTATACATAAATTTTCAATAGATCTAACGTGAATCTCCTTGTGACATGACTCAATTCTGATAGTTATCGGAACCTCATGTTGCGTGTAAACTTGTACATACGTTTTTATTTTAAAAATAAGTTTTCACTGCAAAATCAACAATACGAGTTATAAGATAGGTTGATAGATTATAAGATTATCCAGAAGTCTAAGAATAGCGAAGTAAAACAATCCCAAAAAATTTTGAGACCGGTGGCTAGAATATCAAAAAACAATTAATTTTTTTTGAATTGATTTAGGCCAAACCGGTAAAACCTAAAAATGCCAGTGATAAAAGCCCGGCCACCAACAAATTAATTGGAACACCTTTCATTCCTTTAGGTATGTCTGCTAATTCTAATTGTTCACGAATGCTCGCAAAAACTATTAATGCCAATGCAAACCCAATGGAGTTTGCAATAGCAAAAAACACTGCTTTTAGTAAACTGCCATTTTCTAATCCTAAAGCTAAAATAGCAACACCTAAAACCGCACAATTAGTAGTAATTAAAGGCAAAAATACACCTAAGGCTTGGTAGAGTGGTGGGCTTACTTTTTTTAATATAATTTCAACCATTTGTACTAAACTAGCAATTACCAGTATAAAGGTAATGGTTCGCAAATAATCCAATCCGGAAGGGATTAACACAAACTGATGTAATAAATAGGTCGCCAAGGTTGCAATGGTCATAACAAACAGCACAGCACCAGACATACCAATAGATGTAGAAACCTTATTGGAGACTCCCAAAAAAGGGCAAATTCCTAAAAACTGTGAGAGTACAATATTGTTTACAAAAACAGCTGCTATGAGTATTAAAATGTATTCCATTATGAATTAGTTTTTGTTACTTTATTGAATAATACCGATAAATAAGCCAAGGCTATAAATGCTCCAGGTGGTAAAATAAAGAGTATAAATGTATTTGCATTTTCTGATACAAATTTCAGGTCAAATAAGCTTCCACTTCCTAATATTTCTCTTACCGCACCTAAAAGTGTAAGTGCAATAGTAAATCCTATTCCCATTCCCAAAGCATCTACAAAAGAGGAAATTAAATTGTTTTTGGAAGCAAAAGCTTCCGCTCGTCCTAATATCAAACAGTTTACTACAATCAATGGAATGAAGATTCCTAACTGCTCATATAAAAATGGTATGAAAGCTTCCAACACCATTTCAACAATGGTTACAAACGATGCTATAATAATAATGAAGGCAGGAATTCTAACTTTATTTGGGATTTGTGATTTAATCAAGGATACCACTATATTTGACATTAACAACACAAAAAGCGTGGCAATTCCCATTCCTAATCCGTTAAAAGCAGATGACGTTACACCTAAAGTAGGACACATTCCTAACAACATGACGAAAACAGGATTATCCTTGATAATACCCTTTAAGAAGTTGTCATTTTGATTGAGTTTCTCTACCATGATCCTTAATTTTTAGATTGGTTGGTTTCTACAAATATGTTATATGCCATTTGAGTAGCTTCACCAAAGGCACGTGTGGTTATGGTAGCTCCTGTTAAAGCATCAACTTCTCCTCCATCTTTGATGACTTTTAAATTGAATGATGAAGGATCTTTGTCTCTAAATTGTCTTAAGAATTTTTCATCTTTCATTTTTGTACCCAAACCAGGTGTTTCTTTTTGTTCTAAAACTGCTATGTTTTTTATGGTTCCATCTGGTTTAAACCCTACCATAATTTTTATTAAACCACTAAATCCTTTTTCAGAAGAACCTATAATTGCTGTTCCAGCTTTTTTATCATCTAAAAACGCCGAAAAAATTTCAATGCTGTCTTTTGCTCTATCAGATTTGATAAGTGTAACATTTTCAACAGGATTATTATTAAACTCTGGTAAAACCTGTTTAATAGCATTAACTTTACGCTCTAGTATTGCTTTTGCCTTAGGACCTTTGGTGATATCATTAATAAAACCTAGTGATATACCTGCAACCATTGTGATTACCAATAGGGTAAGCGTCATGTTGAAAAAAGTAGATTCTTTTTTACTCATAATTACATAATTTTAGATTTTATCTTATTACCAAATCGTCTTGGTTTAAAATACGTATTGATAAGTGGCACAAAAGCATTCATAATCAATATGGCAAATGACACACCTTCTGGATAGGCTCCAAATAATCTGATAACTACTGTGATGATTCCTATTCCAATCGCAAAAATTATCATACCTTTTTTGGTCATAGGACTCGTCACCAGATCTGTTGCCATATAAAAAGCTCCGAGAATTGCACCACCAGATAAAATATGAATTAATGGATCTGCATATTGCTCTGGATTTACTAACCAGAAAATTCCAGTAAAAACTGCCATAGTTACCAGCATAGTAATTGGAATATGCCAAGTGATTACCTTTCTTGCAATTAAAAAAACGCCTCCTAATAACAATGCCAAGGCTGACATTTCACCCACAGAACCCCCAGTGATCCCTAAAAACAACTCCATAGTTGATGGAAATTTTGAACTTAATGTTGTCATAGTTTCTCCATACATTAGGCCTTCTTTAATAATTCCCAAAGGAGTTGCTCCGGTAACAGCATCTACAATAGTTGTATTATTTACAACAGCAGTTGGCCATGAGGTCATTTGAACAGGAAAAGACACCAATAAAAATACCCGACCAACCAAGGCAGGATTAAAAATATTATAACCCAAACCGCCAAAGGATAGTTTTGCTACTCCAATGGCAATTAAGCTACCTACAATGATCATCCAAATTGGTAAGTTAGATGGCAAGTTGAATGCTAACAAAATACCTGTAATAAGTGCAGAACCGTCAGTTATAGTGATTTCTGTTTTTAAAAGAAATTTTTGAATGAGAAATTCAAATAAAATACACGAAATTACAGCAACTGAAGTGAGTATTAAAGCACTTATTCCGAAAACATAAATAGATACCAAAAATGCCGGAATTAAGGCATAAAGCACATCATACATTAATTTTTTTGACGTTTTGTTTGAATGTATATGTGGTGATGCTGAAATAATAATTGGGTCCGCCATATTAATTCTTTGTTGTGTTTAAGTTTTTAACAATACTTTTTCCAAATCTAATATAATCTAATAATGGTCTGTGAGATGGACACACGTAACTACAGGATCCACATTCAATACAAGTCATAATATCTTCATTTCCTGCACGTTCATATAAGCCTTTTTCGGTTAAATTCATTAACAAATGAGGTTCTAATCCCATCGGACAAACAAACACACATTGTCCGCAACGAATACAGTTTTTTGCTTCTTGCCTACTCGCTTCTTCTTCTGATATGACTAATATTCCAGAAGTTCCTTTAGTAATTGGAACGTCAGTATTCTTAATGGCTTTTCCCATCATGGGTCCACCATTCACAATTTTTCGGGTTCCTTCTGGCAAGCCACCAACTTCTTCAATTAAATCTTTAATTGGCGTTCCTATTTTAACCCAAAAATTGGAGGCACTTTCTACTGTTTTACCTGTAACCGTTACAACACGCTCAATTAATGGTTGATTGTGTTGAACAGCTTGATAAATTGCAAAAATAGTTCCTACATTATGTACAATAACACCAACATCCATTGGTAACCCGCCTTTAGGAACCTCACGTTTTAAAATGGCTTTTATGAGTTGTTTTTCGCTTCCTTGAGGATATTTAACCTTTAAAGCTGCAACTTTTATTCTATCATCTACCAAAGTAGCTTTCTTTAGGACTTCAATGGCATCTTTCTTATTATTTTCAATGCCTATGACTGCTTTTTCAATATGTAAAGCTTGCATTAAAATTTGAATTCCAATAATAATTTCATCTGCTTTTTCAAGCATTAATCTATGATCTGCTGTTAAGTAAGGTTCACATTCAACTCCATTGATTAGTAAACAATCAACATGTTTATCATGCTTCATATCTAATTTTACATGTGATGGAAAGGTTGCACCACCAAGTCCAACAATACCATGATCTATAATGTGTTGTAAAATATCTTTTTGAGACAGTGTAATTTCCTTAACTAAAGGAAATTCTGGAATTTTAAAATTAGATTCATTCTTTGGATCGGTTCTGATAACAATACATTGTTTTTTGTAACCACTACTATCAATAATCTTATCTAATTTGGTAACCGTTCCTGCTACTGGAGAATGAATGTTAGAGGAAACAAATCCGCTTGATTTGGCTATAATTTGACCAATTTCTACTTTATCTTTTCTGTCAACAATTATTTCAGAAGGAATACCAATATGCTGTGATACTGGAACATAGACAACTTTTGGGATCGACATCCTTTTTATATCGTTTGAAGAAGTTATTTTATTTTCTGCCGGATGAATACCCCCTTTTGGAAATGTTTTAAGCATCAATTTTTGGGTTTTCAGATTCAACATTAATTTTTATCACAGGCACTATTACTTCTTTTGGCTTTTCTTCCTTTAGTTTTTTTACTTTTTTTGGTGGAAAATTCGTTTCAATAATTGAATGCGTTGGACAAACCTCTACACATTTTCTACAAAGCGTACACAATACAGGATCAATATAGGCCAAATTATCATGCATGGTTATGGCATCTTTAGGACAAATATCTGCACATTTCGAACAACCAATACAAGCAACATCACAGGCTTTTTTAGCAATTCCTCCTTTATCCTCATTCATGCAACCAACAAATATTTTTAAGTCTCTTTTGTTTTTAGGGCGCATTTCAATTATATTTCTGGGGCAAGCCTCAACACAAGCACCGCATGAAGTACATTTATCGGTAATGATAACCGGCAAACCTGTTTCTTCATCCATATACATAGCATCAAACTTACAGACGTTAACGCAATCTCCATCACCTAAACATCCATATTGGCAATCGGTTTCACCTCCATAGACCAATGACGAAATTGCACAAGATCTTGGCCCCTGATACTCAGTAGTTTTTGGTCTAACATCACAACTTCCCTGACAACGCATTACAGCAACGGTTGGGTCTTTTTCTGCTACTTCTTTACCTAATAATTCGGCAACCAACTTCATAACATCGTTACCTCCAACAGGACAGAATAAGTCAGAAATATCTTCTGAATCTACCAGTTTTTCTGCAAATGCCCTACACCCCGGACTGCCACAACCACCACAATTGGCAGCAGGAAGTATATCTTCAACTTTCGTTATTAACGGATTTTCAAAAACATAGAATTTTTTTGAAACTATATACAGTATTACAGCTGCAACAATTCCTATAGAAGATAATAACAAAGCACTATATAAAATTGAATCGGCCATTTAAATGGTTTTTAATACGGAAATTTTAAATGTCTTTTTAAAGGAATTTCTTAATACATAAAGTATAAAGTAATATGGAATTAATACGGCAATTGATAATAATCCAGCAATCCACTCTCTAAATATAGCTGAGGTGACCAATAAAACAGTAAGCATTAAAATAAATGGAAATACGTAAGCCCAAAATACAGCTTTTAAAGCCAAATCTTTTTTAAGCACCACGTGTACATTATCATCCAATTTTAAGGATTTGGTTATATTATAAACGTCTATTTCTTTTGAATTCGATTCAGAAACCCCACAAGCTGCCTTAGCATTACATGCTTCACAATTTAAATTTCCATTCAATGAAACTGTAACTGTGCGATCGGTAATATTTGATACCACACCTTCATGCTTCACAAAATTCTTCCCTCTCAAGTCTAAGCTATTCGCATTAAATTCTTCCATGATTAAATTATATAATCTTCAATTGGTAAAATTAGTTTTTTTAATACTTATTTAATATGACTATTATCAGGCTTTTGGTTTAATCATGGAGCGTATTTCCATGATAGGAAGTTACCAATTAATAGTCTTTTCTATCATAATAAATACCTCTATGAAAACTAAGGAGGAAAAACAAGAGGTAACACGCTACTCGATGTTACTAATTCATACTTATTTTTAATAAGTATATATTTGGTCATTATATTTTTGCGAAAGAACTGTTACTAAAGAGATTTGATAAAATGGGGTACTTTGATTATTCCATTAACAAAAAGAAGTTGACCGAAAAGCAAAAAATATCATTAAAAGATTATTCAAGACCTCTACACTGGAGTGACAATGTTAAACTCATTCAAAGAGATAAACATAAAAAAATCTAAAAATTAACCTTAAATATTCAGAAAATTTACAATTAAAAATAAGAAAAAAGATTATTCAAAAGTGTGTAATAATTAACAGTTCAAGTATAGGGTTAAATATTACACAAAACCACTATAAAAATTCATCAATTATTTACGACGTTTTCGAAGTTACTATAAAGGTAAATTTACGGCGTTTTCATTATTAATGAAAAATCTTATTTACACCGTTCTCGGAATTGTTATAAAGACTATTTTTTACCGTTTTCGCAATTAATTAAAGTATGACAGTTTAGGATTAAAAAACGGTATTAATTATTTAGGTTGATACCGATATAAAAACACTCGAATAACAGAGTAAAAAGAAACCGTTTAACATAAAAAACGATAAAATTCTCGTCGTTTTTGTAATTAGTAGAATCGCAAGGAAAAAAGTTTTAAAGATTTTTCTAAGGTCATAACACGCGTAATGAAAACCAAGGTTTTTAAACGGTCTTTACACGTGTAAAACATTAAATTACTTTATGTCAATATAAGTCCTATAGGTAAAATGATGAATTTAGTTGCATTGTAATAAAGGGCAAGATTTGATATAATTGTTTGTGTATGATATGCTTGCTATGATTTTCTGGTAGTCATTACGCTTGTGTAAATAAAAGTTTTGTTACATTTGGGTAAAAGATATAATAGGATGAATCATGCAAAAAGTATATTGATATTTTTAATTGTTCTTGCAGTATCGTGCAATAAAAACTACACTTATGTTGAAGAAGGTATCAAACACTCGCTGTCAACAGGAGATAAAAGAATTGAAAAAACAGAAATAATCAAATCCAAATCAGATTCATTAGCATATTTAATGTCTTATGAGCAATTTATAAAAAGTAAAGAGGTGGAAAGACGTATGATAAAAATGCTTGGCAGGTCAAATTACACCCCTGAAGAATTTACTCTTTATAATAGTAGTAAGGGAGTTATAAAGGAGAGTGATTTTTCTGATATAGACTCTATAAAAAAAGAAATTGAAAATAAGATTTATAGCTTAAATTAAAAATATGACGAGAAAAGCCTCAAAATTAGAAGTTCCTAAAGAAAAGGATGAAGATAAAATATATTCAATGGTAAAATCAACTTTAGGTTTGATTCCTGGATTTGGAGGAACAATTTCTGAAATTTTTAGTCTTATTCTGACGCAACCTATTTCAAAAAGAAGGGAAAAATGGATGGAGTTAGTTAGTGATGAATTATTAGAACTAAATAAGTCAGTCGATGAGTTTAACATAGAAAATCTTAAAATGAATAATGAATTTGTTTCATTTCTAATAGAATCCAGTCAAATTGCACTCAAAACTCATCAAGAAGAAAAAATAAATTATTTAAAAAACTGCGTTAAGAATTTTTTAATTGATAACAATTTTAAATACGATAAAAAGCATTCTTACTTGAGGATTGTAGACGAACTTACTCCAACTCATCTACATATTTTAATTTTCGTTTCAAATAACCAAGACTACATAATAACAAATGTGAATGGCTATCAGGAGTTATATGGTTTTTACAACAACAAAGCCTTAGATATAGACTATTTAAGAAAATGTGTAAGGGATTTAGAAAACAATTCTTTAATAAGAATTAGTAAAGACTTTGAAGACTTAGTTGAAGGTTCAGGCTTTGTTATGACTGATGAAGGAGCACCATCCATTAAATTATTAAATACAGGAGATGAGTTTATTCAATTTATTCAAGATTCATAACTTGAATTAAGATGAACACAATATTAAATATTGGTTAAAAATCACATCAAGAATAGAAATAAAAGATCAAATAGGTATGGTATTGATGAAAAAGTTGATTATCCTGAATTAAATACTCTTTTTTGAATATGGGAATACCTGTATCAAGGGGAAGTTGTGAAGAACTAAGATGAAAGAAAATCTTATTGACTTTGAAAATACACATTGATTTATGATGCAATAAACAGCATTATAGGTTTAATACTACAACATTTTGACGTAATATAAAATGACATTATACGAGTTTAGACTATTAGAAGTAACCGAACAATACGATTCGATTTAGAATAAAGGTGTTTTTTTAGATACCATTATTGAGAGGGATTTTAGATTTCACATTTATGCTATTAATATGTTTTTTGTTGAGGTGGTTTATGATGCTAAATAAAATAATTGAAAATAGACCATTTAAAGAAGGGCACAGGTTAGATAAATATTCAGTTAAACTGAACACCTATTTTTACTAGTTTATTAATTTTTTAATATATAATTCACATTTTGTATCATAAAAATGCCTAATTTTACGTTAATACTATTCCTTATATTGTAACTTAACAATTATTCTTTCGACTGTTATAAAGAACAGTTAGACTTTAATCATATAATAATTTAATTATGCCTCGGTCATTTATTAAGAAATCCTTTAAAGTAATTGGAATCCTTGCTTTTTTTGAATCTATTTTATCTACATCAAAAGATATTGAAAAAAAAACAGAAACTGAAATAATTTCGGCTGAAGTATTAGAATTACTTAAAGACAAGGTTAAAACAGAAAAATTGAATAAAGCGGTTGAAAAGTATCAGGAATCTAATAAATGGGAGGAAACTGAACTAAATACTGTATTGTAAAAAATGGAGTTCACCCTTGGATTTATTACTTTATTAGTGTCCATTGTTGTACCTGGGTTACTCTTTCAAAGATTTTATTACTACGGAGAATTTTCTAAACAATTTAGTACTAAGGAAAATGTTTACAAATCAGTTTTTTACAGTATAGTACCAGGTTTTTTTATTCAAATCTTCGGGGCTTGGTTATATTTATTCTTTAGAGGAGTCGCCAAAACTAATTCTGAAATAATCATTATTTTTAATAATATTTTGAATGGTAATTTTGTTTTAGGTTCAAATACCATTGATTTTATCAATAATAAACTACAATTATATTTACTTCATACTCTTAATATTTACATCTTATCCATCTTAATTGGGGTTGCATTCTCTAGAATAATCAGATTATTAGAATGGGATAGAAAATATAAATTATTAAGATTTAAAAATCAGTGGTATTATATATTCAGTGGTGAAGTGCTAACCATGAATAAATTCAAATTAGCACCCAAAATTATTGGAAAACTATATGGGGTTGATGATATAACCACCTCCTCGACTTATGCGGATATATTAATTGACACAAATGTAGGTTCTCAAAAATTATATAGTGGTTATGTTGTGGATTATGATTTAGATAGCGAAAATATAAGTAACCTAGAGAAAATTTATTTGTTAGATGCTCATAGATATAAACACCATGAGGTAAGAGGCATGAATATTAAGGTTGAAAAAGTTAAAATTCCAGGGGACGTGTTTGTTATTTTAGCAAAGAATATTTTAAATATTAACCTTACATATGTCCCATCACTTGCTAAGAAAAAAAATGTTCTACGAAAGAATCATAAGAAGAATTTATTTTATTTACGAGTAAATACTTTTGGACTAATAGGACAAATAATACTATTCGGAATTATATTTTTTAAGAATATTTCCAGTTTAGAAAGTATCTTTCAATTAAATAGATTCATGATGAAAATGGAATCATATAACTTTGGATTAAGACTATTATTATTCATTATAATAAGTCAGTTTGTTTATATTTTTCTACCTAAAAAGGAAGAAGGACGATTGTACTATAGTAAAAGAACTATATATGCTAATATAATTATTTTAATGCTAATTAACGTGAGTTCGACATAAAAAAGTGTTAAAACACAAAGAAAAAAGCAGAAAATTTAGTATATTTAAGCAATTGAAATTCAAATATTTAACTAAATTATCTGCTTATGATTTCTGACACTAAAATTA
>Ga0209633_10000660_pt1 | contig 39031 bp, 35 predicted proteins | sample Cruoilmetagenom1_FD_187290 | JGI IMG/M metagenome (GOLD analysis project Ga0209633, IMG submission 187290) | Oil polluted marine microbial communities from Coal Oil Point, Santa Barbara, California, USA - Sample 1 (SPAdes) (version 2) | ecosystem: Environmental > Aquatic > Marine > Oil seeps ...
TATTAAAATATTTTTTATAGATCTTCAGAAAATTGATACTTATCAACAAGTTATTAAATGTGTTTTAGGTTATTAACAACAAATTATCAGATTATTTGGTAAATTTTATATTATGGTATTCGATTAATATATATGAAGAATTCAATTTTTAAATTTTAAATCTCTAATTTTGAATCTTAAATTTTATCCATATCAAAAAGTATTCAAAACATATTATTTTAGTTATAATCCTATTTATTACAGAGATTTCCTTTGCCTCATTTATATTGATTCCTATGGACGATATCGGTCAGAAAAATCATTTAAAGGCTTATGGTATTACCTACTATTCCCTACAAAAAGGGAATAATGTAAAATGGTTATTGAATTATAAAGGAGGCTCATTTTTATTGGAAGATAGCAAAGAATATAGAAATGAATGTAAAATCAGAGGAGTTTCTTATGAAGTAATTTCTGACGCAGAAGCATTACAAATACTGGAGACGATTGCCAGTCCTTCTCAAAATATGGAAGCGGTTACCTTAGAAAAAGCACCAAAAATTGCGGTGTATACACCCAAAGATAAAATGCCCTGGGATGATGCTGTTACTATGGTGTTAAATTATGCAGAAATACCTTATGATATAATCTATGATGATGATGTATTACTAGATAAATTATTAATGTATGAATGGTTGCATTTACATCATGAAGATTTTACTGGGCAGTATGGTAAATTTTATGGAGCATATAGGGCTACACCGTGGTATATTGAGGGAAAACGAGATGCCGAAAATTTGGCTAAAAAATTAGGATATGCTAAAGTCTCTCAAGAAAAACTAGCGGTTAGTTTAAAAATAAGAGATTATGTTATTGGTGGTGGTTTTATGTTTGCTATGTGTTCGGCTACTGACAGCTTTGATATTGCTTTAGCTGCAGAAGGTGTTGATATTTGTGAAGCCATGTTTGATGGTGATGCTTCTGAACCCAATTACCAACATAAAATAGATTTTTCTAAAACATTTGCTTTTAAAGACTTTGAATTGGTGAGAAGTCCTATTGAATATGAATTTTCATCGATAGACATGACTCAGAAACGTCAAATTCAAAGGACTGAAGATTATTTTTCATTACAAGAGTATTCTGCAAAATGGGATCCGGTACCCACCATGCTCTGTCAAAATCATACCATGTTGGTTAAAGGTTTTATGGGACAAACTACTAGTTTTGATAGAACAACTGTAAAGTCTACAGTACTGGTCATGGGAGAAAATAAAGTGAACAATGAGGCTAGATATATCCACGGTGTAAAAGGTAAAGGAATGTGGACCTTTTATGGTGGTCATGATCCTGAAGATTATACCCATAGAGTAGGCGATCCTAAAACTGAATTAGATCTGCACCCTAATTCACCGGGCTACAGACTAATTCTGAACAATGTATTGTTTCCTGCGGCCAAGAAAAAGAAACAAAAAACTTAAAAACCCTTAAATCAGGACTAATTTAAGGGTTTGTTAATTGCACTAATTAACTAATTGTATTAAAACAATGGTGTTAATCTAATAATCCAAACCATTTTAGTGCAATCATAATTACAATTAAAGATACACCAGTAACAAATAACGTATTAATTAATTTATCCCAAAAAAGTGTATTAAACAGTTTATTTTTTTTCTCTTGATTTTGATTATGACGAGAATCGAACATATTGGTTTTTGTTTACGTTCAAATTTAAGTCAATGAATTATTATAAAAAAAGGCTTTTGTTTATTTGGGGAAAAATCCTAATTAAAAAGGGGAAAAATCCCCTTAGTTTTTTTGCCAATAAATTTGTAATACCAGTTGAATTCTACTTATCGTCATGGTAAATTAAATTATTATTTAAAATAGAAATAGCGGGAAAGAAATGATTTTTATACTATAATTAGGATTCAAATGGTATTAGTATATTTGTAAAAGATGAAAAAATTAAAACTACATGCCGGAAACAATTTTTAGTGTTTTATTAGGTATAGGATTAGCAGCCTCAGTTGGTTTCAGAATATTTGTACCATTGTTTGCCTTAAGTATAGCTGCTTATTACCAAATAATTCCGCTCAATGATAATTGGTTATGGATTGGTAGTACAACTGCTATGGTTACTCTAGGTATTGCTACTGTTGTTGAAATTGGTGCATATTTAATACCTTGGTTAGATAATTTGTTAGATACTATTGCTGTTCCTTTAGCAGCTATTGCCGGTACGGCGGTGATGTTATCTACGGCAGCCGATTTAGATCCACTGCTAACCTGGTCATTGGCTATTATTGCCGGAGGTGGTACAGCTACTGCAATCAAAACTTCTACAAGTACAACCAGACTGGCTTCAACAGCAACAACGGGTGGTATTGCAAATCCTATTGTTGCTACTGTAGAGTCGGGTACCGCTATAATAATGGCAATATTGGCATTTGTTGCTCCTGTATTGGCGGTTATTTTTGTTGTTATTATGCTTTGGTTAATGTTCAAAGTATTTAAATGGTTTAAACCACAAAAACAGATAGATGGATAAGGTAACACAGCAAACTAGTGTTTTCAAAACCATACAAATTATATATGGAGCGTTTGTTTTAGGTATAATTTTATTTTCAATTTTTACTTATTTTTCAATTAATCCTACATTTTCTATATATACAAATGATATTTTTATCGTATTGGCTCCATTGACCGCCTTGGGAGGAATTGTATTGAGTAATTTTTTGTATTCATCGCTTATAAATAAAATTTCTTCAAATGATGACTTGCATTCAAAATTAGCTCAATATCAATCGGCTACTCTAATTAAAGGTGCTTGTTTAGAAGGCCCCGCGTTGTTATCAGTTATGGCTACTTTTATTACAGAAAATAGTTTATTTCTACTTTTAGCCTTGATGCTTGTTGGTGTTATGTATTTAAAGTTTCCTAAGAAAGAAAAATTTAAAGAAGAAATAGAGCTAAGCTTTGAAGAAAAAACTGAATTTGATAGGCAATAAAGTTTATTAATTTCAGATATTTGCAGCTTATTACATAAATTAATGGCACAAAAACCAAGTATTCCAAAGGGCACTAGAGATTTTTCACCTACAGAAGTCGCTCAACGTAATTATATTTTCAATACAATTAAAGAATCATTTGAAAATTTTGGCTTTCAGCCGATAGAAACACCTGCTTTTGAAAATTCGTCTACTTTGATGGGAAAATATGGTGAAGAAGGAGATAGATTGATCTTTAAGATATTGAATTCTGGAGATTATTTAGCAAAAACAGATGCAAACCTTTTAAAGGATAAAAACAGTAAAGTTTTAACCTCTCAAATCTCTGAGAAAGCCCTTCGTTACGACCTCACCGTGCCTTTCGCCCGCTATGTAGTACAGCACCAAAATGAAATAGAGTTTCCATTTAAACGTTATCAAATGCAACCTGTTTGGCGTGCAGACAGGCCTCAAAAAGGACGTTTTAGAGAATTTTATCAATGTGATGCAGATGTAGTTGGTAGCACCTCTTTATGGCAAGAAGTTGAGTTTGTACAGTTGTATGATGATGTTTTTACCAAACTAGGTTTACAAAATACAGTCATTAAAATTAATAACAGAAAAATCCTTTCTGGAATTGCAGCAATTATTGGTGCATCTGATAAATTAATTGATTTTACAGTGGCTTTGGATAAGTTAGACAAAATAGGTAAAGAAGGTGTTGTAAAGGAAATGTTGGCTAAGGGAATTTCAGAAAATGCTATTGAAAAATTAAACCCTTTATTTGAGCTAGAAGGTACAAATAATGAAAAATTAAGTCAGCTGAAAGTAATGCTTCAAGATTCCGACGAAGGAAGTCGTGGTGTTGATGATTTACAATTTGTAATTGAAAATGTAAGCAAATTAGGCTTGCTAAAATCTAATTTTCAATTGGATGTGACTTTGGCTCGAGGCTTAAATTATTATACCGGAGCAATTTTTGAAGTGCAAGCAGATAAAGTAAACATGGGCTCTATTGGAGGTGGAGGCAGATATGATGATCTAACAGGTATTTTCGGATTAAAAAACGTAAGTGGTGTTGGTATTTCATTTGGTTTGGATAGAATTTATTTAGTGCTAGAAGAATTAGGTTTGTTTAAGGCTGTTGCCTTACCAAAACCTAAAGTGTTGTTTATTAATTTTGGAGAAGAAGAAGCGTTTTATGGATTAGAAACAATTAAAATACTAAGGGAAAATAGCATAAAATCAGAATTATATCCTGATGCGGCCAAACTAAAAAAACAGATGAATTATGCCAATAAACGCGATATCGGTTTTGTAGTTTTGGTAGGATCATCTGAGTTAGAAAATAAAAATTATACCCTAAAGAATATGAAAACAGGTGATCAGGTAACATGTGATTTTGAAACACTGCTTAAAATGATTCAGAATTTGTAATTTTCTTGTTGAACATATTGTTTTTAAGGTAGATTAAAATACATGGTTGCATGGCATTTAAAATAGGTATAAGGAATAATTTAAAAATAGAATTTTTCATATAAAACTGGAAATAATAAATATAGATTATGATTGAAGGAAAAAATAAAAAAATAAAAATTGAAGAAATAGGAGATAATCATATTGCAACTTCAGCTCAAACACCCTTACGTGATGATGCATTTGCACTGTCTGATAATGACAAAATGAGGGCCATTGAAGAGGATGTAGCTCATATTTTGCATACATTGGGTATGGATTTAACTGACGATAGCTTAAAAGGAACACCACGTAGAGTGGCTAAAATGTTTGTACAGGAAATTTTTAGTGGATTAGATCCTAAAAACAAACCAAAAGCTTCAACATTTGACAATAATTACAAATATGGTGAAATGTTGGTAGAAAAAAATATTACGGTCTATTCTACTTGCGAACATCATTTATTACCAATTGTAGGTAAAGCCCATGTCGCTTATATTTCAAGTGGTAATGTTATTGGTTTATCTAAAATGAACAGGGTAGTTGATTTTTATGCCAAACGTCCACAAGTACAAGAGCGTTTAACCATGCAAGTAGTACAAGAATTGCAAAAAGCTTTAGGTACAAAAGATGTGGCTTGTGTAATAGATGCTAAGCATTTATGTGTAAATTCTCGTGGTATTAGAGATGTTGCCAGTAGTACGGTGACTTCAGAATTTGGAGGTAAGTTTAAAGATGATGCGGTAAAACGTGAATTTTTAGATTACATCAAGCTGGAGACCGATTTTGAATAGACTTACAAAAAAAGTACCGTTTTTCTTTTGGGGTCTTATCCCTGTTTTTTTGTTTTATCTTGTTGCTAATATTAACGAATTTTCAAATATAAATATTCATGACATTTATTTTGTTATGCCAATTTATATGTGGATTTCGTTTTTATTATTGTTATTCTTCATTTCTGGGTTAGGATATTATTTATCCTATTACAGCGAAAAATTTAAACCTTTATTTTTTTTAACTTTTCTTAATGTTATTTTAATAATATCAAGTTTAATATTATTATTTCTTGTTCCTGAATTTAAATTGACTCTTCCGGCAAAAGGTGCTTTAGGAATGATGGAGAATATCAGAATTGGTAAATTGAATGATAATATTCGTTTTTATGGTTTTCTAAGCTTTGTTATTGCACAAATTATATTGGTTTTAAACCTTACCATTAGTATATTCAGAAAGAATTAAGTCTTGGTATTTCTCAAAAAAAGCAATTTTATTTTCCAAACTATTTTCCATCCACTTGAAAAAGATTAAGGATGGGATCTATAAACTACTCAAAAATGCCATTGTATCTACACCATCAGCATAATCTGTTAAGTTAGGATTTTGTGTTTCTCCAAATTTTACAGAACTCTCAGATGTATGGCCAACTATACACTGAATTTGTTCATGGTCTTTTTTAAATTGTTTTTGTAAAACCTCTAAATCGTCATAATATTCATAAAACAATGTAGCAATAGGTGAGGCATAACTTATATCTTCTTTTAACATTAGAAAGCCATTTTCCAATAGCTTGAATTCACTCATTAAATAGATCGCTTTATTATAATCGTAATTGTTTTCATATTTTTTATAGTTGATAATGTCCTTATAATCGTAAATTGCTTTAAATAGTTGATCAAAATCATAATGTTGAGGCACAAAAATTTTTGAAACACTTCTACACCCCAATCCGAAATATCTAAAAATATCTTCGCCAAACCTATTAAGTTCTTCTGTTGTCTCATTTCCGGTGAGTACAGCAACGCTATTTCTATTATTTCTTATGATATGTGGAAATTTGCCAAAATAATATTCAAAATATCGAGAGGTGTTATTACTACCTGTGGCAATAGCCGCATCGAAATTGCTCAGCTTTTCATCACTAAAATTGATATATCCTTTAAATTCAGGCTCAACATGTTCTAAATATTTGCCAATTAAAGGCAATAAATGTTTGTCATTTGAAGATTGTTTTATCAATATTTTATGTCCCGAAAGTAATACTGATAAAAAATCATGAAACCCGACTAGTGGAATGTTACCAGCCATAATTACAGCAATGGTCTTAGGACGTTCTTTGTTTAAAGTATAAAAAGAAGTCCATTTATTTAAATCATTAATTTTCAATAACTTAATCCAGCTGTTGATAGCGAAAGTCATTTGGTCATCAATAAACCAACTATTAGATTCTTTAGCTCTTTTTAACTGTAGTTTAAAAGCATCAAAAAATAGTTCATTAAATAATACATTGTCATTTTTATGTAGTACCTCTTTCGAAAATTGACTAAGGAAATTACCCAGTTCTACAAAAGCTCTAATTCTCTTTTCTAAGATCATAAAATTAATTTTTGGCAATATGGTAATCGCATTTGTTTTTTGTAAGTTTGCGTGCACAAATTTAATCTAAATAAATAAATGGCTATTATAATAACTGACGAATGTATTAATTGTGGTGCATGCGAGCCCGAATGCCCAAATACTGCAATTTATGAAGGGGCAGAAGACTGGCATTATAAAGATGGTACTTCTTTAAAAGGTAAGGTAGTTCTAAATAATGGTAATACTGTTGATGCAGATGAAGAACAAGAGCCAATCAGTGATGAAATTTATTATATAGTTCCTGATAAGTGTACGGAATGTAAAGGTTTTCACGATGAGCCTCAATGTGCTGCTGTTTGCCCTGTAGATTGTTGTGTGCCAGATGATGAACATGTAGAGACTGAAGAAGTATTGTTAGAAAAACAGCGTTTTATGCACCCTGAGTAAAGAAAAGTTAATAAAACTATTAGAATCCTAGAAGTCATATTTTTAGGATTTTTTTATTACTTGACTTCAATAAGTAAACATTATATTTGCACCTCAAAATTTAAAATAGATGAAAGCCGGAATTGTAGGATTACCTAATGTTGGAAAATCAACTTTATTTAACTGTTTATCGAATGCAAAAGCACAAAGTGCTAACTTTCCCTTCTGTACCATTGAACCAAATATTGGTGTAGTAAATGTACCGGATAAGCGTTTAGAAAAACTAGAATCATTAGTAAATCCAGAACGTGTAATGCCAGCAACTGTTGATATTGTGGATATAGCAGGATTGGTTAAGGGAGCAAGTAAAGGAGAAGGCTTAGGCAATAAATTCTTAGCAAATATTAGAGAAACAGATGCCATTATTCATGTATTACGATGTTTTGATAATGATAATATTGTCCATGTCGAAACATCTATTGATCCGATAAGAGATAAAGAAATAATCGATTTCGAATTACAAATAAAAGATTTAGAAACAGTAGATAAACGATTAGAAAGGGTTAAAAAAGCATCAAGAACAGGTGATAAAGTTGCCTTAAAAGAACTTGAAGTTTTAAATAAGATAAAAGAAGCTTTAGAAAGTGCTATTTCTGTTAGAGCAATTGAGTTGTCAGCATCAGAGCATGAAGAATTTGTCAAACCTTTACAGTTGCTTACAGATAAGCCAATTTTATATGTTTGTAATGTTGATGAAGCTTCTGCAAAAGATGGTAATGCTTATGTTGAAACTGTAAAAAAAGCTATAGCTGGTGAAAATGCTGAGATTATTATATTGGCAGTTGCTACAGAGGCAGATATTGCCGAGTTAGAAGATTATGAAGAGCGTCAATTATTTTTAGATGATTTAGGTCTGGAAGAGGCGGGTGCTTCAAAATTGATTCGTGCCGCTTATAAATTATTAAATCTACAAACTTATTTTACAGCCGGTGTAAAAGAAGTGCGGGCCTGGACCATCCATGTTGGAGATACTGCTCCTCAAGCTGCTGGTGTTATTCATACTGATTTTGAAAAAGGTTTTATTCGTGCCGAGGTTATAAAATATGATGATTTTATCGCTTATGGAAGTGAAGCCAAAGTAAAAGAAGCAGGGAAATTGGCGGTTGAAGGTAAAGAATATATCGTTCAAGATGGTGACATGATGAACTTTAGATTTAATGTATAACGAGTCATATTGCAAAGGATCAAAGTTAGATAGATTTATTTTTCAGGATAAATGAGAACCAATTTATTTTTTATTGTAATTTACTTGGTAAAATGCTCAGGTGTACAAAATTAGTTGGATAAATAGAAATTATTCAAGAAAAAGTAAATTAAAACAAATAATTATTAATGAAATTTGAACTCAAAGCTACAGATCAAAGCAGTAAGGCAAGAGCAGGTACAATAACTACAGATCATGGTGTTATTGAAACGCCCATTTTTATGCCTGTGGGTACTGTTGCATCGGTTAAAGGAGTGCATCAACACGAACTAAAAGATGACATTAATGCTGATATTGTTTTAGGCAATACCTACCATTTATATTTACGGCCAAAGACTAATATTTTAGAAAAAGTAGGTGGCTTGCACAAATTTATGAATTGGGAAAGACCAATTTTAACTGATAGTGGTGGTTATCAGGTTTACTCGCTATCTGGGAATAATAAAATAACCGAGGAAGGTGTAAAATTTAAGTCGCATATAGATGGCTCTACCCATTTCTTTTCACCGGAGTTTTCTATGGATATTCAGCGGAGTATAGGTGCAGATATTATAATGGCCTTTGATGAATGTACACCTTATCCATGTGAATATAACTATGCCAAGAATTCTATGCATATGACACATCGTTGGTTAAAACGATGTATTGATCACTTAGAAAAAACACCTGTTAAATATGGATATAGCCAGGCATTTCTTCCTATAGTTCAAGGGAGTACCTATAAAGATTTAAGAAAGCAATCGGCCGAATTCATTGCCTCAGTAGAGGCAGAGGCAAATGCTATTGGCGGACTCTCTGTTGGTGAACCAGCTGATGAAATGTATGAAATGACAGATATAGTATGTAATATCTTACCAAAAGATAAGCCGAGGTATTTAATGGGTGTAGGTACGCCTATTAATATTTTAGAAAACATTGCTTTAGGTATTGATATGTTTGATTGTGTAATGCCAACCAGAAATGCCAGAAATGGCATGCTATTCACTGCTCATGGCACTATTAATATAAAAAATAAAAAATGGGAGGACGATTTTTCTCCTATTGATGAAATGAATATTACTTCTGTTGATACTCAATATTCTAAGGCCTATTTACGTCATTTATTTGTTGCTAAAGAATATTTAGCCAAACAAATTGCAACTATTCATAATCTCGGATTTTATATGTGGTTGGTTCGTGAAGCTAGAAAGCATATCTTAGCGGGAGATTTTTCCACATGGAAAAATACCATGGTAAAACAAATGGATAAACGCTTATAGCCCAAGATTGATATAAAATTCATTTAAACTATAAACAAATTTTAAGTAGAATTAGGTTATAAACAATACTAAATTTATAGAATGTTTTCCGCTCGATAATTCGGAAGGAGTGGGATTAAGGTTAGGATGAAAATTTTAGATAAATACATATTAAAAAAGTACTTTACTACTTTTATTTTTACTTTGATGATTCTTATTCCTATTGCTGTTGCCATAGATGTAACTGAAAAAATAGGTAAATTTTTAGAGCATCCTAATTTGGGCATTTCAGAAATTATAAGTAATTACTACATTCCATTTATCATCAATTATGGTAATACTTTTATGCCTTTGGCATTGTTTATATCTACTATTTTATTTACTTCTAAATTAGCCTCAAATACTGAAATTATTGCCATACATAGTTCAGGTATTCCTTATAAAAGATTCATTAGACCATATTTGATAGGAGCTGTTATGCTAGGATTTATTTCTTTAATAGCAAATCATTTTTTATTGCATATTTCAAATAAAACTTTCGAGGCATTTGATGAGACTTATTTGCGAAAGATAAAAAAGACGAAGACCTTTGTAAATAATGTGAACTTACAATTAACTGAAAATGACATCATCTATTTTAAGAATTTTAATTTTACTAATTATAATGGCAATAATTTTTCATATCAGCATTTTGACGGTTTAGATTTAAAATATATCTTGATTGCCAAGAATATAAAGTGGAATAAAAAGGATGCTACTTTTACTTTAACTAATTATAAAAAGCGTTGGTTAAAAGCAAAAAATGACAGTATAGAAAGTGGTAAAAAATTGGATACTATTTTTAATTTTTTCCCTAAAGATTTGTTGTATGTAGATTATCTGGCTATAGAAATGCCATCTCAAGAACTGTATAAACATATAGAAGAATCGGAAGATAGAGGTGTAAAGAATTTGAATAAATATAAAGTAGAGTTGTATTCAAGAACAACGCTGCCGGTTTCCTCAATTATTCTAACTATCATAGCAGTATCCTTAGCTTCAAGAAAAAGGAGAGGAGGCATAGGTATAAACTTAGCCATTGGGGTTAGTTTAATGTTTTTGTATGTGTTTTTTATGAAAGTAACGGAGGTTTTAGGAGCCTCTGCAACCTATAATCCCTTATTTATGGTATGGATTCCTAATATTTTGTTTGGACTGATAGCACTTTATCTTTATATAAATGCTAAACGATAAAATAAAAAATTACCTTCATCTCCATTTTATTATATTTATTTGGGGTTTTACTGCAATATTAGGGGCACTGATTAGTATTGATGCCATTCCTTTGGTTTGGTATAGGGTTTCTTTAGCCGTTATTTTTATTTTGGTATTTATTCTGATAAAGAAAATTAGTTTTAAAATACCATTAAAGGAGTTAATTAGATTTTTATTTGGAGGAATCTTAATTGCCGTACACTGGATCACTTTTTTTTATGCCATTAAAATTTCTAATATTTCAATTACGTTGGCTTCAATGTCAACTGGAGCTCTATTTGTAACACTATTGCAATGGATAATTTTTAAAAAGAGAATAGTACTTTATGAATTGGTTTTTTCATTGCTGGCTATTATTGGATTGATCATCATTTTTCAAGCAGAAGGCAAATATATTTTAGGTATACTGGTAGCATTAGTTTCGGCTTTTTTATCAGCTAGTTTTTCAATTTTAAATGCCAACTTAATTAAATACCATGGAGCAACTATAATTTCTTTTTATGAGTTGTTATTTGCCTCAATTTGTATAGGCCTCTTTTTATTTTTAAGTGGTTTAATTGATGTTAGCTTTTTTACACTCTCAACAAATGATTGGATATATTTAATAATACTGGCATCAATATGTACGGCATATGCCTTTGTAGCTTCAACCAGTGTCTTAAAAAGTGTAAGTGCATTTACCATGATGCTTACCATTAATCTAGAGCCTATTTATGGCATTATTTTGGCCATTATTATTTTTAAACAAAAAGAAATAATGACTACCAATTTTTATATTGGTGCCTTGTTGATATTTATAACGGTGGTGGTAAATGGTATCATAAAATTGAAGAAAAAATCAATATAATTTTTCTATAAATTAGAAATAATACAAAAGAGGCTCGGCTCTTTAGCTTAGAAGAAGGGTATTACGCTTTTACGGGATGACGAAGAGGTTGAAAACGTAACAACTAAATATTTTTTACAATTGATCTATTAATTTATAAGCCTTAAATCTTAAGCTAAGATACAATTACACTTTAATCACAAAACGTTAAATAGAAAGAAGTTCCTCTCCTTAGCTAAGGAGAGGTGGCATTGCACCTTAGTGTGATGACGAAGAGGTTGAAAACGTAACAACTAAATATTTTTTACAATTGATCTATTAATTTATAAGCCTTAAATCTTAAGCTAAGATACAATTACACTTTAATCACAAAACGTTAAATAGAAAGAAGCTCCTCTCCTTAGCTAAGGAGAGGTGGCATCACACCTTAGTGTGATGACGGAGAGGTTGAAAACGTAATAACTAAATATTTTTTACAATTAATTTATAAGCCTTAAATCTTAAGCTATGTGGCAATTGCAATTTAATCACAAAATATTAAATAGAAAGAAGCTCCTCTCCTTAGCTAAGGAGAGGTGGCATCGCACCTTAGTGTGATGACGGAGAGGTTGAAAACGTAATAACTAAATATTTTTTATAACTGATCTATTAATTTATAAGCCTTAAATCTTAAGCTATGGGGCAATTGCACTTTAATCACAAAACGTTAAATAAAAAGAAGCTCCTCTCCTTAGCTAAGGAGAGGTGGCATCGCACCTTAGTGTGATGACGGAGAGGTTGAAAACGTAATAACTAAATATTTTTTACAATTAATTTATAAGCCTTAAATCTTAAGCTATGGGGCAATTGCACTTTAATCACAAAACGTTAAATAAAAAGAAGCTCCTCTCCTTAGCTAAGGAGAGGTGGCATCGCACCTTAGTGTGATGACGGAGAGGTTGAAAATGTAATAACTAAATATTTTTTACAATTGATCTATTAATTCATAAGCCTTAAATCTTAAGCTATGGGGCAATTGCACTTTAATCACAAAACGTTAAATAAAAAGAAGCTCCTCTCCTTAGCTAAGGAGAGGTGGCATCGCACCTTAGTGTGATGACGGAGAGGTTGAAAATGTAATAACTAAATATTTTTTACAATTGATCTATTAATTCATAAGCCTTAAATCTTAAGCTATGGGGCAATTGCACTTTAATCACAAAACGTTAAATAGAAAGAAGCTCCTCTCCTTTGCTAAGGAGAGGTGGCATCGCACCTTAGTGTGATGACGGAGAGGTTGAAAATGTAATAATTAAATTTATTTTTTATGATAGATGCATTATTTTTAAACCCTAAACCCTAAACCCTAAACCCTAAACCCTAAAAATAAAGAATGATTACACCCTAACCACAAAGTGTTCTTTAACCTGTTCTTTTCTAAAAAACACAAGACCCCAATAATAAGTATCAATACTCACCGTAACTTTTGGGTGATTTATTATATATTGCCAAGCATCTTGCATGCCTTTACTCCAATAAATATCATCAAACACAAAAACTGAATTATGATGAGTATGGGCAAGACACTGTTCAAAATAATCTATAGTTGGCTGCTTTTGATGATTGCCATCAAAAAAAACCAGATCAAAAGTTTTATTATTTAACGTTTGAGCTAAAGTACTACTGAAATTCCCCACAACTACTTCAATGTTTTTTAAATTAAAGAATTCAAAATTTTCTTTAGCAATTGTAGCTGTATTTTTGCATCCTTCTAGCGTTATAATGGTACTATTTGGATTACTTAAACTCAGAGCAGCTGTCCCTATACCTACAGATGTACCAATTTCTAAAATGTGTTTTGCTTCAAAATAAGTTGATAATCGACCTAAAAGTTGAGCTCTTATTTTAGTAATTCCGGCATTTTTTGCAATATCCGACACCTTTCTCTGATGGGATCTTAGTGATTTTGAACCCGCTCCAAAATCCTCAATAGCAATGACAGTATGGTTATTTAATAATGATTTTCTGTATCTATGTAGAGTTTTATACCATTTTTTATCAGTTTTATCGTAAAAACAGTCGCTTACCAATTGATAAACAAAAGGGGAATGTATGCCATGTTTATTCTTAGATTTTAATAAGAATTTGAGATAGAATTTGATTTGGAATAACATATTTATTTTTTACTGCCCGAAAATAGGGAGAAATATTATTTTATTCGCAATTAATTAGCGATAATAAACAATTAAAAATTATATTTGCAGCTATGTTAAAAATTGACATGATACGTAAAATTTTAATCATATTTGGTTTGGGCATATTGTTGAGCTCATGCATCCCCAATAAAGAACTCGTCTATTTTCAAGGAAATCCTTCATCGAAAAAAGATGTATATAAAATCTTAAATGAGCCATATAAATTGCAGGTTAATGATATTTTAGATATTAGGATCAAGGCCAATAATGAAGAATTGGTGGCTTTATTTAAACAAGCAGAAACAGAAAATGCAGGTGCTAACGGTCAAATTAATGAAGGTAGTTTTTATTTGAATGGTTATACAATTGACAGGCAAGGGGAGATTAGAATTCCTTATGTTGGAGATTTAAATGTGTTAGGATATACAGAGAGAGAAGTTCGTGAAAAGATTGAGTCTGAATTGGGTAAGTTTTTTAAAGATATTGATGATGTTTTTATTACGGTAAAACTGGCAGGTATCCGTTTTACGGTTTTGGGCGAAGTAAGTAGTCCGGGAACATTGATTTTATTTCAAAATCAAGTCAATATAGTGGAAGCTATTGCCAATGCAGGAGATATTACTATTACAGGGAATAGAAAAAATATTACTATCGTTAGAAAACATATTGATGGAACAAAAAAAATGAGGATAGACTTGACCGATGTTTCAGCATTTGATTCTGAAGTGTATTATATTCAATCTAATGATATTATATATGTAGAACCCTTAAAGCAAAAATCATGGGGTACAGGTACCACAGGTGCTCAAACATTTGCTACATTAATTTCTGTTTTATCATTAGTAACTACAACCATTTTATTAGTTAGAAACCTATAATTGATAATGAAGCCGTTAGATAAGTTTGATTTAAATATTAATGATATCAAATCTTTTGATATTAAAGAATATATCTTTAAAGTACTTTCTCATTGGAAATTATTTTTATTGATGTTGATATTAGGCTTGTTAATAGCTGCTTATGTAAATAAGCGTAAACAGCGTATTTATAGTTTAAACAGTATTTTCACCTTTAAAGAAGAGCAAAACCCCTTATTTACTTCTAATACCAACATTGCTTTCAACTGGGGTGGGCCGAGTGATAAGGTAGAAACGATCATTACCATATTACAATCAAGAACCCACAATGAAAAGGTAGTAAAGGAATTACAATATTATATCAACTATTTACAAGAAGGTAATTTTAGAATGGAGGATGTCTATGGAAAAGTACCGTTTGAAATTTCAATAGATTCAGGTAGTTATCAATTGTTAAATAGCCCTATTAAACTTGAGTTTTTAGAAAATAATGAGGTATTGGTTTCTGTAGATTTTGAAGAAAAGGAGGTAACCCTAATTAATTATCACAATAATAAAAAGGAAGCTTATGTTTCAAAGTCTGCATCTTTTTCAGAAAAGTATGTTGTAAACAGTTTGGTTAAAACACCTTTTGGTGAATTTACAATTAAGCCCAAAAGAGTAGCCTCAAATTTTGAAAATTCAACATATTATATTGTATTTAGTGATTTTAATGCCACGGTTAATCAGTATAGAAATATTAAAGTAGACAATTTAAAGGATGGTACTTCAATTGTTGAATTGAGTTTAACAGGAGCCAATAAAAAGAAAATAGAAGATTATATCAATACTACAGTTGAAGTTTTAGATATAGACCAGCAAGAACAAAAAATACAATATGCTATTAAAACAAAGAAGTATATTGATGATGTTTTTAATTTAGCATCAGATAATTTAAAAACTATAGAAGAAGATCTAGGTAATTTTAAACAAAAGAATAGTATTAACGATTTAAGTGTTGAAGGCAATGCCTTATTTGAGGAAGTTATAGAATTAGACAAACAACAGCAACAAGTAAAAGAAAGACTGGCTTATTATAAAAATTTAGAAGATTACATTTCTAATAATAAAAATATTAGTAATGACATCCCTGTACCAGTCAATGTTACTATTGAAGATCCAAATATTACGAAGAATATTATAGAATTAATCGAATTGTCAAAGCAGAAAAAGTCTTTGGAACAGACTGTAACACCAAACTATCCACCTTTAAAAAATATAAGAGATAATATTGAGATTACTAGAAATGTAGTTTTAGAGAATTTATCCAATTTAAAAAGTGAGACGCAAGTAAATCTAAATAATGTTAGAAGTAGGATGGGTACCTATAATTCTAAACTAAGAACCTTGCCCAAAAAAGAGCAAGGTTTAGTTACACTACAGCGTAGTTATGGCCTAACAGCGACAAATTATGAATATTTAAAACAGAAACAATATGAGTCCGGTACGGCTATTGCTGCCAATGTTTCTGATCTTAAAGTATTAGATAAGGCCAAAGATGTTGGTCAAGGTCCTATCAGTCCTAATACGCTGTTTAATTATTTGATAGGTGCAATATTAGGTCTAGGTTTACCATTTGTATATATTTTGGTTAAAGAGGCTTTAAGTAATAAAATAATTACGGTTGAAGAAATTGAAAAAGCTTATAAAATCCCTGTATTGGGCGTTATTGGTAGTGGTGTTATAGAAAGTTATTTGGCAGTGTTTGACAAACCAAAATCGTCATTAGCAGAATCGTTTAGAGCGTTGAGGTCTAATATTCAATTTCTATTTAGCAAGGAAAGTAAATCTAAAACCGTGGTAATTACTTCTTCAGTAAGTGGTGAGGGAAAAACACTGTGTTCTATCAATATGGCATCTGTTTTTGCCATGAGTGATAAAAAAACAATATTGGTAGGCTTAGATTTAAGGAAACCAAAATTGCATATTGATTTTGATGTAAGTAATGATTTTGGTGTGGTAAATTATTTAATTGGTCAAAAAGAATTGAATGAGGTAATACAATCCACTAGAATACCTAATTTAGATGTAATTACATCAGGACCTATTCCGCCAAATCCTTCTGAGCTGTTAATTAGTGAACAAGCTAGTAAAATGTTTAAAAATTTAAAGGCTAATTATGATTATATTATCATTGATACACCGCCGGTAGGTTTAGTGGCAGATGCTATTGAGTTGTTTAAATATTCCGACGCTATAATGTATATTATCAGGCAAAATTATACACAACGCGGAATGCCTAGAATGATTGATGAAAAATATAAAAATGGAGAGGTTAAAAACATCAGTTATGTGTTGAATGATTTCAAAGTTAAAGACACTTATGGCTATGGCTATGGCTATGGCTACGGTTATGGCTACGGTTATGGATATGGATATGGAGCTTACGGAAAATATGGTAATGGATATCATAGTAATGAAAAATTGCCATGGTTAAAAAGATTGTTTAAGAAATAATTTTTTGTATGTTAAATCGTTAACAGTTTGAGAATTGTATAAAAACAAGATGTTTTTGATAAAAATTGAATTGTTTTTTGTGATAAAAAATTATTCATAAAACAACGTCTTAAGTATAAATGGCTTCTAAAGGAAAAGAATAACAAAATTAAAGAGAATGAAGGAAACAAAAATTGCAATAATTGGTTTAGGATATGTAGGATTACCACTAGCCGTTGAATTTGGGAAAAAGTATAAAGTAATAGGTTTTGATATCAATACAAAGAGAATCAAAGAGTTAAGAGAGAACGATGATTTCACCTTAGAGACGTCTTCGGAAGAACTTAAAAGTGTTAATGTTTCATCGTTAAATGGACTTAATGAAGCCTCAACGGGTCTGTGGTTAACGGATAATTTAGAGGATATAGCGTCCGCTAATTTTTATGTAATTACGGTGCCAACACCTGTTGACAAGAGTAATAGGCCTGATTTAACACCGTTATATAAGGCAAGCGAAACCGTAGGGAAAATGTTGTCTAAGAATGATGTTGTAGTCTATGAGTCAACTGTTTTTCCGGGAGCCACAGAAGAAGAATGTATACCTATATTAGAGAAAATATCAGGATTGGTTTTTAACAAAGATTTTTATGCAGGTTATTCACCCGAAAGGATCAATCCGGGAGATAAAGAACATACTGTAACTAAAATTTTAAAAGTTACTTCTGGCTCAACACCAGAAATTGCAGATTATATCAATAAAATTTATCAATCAATTATTGTGGCCGGTACACATTTGGCACCTTCAATAAAGGTAGCAGAAGCTGCAAAAGTTATTGAAAATTCTCAAAGAGATATCAATATTGCTTTTGTAAATGAATTAGCCAAAATTTTTCGTTTAATGAATATTGATACTTTGGAAGTATTAGAAGCAGCTGGTACCAAATGGAATTTTTTACCATTTAGACCGGGTTTAGTTGGTGGACATTGTATAGGCGTTGATCCATACTATTTGGCCCAAAAGGCTATGGAATTAGGCTATAATCCGGAGATTATTTTAGCAGGAAGAAGATTGAACGATAGTATGGGACCTTTTGTTTCGCAGGAATCTGTTAAGATGATGATAAAAAAGGGAATATCTATTAAGAATGCCAATGTTTTGGTATTGGGGATCACCTTTAAAGAAGATTGTCCCGATATTAGAAATTCAAGAGCAATAGATATTGTTAGAGAATTGGAATCATTTGAAGTAAATGTAGATGTATTTGACCCTTGGGCAACTGCTGAAGAGGTTAAACATGAATATGGTATTGATCTGATTTGTAAAAAAGAAGATATTAATAAAAAGTATGATGGTGTGATTATTGCGGTTTCTCATAAAGAATTTAAGGTGCTAAATATTGATGAGTATGTTAAAAATGACCATATTATTTTTGACGTTAAATCTACTTTATCCAAAGAGGAATCTCATAGTCGACTTTAATTAGAATATTGTTCAACTTAGCTATTATTGATATTATTTTTTTCAATGGAATATAAAACATTGAATAGTGAATACTAAAAGAATGAAAGAAAAAATTCTAATAATTGGTACGGGTTATGTAGGTTTAGTTAGTGGTGTCTGTTTTGCAGAAATGGGTAATAATGTTGTTTGTATAGATATTGATACGAAAAAAATAGAGGAATTAAAAAATAATAAGATTCCGATATTTGAACCAGGATTAAGTCAGTTAGTGGTACATAATTCTCGATCAAAAAATTTAGAATTTTCAACAAATCTATCTGAAGAAATTGACAACACCAATCTTATTTTTATTGCCGTAGGTACACCCATGGGTGAAGATGGTGCTGCGGATCTGCAATATGTTGTTAGTGTTGCCAAACAAATAGGGGAATTAATGAATAAATCATTAATAGTTGTTGATAAATCAACTGTTCCGGTTGGGACGGCAGATTTGGTAAGGAAAACCATTCAGGATGAATTGGATAAGAGAAATGTTGTTATCCCATTTGATGTTGTATCAAACCCTGAATTTTTAAAGGAAGGCGATGCCATTAACGATTTTATGAAGCCCGACAGGGTCATTATAGGTGCGGATAATGAAAAGGCGATTGCAGTAATGCGTGAATTATATAATCCGTTTTTACAAAGTAATAATCAATTCATCAGTATGGATATTAGATCTGCTGAGATGACGAAATATGCAGCAAATGCTATGTTGGCAACTAAGATATCATTTATGAATGAAATTGCCAATATTTGCGAATTGGTTGGGGCTGATGTAAATATGGTTAAAAACGGTATAGGTTCAGATTCTAGAATTGGATACAGTTTTATTAATCCCGGAAGTGGTTATGGAGGTTCTTGTTTTCCTAAAGATGTACAAGCATTATATAAAATCGCGATAGAGCATAACTATGAACCACAATTGATAAAATCTGTAGAAGCAGTAAATAATAATCAAAAATTAGTAATTGCTAATAAAGTAATTCAAAAATTTGGTGAGGACTTATCCGGAATGACTTTTGGTATTTGGGGACTGGCATTCAAACCTGGTACAGATGATATGAGAGAGGCACCTGCCATATATATTATTAAAGAATTGGTAAAAAGAGGTGCTAGCATTAATGCTTATGATCCTAAAGCGATGGATGAAGCAAAGCATTTTTATTTAAAAGATATTGATATTAATTATTGTAATAATAGATATGAAGTTTTAGAACAGGCGGATGCTTTGATATTACTAACAGAATGGAAAGAGTTTAGATCACCTAATTTCGATAGAATAAAAGAAAAATTAAAAAATCCAATTATCTTTGATGGTCGAAATCAATATAGTGTATCTAAACTTGAAGAAAAAGGATTTGAGTATTTTCAAATTGGTAAAAGATAATCTTAATAAAAAAAAAGAATAAATAGAAAAAAAATACTATTACCTGTTGGTCGTTTTGAAGAAAATTTGTCAATTCGAGTGAATTTTACGAATGAAAATGAGTAAAATTAGTATCGAGAATCAAATTTTCAGTTTTCAAATTAGTTCTCAATTCTCACAAGGTTTCGGGACTATCGAAATTCTTTAAGGAGAGAAAAATATTTAAAAACATATTACGGTAAGATGTTCTTGGGCAAAAGGCTCAAATCTTATTTCACAAGGCAAGAAAAAAACGTAGAGAAAAAATGAATATGAACAATAAGGAAAATAAGGTATTGGTAACCGGAGCCGCAGGGTTCATTGGACATCATTTGTCAAAGTTACTATTTAAAAATGGTTATGAAGTAGTTGGTATTGATAATATCAATGATTATTATGATCAAAATTTGAAATTGGCACGTTTAGAAGATATGTCCATTGATACTTCGGAGATGAAGTACAATACCCCATTAGTTGGAGATATTACTTTTGTTAAACTAGATTTAAAAGACCGAGAGCATATAATGCAACTATTTAAAACTGAAAAGTTTGATTATGTGGTGAATCTTGCTGCTCAAGCAGGCGTAAGATATTCTTTAGAGAATCCTCATTCTTATGTTGATAATAATATTACAGGCTTTTTAAATATATTAGAAGGATGTAGAAATTATCCGGTAAAACATCTAGTTTATGCTTCTTCAAGTTCTGTTTATGGTCTAAGCGAAGAAATTCCTTTTTCCACAAGTAGTCATACAGATCACCCTTTAGCCATGTATGCAGCAAGTAAAAAGGCTAATGAAATGATGGCACATTCTTATGCCCATTTATTTAACATCCCTAGTACCGGCTTACGATTTTTTACAGTATATGGCCCTTGGGGTAGACCAGATATGGCTTTGCATATTTTTACTAAGGCCATTGTAGAAGATAGAGAGTTTGAAGTTTTTAATCATGGAAATATGAGTAGAGATTTTACTTATGTTGATGATATTGTAGAAAGTGTAAAACGTCTAATTCCCAAACCACCACAAGCCAATAATCCTAAATTTGATGCTAAAAAGCCAAATCCATCTATGAGTTCAGCACCCTATCAATTATTTAATGTTGGTAATAATAGTCCCGTTGCTTTAATGGATTATGTGCATGCGGTAGAAAATGCCTTAGGAAAAAAAGGAAAGATAGTTTATAAACCTATGCAACCCGGTGATGTATCGGCTACTTATGCCAATGTAGAAAGTTTATTTGAATATATAGATTTTAAACCAGCTACAACCATAGAAGAAGGAATTAAAATATTTGTAGATAAGTATTTGGAGTTGAATAATAAATAATTAAATGAGAGTAAGGGCCATTATACAGGCAAGAATGGGTAGCTCTAGGCTTAGAGGTAAATCTTTAAGTTCAATTAATGGAATTCCACTTTTAAAAAGAGTAATAGACACTATTATTAGTTTAGAATTGACAGACGATATTGTTGTTGTTACTACAACTCAAATTGAAGATGACCCACTTGAGGCCTATTGTAAATTTTTAAATATTAAGTGCTTACGTGGTGATGTTAATGATGTATTGAGTAGGTTTTCTGATGCTAGTATTGATTTAGACATGAGGGATACATTGATTAGAATAACAGCTGATAATATTTTCTATCAAAAGAATATCTGTAAGGAATTATTAACTATCCATAGTCATATGGGAAATGACTATACTGGCATAAAAGGGTTAAGCCATATTGTTTGTGAGTTAATTAAAGTAGCTGCGATTAGAATAGTATTAAATAGACAATTAAATGATTATGATAAAGAACACGTTACACCCTATTTTATAAATAATCCTGATATGTTTAAATCAACATTGTGTGATCCTTTTGAATTTGGACTTGAAAAGAGCTTGGATGGTCTTTTAACTGTTGATACTGCTGAAGATAGAGACAGAATTGAGCAATTGATTACTCATTTTGAAATGGAAAATAGAACGTTTACAAAAGAAAATTTATATAATTGGTTACAGCTTTAAATTTAAAAATATACATGAAACTAGACTTAAATAATAAATCAATACTTATTACCGGAGGAACAGGTTCTTTTGGGAAAAAATTTATCGAAGTAATATTAAAGAAATATCCGAATATTCGGAGGGTAATTGTGTATTCTAGAGATGAGTTGAAGCAATTTGAAATGGCTCAAGTATTTAGTCCTGAAAAATACAAGGCCATGCGGTATTTTATTGGCGATGTCCGTGATAAAGAACGTATGAAGAGAGCTTGTGAAGATGTTGACTACATAATTCATGCTGCGGCTTTAAAACAAGTTCCTGCAGCTGAATATAATCCAATGGAGTGTATAAAAACGAATATTAATGGAGCAGAGAATGTTATAGATGCTGCATTAGATACAGATGTAAAAAATGTTGTAGCTCTTTCAACCGATAAAGCAGCAGCACCATTAAATCTATACGGTGCTACTAAATTATGTTCAGATAAATTATTTGTGGCTGCTAATAATATGAGTGGCTCAAGAGATCTAAAATTTTCTGTGGTAAGGTATGGCAATGTTATGGGGTCTAGAGGTTCCGTAATTCCCTTTTTTCTAAAAAAAAGAGCATCAGGGATATTGCCTATTACTGATGAAAGTATGACCAGATTTAATATTTCATTAGAAGATAGTGTTGATATGGTGTTACATGCTTTGGAAAACGCTTGGGGTGGAGAAATTTTTATTCCAAAAATTCCGTCATATAAAATTACCGAATTGGCTGAAGCCATTGGATCCGAATGTGAAAAGCCGGTGCTAGGTATTAGACCAGGCGAAAAAATACATGAAGAGATGATAACATCATCAGATTCGTATAATACTGTTGACGTGGGTGATTATTATATTATCTTACCCCAAACTTATAGATATACCATGGAAGAGTATATCGCCAAAAACGGTGCTAAAATGGTGCCTCCTGGTTTTGTTTATAATTCTGGTACAAATACAGAATGGGTGGGTGTTGAAGAAATTAGAGATTTAATTCGTAAACATGTTGATGCTAGTTTTAAAGTGTAAATTTTGAATTCATTTAACAATAAAAGAGTTTTAGTTTTAGGAGCATCCTCATGGCTAGGTTACTTGTTAGTAGAGAAACTAGGTTCCACGAGTGCTTCAGTAGCTGGAACCGTCTTTAAATCAAATGTAATTTTTCCTGAATCTATTGAGATTTTTAGAACTGAAAACTCAAAAGATAACTACGATAAAATTATTAAGTCATTTAAACCTACTGTAATAGTTAATTTTTTAAGAGGAGAAGATAAAGAGGGCTTCGAATTGCATCAAAAAATTATTACACTTTCCAAAGATTTTAATATTCACTATATTTATGCTTCCTCTGTATTAGCTCTTGATGGTTATAAAAACAAGAAGTTAACAGAATCATTGGAAGCCAAAAGTGTATCACCTTATGGAATTTTTAAAGCAAACTGCGAAAGAGAGCTATATAAATCTTCCATTCTTTGGACTGTTTTACGCTTTTCTTCTGTACAGGGCTGGGTATCGCATAAACCAACAAGAAACCAAGTGTTTTTAGAAAAATTAGCAAATAATTTAATAGTTAATGTTGATCGTGGTGTAAAACAAAATAGAATTTTAGCAACATTGCTTATTGAGGGTCTATTAGATTTAATTAAGGATAAGGTTACTGGTATTATACATTTCGGAGCAAAAGATGCTTCAGAAGAATATGTATTTTTACAAAAACAGGCCCAACTATTTGGTTTTAATAAAGACTTGGTACAACTAGTAGATATGGATAGAAATGTTAACTTAGTTGCCATTCCTGAAAAAATGTATCAACTTTATAATGGTAAATATAAGGTGTCAGAAGATAAAACTTTACAAGGATTATTAGAAATAGAAGCTTTAAAAGCATTTAAAATTAGGAAATAATATGGATGTAAAAATTAATAGTAGAAAAATAGGGGCAAACGAACCTGCATATTTTATAGCTGATATTGCTTCAAACCATAATGGAGATTTAGAACATGCAAAGGAGTTAATTCACGCTTGTGCTGAATCTAGGGTTGATGCCGTTAAAATGCAAAACTTTAATGCAGAAACCATTGTTTCTGACTATGGGTTTAAAAATTTATCAGGCGTTAAAACACATCAAAGCAAATGGAAAAATTCTGTTTTTGATTCCTATAAAGCTGCATCAATACCTTTTGAATGGACGTTGGAATTAAAAGAATTGGCAGATAATTTAGGGTTAGATTATTTTACATCACCTTATTCTATTGAAATAACCAAGGCTGTTGCTCCTTACATTTCTGCCTTTAAGTTAGGTTCAGGGGATATTACTTGGCATAAAGAAATTAAGGAAATGACAGCTTATGATAAACCTTTACTTATTGCAACAGGTGCATCAACCTTAGATGAAGTTAAAAAGGCTATGAATGTGGCCTTAGATGCTGATACACAGGTAATTTTAATGCAATGCAATACAAATTATACGGCAACAAAGAAGGAAGATGTTGCTTTGACCAAAGAGCGTTTTTCTAATATAAATTTAAAAGTGTTAGAAACCTATGCAGAATTATGGCCAGGTGTTCCATTAGGGTTGTCAGATCATACACATGGAGATTTAACAGTTCTTGGTGCTGTAGGTTTGTATAACTGTAGTGCTGTTGAAAAACATTTTACCTTAGATAATTCTAAAACTGGTCAAGACCATGCTTTTTCAATGATGCCAAACGAATGGCTTTCTATGGTACAAAATACAGAGAAGTTAAAAGCTGAAATTAATACTAATGATTCCTTTGAATTAAGAGCAGAAAAAATTAGAAAATATGCTGCAGATGCTCAATTCTTAGACCTTATTATCGGAAATGGAGAAAAAGTATTGGCAGAAAATGAAAAAAACACCATTATCGTACAACGAAGAGCTATAAGAGCAAATCGAAATCTTTTAAAAGGAGAAAGAATCAATGAAGAAGATTTAATCGTGTTAAGGCCTTGTCCGTTAGATGCTTTACCACCATACAGAATAGATGAACTTATAGGGAAAAAAGTAAGCCAAAATAAAACAGAAGGAGATTACCTAAAATTAGCTGACATTGAATTATAAAGATAAGTATCAACCTCCAAGCAATTATTCCAAAGACGAACAGTTAATTTGGCAAGTACTGATATACAGAGATTTTATTGCTTTTTGTAACCAAGATTGGACTATAATCGCTAATGATTTTATTGAAAAAGGTTTTTTTGGAATTGACGGTAAAAAATCTACAAATAAAAACAATTGGTGTTTGACTTATGATTCATTGCAATCTTATAAAACGGATTGGATAAACCAAAGTAAAGAATTTAATAAAAAGACTTTTTTAATAGACCCATTAGAAGTATTATTCAACACTACTAAGTTGACAAAAATTGAAATTAAAGGAGATTTGGCCTTGGTTCATAAAGAGTTTAATGGGGCTTTTAGAGTAAAAGATGAAGATTCAATAGTTTTAGACTGGATAAGCCTTTTTGTACTACGAAAAGTAAATGGAAATTGGAAAATTACTAGCTTTACGGGTTACCTTCCAAAATAAAAATAATGCGAAAGAGATTAATATTTAGAGCAGATGCAAATACAACAATGGGTAGAGGTCATCTATCTAGATGTTTAGCAGTTGCTGGGATGATAAAAGATGATATTGAGGTGTTATTTGTTTGTCTAAAAAAAGACGAATCCTATATATTAAAACTGTTGGGAGATTTTAATTTTCAATCTCTTGAAAAAGATTACGATTTGATTCAAATCTTGAATAAAGAAGATTTGCTATGGATAGATGGTTATCAATTTTCTAAAAAATGGAAGATTAAGATTCGGAAATGTGTATATAAACTAATAGAAACTAACGATATACCTGCTGATGCAAACAATGTTGATATTGTTTTTAACCATACACCGGGGTTAAAACCTGAGCCATTCATAAATATAGATGCCAATACAAAATTATATCTGGGATTAAAATATGCCTTGCTAAGACAAAACTTTTTAAAGCATGCAAAAACTAAAAAAGCAAAATCGTCTGGTAAAGGTGTTTTTATCTGTTTTGGAGGTGCAGACACCTATAACTTAGGCGAAAAATTCACCAAAGAATTAATCAGACTTAACTTTAATGAACCCATTTATTGGGTAACAAATAGATCAGATAAAGACTTACAAACAGATAAAGTTGATAACTTAACTATTCTTTCTCATCTAAATGAGGAAGAAATGATACATTATATGTCTGAGGCTAAAGTAGTTTTAATTCCTTCCAGTGTATTAAGTTTTGAAGCGATGGCATTGCGTAAACCAATTTTTACTTGTTACTTTGTTAACAATCAAGAATTAATTTATAACGGACTGATTGAGTTAAATTTGGCGTGTGGAGCGGGGTATATAAAAAATGGAGCTGAGATAAAAAAAAAGATGTCAGAATTCATGCATTATTACAATGATACTGACAATCATAAAACACAGTTAGATAATCAAATAGTAGTTTTAGATGGAACATCTGGGGAAAGAATCAATAAATTAATAGCAACATTATAAGTTGATGAAATTGACATGATTAAAATAATCATCAAAGATTCAATTTAACCGATAAAAAACTATAAGAATAATTAATGAAATTAAAAGATCGGATAAAAATATATATTTTTCCAAAATTAGCCTTGCTGTTGAACAAACTAGGTTTCAGTTGGGAGATATTGGGAAATACGGTATTAAATAAAAGTATCCTATTAGCACAAGCTAAACGTTTGGGGCAATTTAAAATTGATAATAATCCTTATAAACAACAAATATATGTGTTGGAAATACTTTCTGGGAGTACATTTCATTTATTTATTGAAGCTTTATTGGCCTTAGCACTAAAAAAGAAAGGGCATCAAATTACTTTTATTATTGACGACAATACCCTGCCAATCCATGAATTGAAGAAAATTGGGAATGAAAAAAATTGGGATGATCAAGCCAAAAAGGATTTTAGGTATGCCTCGAAATTTTTAAATAGTTTAAAACTAAATTTTATTACTATTTCAGAATTTGTAAAAAATAATACGGGTTTAGCGTATAATGACAAATACAACTCTATTTTAGAGGCTAGTTTATTAAAACAGTATAAAGTTGGTGTAATCTCTGATGATTTACCTAAACTAAAAGAGAAAACAAAATTGCTTAAACAATCTATTGCAATTACTGATTATATAGGTATAAAACTAGCGGCATTACAACCTGATGCTGTATTGATGAGTCATGGTATTTACAGTACTTGGGGCCCACCATTTGAAGTCTTAAATGACAATAATATACCAACCTTAGTGCACGGAAGGGGAAAAAAAAGACATTCCCAAGTTTTCAATTGGAATAAAACGGGTGATTCTTGGGATGTTTCTGAAGAGTGGCAAAAGGTAAAGGACAAAGAGCTTACCAAGTCTCAATTGAGTGACATAAATACTTATTTAGATTCAAGAATTTCACATAAAGAGGATGTTTTTGTCTATAATTTCGGCAAAGAAACCACACAGCAAGAAACCATTAAAAATTTAGGCTTAAGTGCCAATAAACCAATTTACACGCTTTTTACCAATGTATTATGGGATGCTGCCAGTGCACAACGCGAAATTGCTTTTGACAACCCCGTAGCATGGGTTATTGAAACGATAGCCTGGTTTAATCAGCATCCTGAAAAACAATTGATTGTTAAAATTCATCCGGCCGAAGTGGTTATTGGTACCAACATGCCCTTTTATGATATTATTTTAGATAGAATTACCCCAAACAAAAATATTAGAATTATTAAACCGGATGAGAAAGTAAATAGTTGGAGTATTTACGATATTTCAGATTTAGGGATGGTACATACCACCACAGCTGGTATGGAAATGCCATTGGTAAACAAACCCTGTATAGTGGTGTCTAAAACACATTATAGAGGCAAAGGTTTTACTTTAGATGTGGAATCAAAAGCAGCATATTTTAAGTTGTTAGATTCTTTTGATGCTGATAAGATTGATCTTGTAAAGAATAAAAAAGAGGCTCTTAAATATGCTTATTTATTATTTATAAGATATCAAGTACCCTTTAATATGTTTTTTGAGGAAAACTCCACGGATATTAGAGGGTTTAGACATAACACCATTGAAGATTATTGGAAAGATAAGTCTTTCAATAAAATAATTAAGGCAATAGAAAAAAAGGAAAATATACTTCACAAATAATAATGAAAAAAAAGAAAATCTTATTACAGGGCTATATCGGTCATAGTAATTTTGGAGATGATTTATTATTTGAAATTGCCATTGAAAGAATAAAACAAATTTCAAATATTGAAGTAAATGTTGTAATAACGGATCCAACTGTTAATTGCGATTATTTGTACAATTACTTTGCTGAATTGAATATTATTAAATTTAATAAAAGACTTCCGTTATTTTTTTATAACCAGTTTGATAAAGTCTATTATATAGGTGGTGGAGTTTTTTTTGATTATAAAACAGATTTAAGTTTATTACCATTCTTTAAAAATTATGTAACCAATATTATTCGTTATAAAATTCCTAAGTTGTTGGGTACACAATTCGGAGGCATTGGATTGGGTATTGGACCTTACTTTAATAAAGAGTCTTTAATATTACATAAGCAGCTAATTTCTAGTTTTGACTTTTTAGGAGTAAGGGATAAAAAATCTTTTGATATTGCCAAAGCTATGGGAATAAAAAATCTTTACTTATCAAATGATTTGAGCATTGGCTATAAAAACTTATCTGATGAGGATATAATTGTTAGTTCGAATGAAATAATTATATGTCCAAGATCCTATCATCATAAACCAGCATTTGAAAAACATCTTGTAGAGCTAATAAAATTTGCTGAGTACTTAGAGGAAAATAATTTTAAAACACATTGGATATTTTTGCAAGAAGATACAGCAGAATTAATGAGAAAATTAAATGGTAAGTTCAAAATAACAATTTGGAATCCTTTGAATATGAGTATTTTAAGTTTTATTGAATTATTTAAAAATGGTCAAGTTGTTTTTTCAAGTAGAATGCATAGTTTATTCATTGCAGGTCTAGTTGATACGCCATTTGTTGCTGTTAAATTACATCCTAAATTAAAATTCGCCAGTGAATTGTTTTATGAGAATCCTGAGATTATTAATCCTATTGACGATTTGGATATGTACAAACTAGCCTTAGAAAATATCAAAATAAAGAAATTTAATAAAGAGAAGCTAATTAATGATAAAGAGGTTTTAAACCAACTTAATAATAAATTTTTAGATTGGTTAAGTAAATAATTACAAAAAATGAAAATTTTATTAAAACTATTCTCTTTAAAATTAGTAGCATCATTATTAGGCTTGTTATATTCTATACTACAAGTACATTATTTTGGAGCTTCACGGACTATAGAAATTTATTTTGCCGCACAGAGTTTGGTATATCTGGTAACTTCTTTAACCCAAAGTGGACAATTGGCTGAAGTTTTTTTACCTGAATATCATAAATTAAATAATATTACAGCCGGTTTAGGCTATAAAGGGCTTAATGTGGTGATCAATAGAATGGTGTTATTTGGTACTATTTTAATGGTGCTTATTTTTGTTTTTGCCCATTATTTTGTCGATTTGATGGTACCGGGGTTTACCCAAGAAGATAAAGACTTTGCTGCTTTAATTTTTAGAATATTATTACCTGTGTTGTATTTGGCATTAATGAATTCGTTTTATATTACCGTATTAAATGCAGAAGAACGTTTTGGTAGGGCAGAGTTATTGGGTTTGACCAATACCATTGTTAATATTTTAGTGTTGGTAGTATTATATCCTTTTATCCAATTGTGGGCCTTGGTCATTTCTTTTATAATAGGTAAGATCATTGAATTTGTATTTTATGTTTGGCAATTGTTTAAAAATGGCTACCGTTTTCAATGGATTATATCCATTCCGGAATTTGATCATATTTCATTTTTTAAAACCATGCAGAGCACTTTTTTATATGTTGGTGCTACTCAAATTTACAATATTGTTTTAACGGCTAGTATTTCGTTTTTACCAGAAGGGGTCTATGCTATTTTTAAATATGTGCAAAACCTTTCTAATAAAATAAAAGGGTTATTTATTCAACCTTTTATAACCATTTTTTTTACTAGATATTCAATGTTGCTGCAAAAAGCACAACCGGTCTTTAAAGAGTTTAACAAGAACATCATTAGTATTATAAATATAAATACTATTGTAATTATAGGTACTATTTTATTAGGTGATTTTATTATTGACTTGATTTGGGGCGGTAAAAAATTTGACATGGATGATGTTCAATTAGCTTATCTTTTTTTATTATTTAATATAATAGCTGTCTTATTTAGTAGTCTAGGTACTATTTATCGTAAAATGGTAGTGGCACATGGTAAGGCCAAAAAAATGTATTTATTTTGGGTTATTGCACAATTGTTATCGGCACTCTTTTCTTACATTTTAATCAAGTATTTTAATATATATGGTTTACTTTTCATTATACCTACGAGTATATTTTTAACCTTTTCAACTAGTTATTTAGTTTATAAAAGCACTAAAAATACCATTATGTACCAATTAGTTACAAAGAATAACTTGATAGTCCTTCTAACAATTGGTATTGCAATTGGTATTAAATATTTTTTAAATAACACATTACATATTGACAATAAAATTCAATTGGGATTATTGTTCTCGCTATCGTTAATACTCTTATCTTTACGTCCTATTTTTACTACTTATAAAGTATTAAAAGAAGAATAATTATGAAAGAGAAAAGTACAATATTGTTTCCATTAATGAGAGATTTTAAAACCATCCCTCCAACAATTGCAATAATCAACTATTTAGCGAAAAACGGATATGAAATTGAAGTTTTTACATATTATACTCAAGTACAATTCAAAATTGAAAATGTAAAAATTATAACTTGTAGTAAATTCCCATATCCCGTTGGTTCAATTTTGAAAAGAATAATGGCTAAATCACTATTTCATTTTAAATTTTATTTCTATTTCTTTAAAAATAAAATTAGAATTAATTTTATTTGGTTAGGTGCTTGGGACGTATGGGGATTAAATATTTTTAAAGGAAAATCTAAAATCATTTATCAATATCATGAGTTGGAAGAGTCAAAATATCATAATTGTAGGAAATCCGATTATTTAATTGTACCCGAAGAGAATAGGGCTTGGATAACTTACTTTCAGGCCAAATTGAAAAAGCTACCATATATTTTACCAAACATACCTTATTATTCAGATTATGATGTAATGATAGATCCTGAAATTGAAAAATTAAAGAAAGATAATAAAATTGTGATTATGTATTCAGGGTTGTTAGACATTAAAAAAAGGAATTTGAAAGAGCTTGTCTCATCTTTAAGTTTTTTATCAAAAGAATATATTTTAGTTTTAATACCTTCGTTTAATGTAAACATAAAGGATGAAGAGAACTTGAGAAATCATATTAGAGAATTGCACCTTAAAGAAAGAGTTTTCTTTCTAAAATCTAGAGTACCACCTAAGCATTTAGATTCAATGTCTACTGCTGATATTGGTGTTGGATTCTATAGCCCAACTTCGCTTAATAATATTTATGCTGCACCAAATAGATTGTATGAATTTATTAATAATAATACTCCCGTTATTTTACCAAATTTCCCATCCTTTAAATCTTTGGCAAAAGAATATCCATTTGCAGTGAATGTTGCTGACCCAAATTCTCCAAAGGAAATAGCAGAGGTTATTTTAGCAATAAATGAAAATAGTAAGTCGATGAAAATGTCGATTAGAAAATTTAAAGTAGAGCGAGGGAATTATGAATATTTTGCGAAACAAATTATCGAAAAAATAATTGAATCATGAAAAAAATACTTACCGTTTTCGGAACACGTCCTGAAGCTATTAAAATGGTTGTGTTGGCTAAAAAATTAAATCAATCATCTGGCTTAGACCATAAGTTATGTGTTACTGGTCAGCACAGGGAAATGTTAGATCAGGTACTAAATTTATTTGATTTACAACCTGATTTTGATTTGAACATTATGCAACATGGACAAGATTTGTCTGATGTAACCTCTAGAATTCTTATAGGTATGCGTAATCTGTTTAGAGACGAATGGAAGCCGGATTTGGTTTTGGTGCATGGTGATACTTCTACCTGTTTTACTACTGCATTGGCCGCTTTTTACTCAGGTGTAAAAGTTGGTCATGTAGAAGCAGGGTTAAGAACAGGCAATATGCAATCACCATTTCCTGAAGAAGCCAATAGAGTATTAGTCAGTAAAATTGCCAATTATCATTTTGCTCCAACAGATACCAATGTTCAAAATTTATTGGATGAAGGCGTTGACCCAAAATCAATTATTAAAACGGGAAATACAGTTATAGATTCTTTATTATATATCTCTAAAAAATTAATCAGTTTTAGTTCCAAATTGGAAAGAACTACTTTACCTAAATTGGTCTCTGAAAATAAAAAGTATATATTAATTACTGGACATCGCAGAGAAAATTTTGGTGATGGCTTTATTCAAATTTGTGAAGCCATAAAGGAGTTAGCTTTGGCAAATCCACATTTCTACTTTGTGTATCCGGTTCATTTAAACCCTAATGTACAAAAACCTGTAAACAGATTGTTAAAAGACTTGGATAATGTACAGCTTATAGAGCCTTTAGAATATCAGGATTTTGTATTGGCAATGAAACATTGTTATTTAGTATTGACAGATTCTGGAGGTGTTCAGGAAGAAGCACCTAGTTTAGGAAAACCAGTATTAGTCATGAGAGACACCACCGAAAGACCTGAAGCAGTTACAGCCGGGACAGTGCAGTTGGTTGGAGCTAATAAGGAGAATATTATCAGCGGTGTGCAGGGGTTAATAGATAACCAAACTTTTTACAATAAAATGACTAAGTTGCACAATCCTTATGGTGATGGTAAGGCGGTAAATAAAATAATTGATTATCTATCTAAACAATGAGTAAACTAATATCATTAATAATACCGGCGTATAATGAAGCAGAAGTTTTAGAATTGTTTTATTCTGAAACAAGTAAAGTTATTAATAATTTTGGAAAAGAAGAATTCTGTTTTGAATTTCTATTTATCAATGATGGTAGTACCGATGAAACCTTGTCCATTTTAAAAAAACTGCAGAAAAAAGATTCGAGAATTTATTATATTGATTTGTCTAGAAATTTTGGAAAAGAGATTGCATTGACGGCTGGATTAGATAATGTAAATAAAAAAATTGATGCTGTAATAATAATTGATGCTGATTTACAACACCCACCAAAACTAATTCCTAAAATGCTTCTATCTTGGAAAGAAGGCAATCAAGATGTTTATGCCAAAAGAAGGGATAGAAGTGATGAAGGTTTTTTAAAACGGCTATTTTCTAAATTTTATTATTTCATATTAAAAAAGTTGTCGGAAGACGAGGTACAAACTAATATTGGCGATTTCAGATTATTGGATAGGAAAGTTTTGGATGCATTTTTAGAAATAAGAGAAACACAGCGGTATAATAAAGGTTTGTTTACTTGGGTTGGTTTTCGAAAAGCGTACATTGAGTATGATATAGAACAAAGAAAAGGAGGAACCACGAAATGGAGCTTTGGAAATTTGGTCAATTTGGCCGTAGAGGGGATAACTTCATCATCTATAAGACCTTTAAGATTAGCCAGTTTTACAGGATTAATAGTTTCTGGTATTGCATTTATTTGGTTAATTAAAGTTTTAATTAAAACTTTGTTTTTTAATGAATCAGTTCAGGGTTACCCTTCATTAATCATAACAGTATTGTTTTTAGGAGGAATTCAGTTATTAAGTCTCGGTCTAATTGGTGAGTATTTGGGGCGTGTATTTAAAGAGACAAAAAATAGACCATTGTATTTTATTAATGAAAAAAAAATTAATGAAAAATAGACCTATATTTTTTCAAGTATTAGGGGTAATAATAGCACTAATTATAACTTATTCTATAAATTTAAATAGAAGAATGAGTGCCAATTGGATGGGGCCATATTTATCTGCTGCTCATAATTTAGAATGGTCTGGAGATTTTAATATTAATATAGAGGAAGTTATTCATTTTAAAGAATTAAACGTTAAAAATCAAGATTCTTATAAGTTTAAATCGAGAAAAAATTTAACTCATTATAATCATAACCCAATAGGTTATGCTTATTTAATCAAAGGAGCATCAATGCTATTCCCATTTGTGGGTCATCAAATGGCAATTATATTGCTCCAGTGTTTGGTTTTTTTGTTGGTAAATATCCTTTTTTTAAAATTATTCAAATTAAATAATAGACAGAAATGGCTTTTTTTTATCTTATTTTCTGTAAACCCATTGGTGCTGAGTTTTGTTCCTTTTAATTTTTATTATTTCTGGCAAATAATACCTTCAGTTATTTTTGGGTATCTCTTACTTAGTAAAAAGCCTAAATTGATTATACTTTTCGCTTTAATTTTAATATTACCATTTATAATTATAACAAGACCTACTGTTGTATTTAGTTTATTACTTGTTGTTTATTTACTTTATAAAAGAACAACTATTCCATTTGTTATGTTTGGCGTAATTTATGTTTTGATTATTTCTTTTTGGTTATTTCAGCCAATTAAGAAAAATATTTGGCATACTGTTTATACAGGGTTTGGAGCTTATAGTAATTCAAACAATATTGAGTTAAATGATAACAGTACGTATAAATTGTATACAGATTATACTGGTAAAAAGTTAAATGCGTCGATAGGAGGAAATTATTATGATACTGAAGTAATTGATAAGTATAGTGAAATTACAAGATCTGAAACTTTACGGATATTTAATGAGTCACCTATTACGTTTATTAAAAATGCATTTGTTAATACCCTACAAGGTTTTTCTATTGGATATATAAATAAAGCTGGAGATACCATAAACTATTTCATTGCGTTTAGTGGTTTAATATTAATTGGTTCTATGCTATTCTTTAAGAAATATATATGGTTTTTGATGATAGGGTTGTCTATTGGTACTTTTACTTTGTATTACCCTCCAATACAGTCATATATGTACGGAGTTTATTTACTACTAGCATTATACATATTATCAACATTTTTCAAGATTAAATTTTATTATTCTTAATAGCTTAAAATTGCAAATAAATTATAACATAAAATATTTATTCAGAGATACTGTTTTTAGATTACTGGTCTTGAACATGTTATGGGTTATTCTTGGCTATGCTTTAGGAACTTCAATTGGAATTTCTATCGTTCCATTCATCAGAGTATTCAAAATTGTATTTGTAATTGGTTCTTTAATTTTTGTACTATATAAAAATGGAATTTCTACATTTTTTTTAATTAACAATCTAAGTCTTTACTTAATAATTTTTTTTGTTTCCTTTTTATCTTTTTTTGCAGATGAACCTTTTAAGGCATTATATAAAAGTTTGACATTTGTTTATCCCTTTTTATATCTTGTTTTCTCTGTTAACTATTTGCTTAGATATGGAGTAATAAATTTTTTAATAGGAGTATCTTTTGCTGTTTTACTGGTTTATGCTCTAGTACCACTATCTTTTTATTTAATAGGAGGGAATCTTGATGATAATATTGTTTATGGCTACACCGAAGGTAATTTCTTCGTATCTAATCACTATGGTTGGGGGAGCACCTTGTTTATTTTGAGTAGTTTAACGATAGTAAGATTTTATCCTTTAAAAACCTTGCATAAAATTGTGATTTATATTTTTTTGCCATTGGCTCTATATTTACTAATAATTAGTGCAAACAGAGCTGGTATTTTGTCTGTTTTTATTGCATTTGTACTTTTTTTTATAATGGACAGACAATCGTCATTTACTACTAAATTTATTTTATTTTTTGGAGCTCTTATGGTTTTTTTTATTGTTGGAATTCAAGAGGATTCCGCTATTGATTTCATTATTCAAAAAAATGAGAGTCAATTGGAGAGTGGTATTGAGGGAAGATTAATTGGTACAAATGCGATGATTAGAAGTTTTGAGAATAATCCGACATATTGGTTTACTGGAGTTGGAATGTTTAATTATACTGAATTAAAATTAAATGGTGGGGTTTTAGGGGTATACCATAATTCTTATTGGGAAATTCTTTTTGGTTCTGGTATTATTGTTTTTGCTATATTTTTAAATTATGTGGTATTTAGACCAGTAATTGTTTTTTGGAAAATAAGTGGAGCATATTCATTATTGCTTATTCCGTTAATTATTATACCTTTTTTTGAAAGCAATTTAACAGCTGGTCAGTTTTTATTTTTCCCATGGTTTATCTATATGATACTTCTGAATGCCAAGGAATTTACCTTTATGGAAAATCAAAAAAAAGAAATTAAGTAATTATGATAAAAGTTTTATTTTCAACCACTTCTTTTGATACTATTGACAATGGGCCAGCCCTTTTTGCAAATTTATTGTATAATAATTTAGAAAATTCTAATGAATGTGATGTGCGATTTATAACAGAAGATGTTCAAAACGTGCTTTTAAAAAGGCCTAAAATTTACAGACTAAAATTAGAACAAAATAAATGGAATCGTTTTTTTTATCAATTTTTTAGAATGGTTAGATATCATAAATCAGCCAGAGAAATTAAAAAGATATTTAATTATGATTGTTTAGTATATAATAATGCTTTTACAGGTGTTTTAAGTGCAATAAAGTGTAAAAAGAAAGTTGTGGTTATGGTTAATGACGATAATAAGTTAGCTTATAAGAATAAAAAATTTCATTTAGCTAAAACTTTTTTTAAGTATAAAACATTATACTATTTAGAAAGAAAAGCTGTTCAAAATGCCAATACAGTTATAGTGAATTCTAAATATATGCAATCTTTATTAAGAGAAACTTATAATATTAGTAATGAAAAGATTAAAACCTTAGTGAAAGGAATTGATATAAATAAATATAAATTTAGACTCAGAGAAAAATTTAATGATCCAGTTCACGTTTTATTTGTTAAAGCAGACTATAAAAGAGGGGGGTTATTTGATTTAATAGATGCTCTCAGTACTGTTGATATTTGTAAGGTTAAACTATCTATAATTGGTCCGCCATTGAGTACTTTAAATTCGATTAAAGATTATATGGACCAAAAAGGGCTAAAGAACTATGACCTTAATGGTCCGTTACATCCACACAAAGTGAAATTTTACTTTAATGAGGCTGATATTTTTTGTGTGCCTTCTCATAAGGAAGCTTTAGGCGTTGCTAATATGGAGGCTTTAGCGAGTGGATTACCCGTAATTAGTACTAACGTAGGTGGAATACCCGAAGTTTTAGATTATGGAAAATGTGGATGGTTGGTAGCACCTAATGATTCTGAAGCGTTAGCTGAAGGCATCAAAGAATGTATAGAAAACACTGAGCTTAGAATCAAAAAAAGTAATTTCGGTTATAAACATGTGCAACAGTTTAATTCTAATAACTTAATTGACAATTTTTTGGATATTCTAAAAGAAGTTAAATTATAATTTATGAAAAAGTTGTTATTTATTTCCTCAAATGATGGCTCTGATATGCGTATCAATAAGGAAATTAAAACCTTATCAAAACATACTGATATTTATTTTTTAGGTGTTGGAGGATATGGGAGTAATAATTATGCAAAAAAATATTGTAAGGAGTTTTTATTAATTCAAGAAAAAAGGAATTCCATAAAGGCAATCTTAAAACAAATAGATATCTTTTTAAAATTAAAGAGAAAACATAAGTTTGACTCTATTCATATTATCAATGAACAATTGATGGTGTTTTTTTATCCGTGGTTTTTTAAACAATATGTAGTGCTAGATATTTTTGATTCTTTTTTTATGAAAAAAAATAAACCTAAAAACCAATGGAAATTGATAAAAAAAATGGTTTACGCTCCAATAAATTATATATTTGTAACAGACAGAAATAGAGAATCTCTAATGCCAGATTTTGTTCAAAATAAATTAGGTATATTAGAGAATTACCCAAATCGATATCACGGTGATATAGTAAAAAAAATAGATACACTTACTATTTTTTATAATGGTTCTATGAATAATGCTAGGGGTACTAAATTCTTACAAAATTTAACTGATAAATATAAAGATGTTAGGGTTATTATGGCAGGTTGGTTATCTGATGAGAATACCAAAAATTTTGCTCAATCTAAATCTGTTGATTTTAAAGGGGTACTAACTCAATTAGAAGCTTCTGAAATTGCCGCAAATCAAGCACATTATATTATGTGTTGTTATGAACCCTCAAATCAAAATAATATCAATGCTAGTCCAAATAAAATCTATGATGCCATTCAAACACATACGCCGGTAATTATAAATAGTGAAGTAAAAGTAACCTCCTTTGTAAAAAACGAGAATATTGGGGTTATTTTGTCATCGTTTTCAAATTATAATATTGATGAGGTTTATAAGGAACTTATTGATAGAAAAGGTACTTTTAGTTTTAATAAGGAAAATTCTGACAAATATTCATGGGAGAGTATTGAGAATAAACTGTTAAAGGCACATAAATTAATTTTATAGTAAATCATAAGCTAAATAAGAATTAGAATAATGCTATGTTCATTGTAATTAAAACTATTCAGACTAACATTTATGAAATGGCCACAGGCATTTTAAACGGCCTCTCAATAATAATTAACGTGAGTTCGACATAAAAAAGTGTTAAAACACAAAGAAAAAAGCAGAAAATTTAGTATATTTAAGCAATTGAAATTCAAATATTTAACTAAATTATCTGCTTATGATTTCTGACACTAAAATTA
>Ga0209633_10000661_pt1 | contig 39031 bp, 29 predicted proteins | sample Cruoilmetagenom1_FD_187290 | JGI IMG/M metagenome (GOLD analysis project Ga0209633, IMG submission 187290) | Oil polluted marine microbial communities from Coal Oil Point, Santa Barbara, California, USA - Sample 1 (SPAdes) (version 2) | ecosystem: Environmental > Aquatic > Marine > Oil seeps ...
AGAGCTTATAATTTAACTTTTCAGGATGTCGCTAACGCCGTAAGTAACACGAATATTTTAATTACTGGTGGTAATATTAAAACACGTGCTGAAGATTATTTAATAAGAGCCAGTAACCGATCATATCACGCAGATGAATTATTAAATATCATAGTAAGAGCGGAACCTAACGGAAATATTATTCGTTTAAACGATGTGGCAGATGTAAAAGATACTTGGTCTGAAACACCGGATAGAATCTATTTTAGTGGTAAAAAAGCCATCAATATTACTGTAAATAACACAAATAATGAAGATCTTATTTCTTCGGCAGAAAAAGTTAAAGAATATATTGATAAATTTAACCAGCAGCATGATAATGTACATCTTGATATCTCAAGCGATAATTCGATTACCTTAACGCAACGTACAGAGTTGCTATTTAAAAATGCCATAATGGGGATTCTTTTAGTCCTCTTCTTTTTATCTATATTTTTAAATGCACGTTTGGCATTTTGGGTAGCCGCTGGAATTCCGATATCATTTCTCGGTATGTTTATTTTTGCAGCTCAATTAGGTATTACTATTAATGTATTATCCCTATTCGGAATGATTATCGTTATTGGTATTTTGGTTGATGATGGAATAGTAATTGGTGAAAATATTTTTCATCATTACGAAAAGGGGAAGTCTCCGATTAGAGCTGCGATAGATGGAACTATGGAGGTATTACCTCCTGTTGTTTCAGCAATTTTAACAACCATTGTTGCTTTCTCAACTTTTTTCTTTTTAGATGGAAGAATGGGTGACTTTTTTAGCGAAGTAGCAGAGGTTGTGATCTTAACATTATTGGTTTCTTTAATTGAAGCATTGATTATATTACCTGCCCATATAGCACATTCAAAAGCGCTGATGAGAGAAGGTAGAAAGGTTAGTAAAATGGATGAATTTTTTAGAAAAGTAAATAAATTTGCTGATAAATGGTTAATGAAATTACGTGATACGGTCTACGTACCTTATTTACGTTTTTTCTTGAAAAATAAATTTTTAGGGTTTGCAATTCCAATAGCCTTATTGATATTTAGTATTGGTGCTATTCGAGGTGGTATTGTTGGCACTTCATTTTTTCCAAGAGTGGCAAGTGATAGAATTTCCATAGACCTTAAAATGACCCAAGGAACCAATGAAATGATAACTGATTCAATAATTTCAAGTATTGAAGACAGAGTATGGGAAGTTAATGAAGAATTTACTAAAAAACAGTCTGGTAATGTACCGGTCGTACAAAACATTGTTAAACGAATTGGCCCGGGAACTTCAAATGCTTCATTAACTGTAAATCTACTCCCAGGCGAATCACGTGATTTTCCTTCAGATGAGATCAACACGGCTATTCGAGACCGAGTTGGTAGAGTTTCAGGTGTAGAGAGTTTGGTTTTCGGTTCTAATAGTGGGTTCGGTGGAAGTCCGATTGCAGTTTCCTTGTTGGGAAGCGATATAGTTGAATTAAAAGCTGCTAAGGAAGAACTCAGAATAACACTAACAAATAACCCATTATTAAAAGATATTACCGACAATGATCCTGCAGGAATCAAAGAAATACAAATTCAGCTAAAGGATAAAGCCAATATACTAGGTTTAAATCTACAAAGTATTATGGGGCAGGTCCGTTCTGGATTTTTCGGATTTCAAGCACAACGTTTTCAACGAGGTCAAGATGAAATTAGGGTTTGGGTACGCTATGACAAAAATAATAGATCCTCGATAAAACATCTAGATGATATGTGGATCAATACCCCCTCACAAAGTAAAGTTCCTTTTTCTGAAATTGCTACTTATAAAATTGTTCGGGGAGAAATTGCTATTAATCATTTAGAAGGAAAAAGAGAAATTCAGGTAACGGCAGATTTGAAATCGGTTAGCGAAAGTGCTTCTGATATTATGACAGAAATTAAAGATGAAATAATGCCCGAAATAATTTCTAAATACCCTACCGTTTCTGCATTGTATGAAGGACAAAACAGAGAAGCAAAAAAAACTACTGATTCATTAGATATTCTGAAATGGGTTATTTTAACAATCATTTATATTATAATTGCCTTTACATTTAGAACCTACAGTCAACCATTATTATTGATAATTATGATACCTTTTAGTTTAATAGGGGTTGTTTGGGGGCATTTCTTCCATGGTTTTCAAGTAAACATATTGTCCTGGTTAGGTATTATTGCATTAATAGGAATTATGGTAAATGATGGTTTGGTATTAATTGGGAAATTTAATTTATATCTAAAAGAAGGAATGAAATATGATGAAGCGCTGTTACAAGCAGGTAAATCGCGTTTTAGAGCCATCTTTTTGACTACGTTGACAACTATTGCTGGGTTAGCACCTTTGTTATTAGAAGGTAGCCGGCAAGCTCAATTTTTAAAGCCTATGGCAATTTCTATTTCCTATGGGATAGGAATAGCAACCGTATTAACACTAGTAATGCTACCTTTACTATTATCTGTTTCTAATTCTGTAAAAGTATTTATAAAATGGATGCGAACAGGTAATGAAATTAGCAAAGAAGAAGTAGAAAGAGCAATTATTGAAATGAATTATGAAAACGATGACTTACACTAAAATATACATTAGCATATTAATTGCAGCATTTTCTATACAACTAAATGCTCAAAAAATATTGACCAAAAAGGAAGCTTTAGCAATTGCCTTAGAAAATAACTATGGTATAAAACTAGCTAATAATAATATTGATGTTGCCAAGAACAATTCTAGTATTTATAATTCTAAAATGTTACCCACTGTAAGTGGTCTTGCAGGTGCAAATTATGATAATAGCAACCAAGAAATTGTTAGGCAAGACGGAACTTTAACAAATATAGATGGTGCTGAGACTAAAACCTACAATGCATCTGTAAATTTAAATTATACATTGTTTGACGGTTTGGGTAGAAAGTACAATTATAAGCAACTAAAAGAAACTTATAATTTAACAGAGTTACAAGCAAGAGAAACTATTGAAAATACATATTTACAGCTATTTACTGTCTACTTTCAAATTGGTCGCTTATCAGAAAATACTCAGAATTTAAAAGAGACTTTAGAAATTTCTAAACAACGTTTACAAAGAGCTCTGTATCAATATGAATATGGACAGTCAACGAAATTAGAATTATTAAATGCCGAAGTTGATGTTAATAATGATAGTATCAATTTTTTAAACACTAAACAACAATTTTTAAACACAAAGAGAGATTTAAATATTGTTTTAGGTGTGAATCAAGAACCTGATTATGAAGTAGAAACTGAAGTAAGTTTTATTCCGCTTTTATCTTTTGAAGAATTACTTTTAAAAGCAACAGAAAACAATGTTATATTAAAGCAGAATGAAAAAAATATTATGATTAGTGAGTATGGTATCAAAGCGAGTAAAGGAGGGTATTTACCAACGGTTGGATTGACAAGTTCTTATGGATGGAATAAAAGCGAAAACCCGGCAACTTCATTTCTCGCTAGTTCATTATCTAATGGTTTAAGAGCCGGAATTAATTTATCGTGGAATATTTTTGATGGAGGTTCTACTAAAACAAAAGTTTCAAATGCCAAAATTGCTTTAGAGAATCAAGAGATATTACAGCAGCAACAAAAGGAAACATTAGAAAACACATTAAAGAATACGTGGGAAGAATATTATAATAAATTGTATATTTTAAGTGCTCAAGAACAGAATGTTATTACCAGCCAAAACAATTTTGACAGAACACAAGAACGATATAAGCTAGGACAAGTAACTTCAATTGAATTTCGTCAAGCGCAAATTAATTTGCTCAATACACAAACAGCATTGAATAATGCTAAATATGACGCTAAATTAGTTGAGTTAGAATTATTACAACTAAGTGGTCAGCTTTTAGATGTTGAGTTTTAACAAAGCCTACTTAATAAAAGACAGACCTGGTTAATTTTTTAATTATTTTTTGGTTAGAATTATTCTCATTTTACGTGAGATCGATATAAGTTAACAGTGAATTACACTCGTCAATTAACTTCGTTCAGTTTGGCTTTGCCTTGTGTTGAAAATAGGGATTAAATGTAAAATAGCTTGTTTTCGATACATTTTTGCTATCACAAAAGCACTCAAACAGACGCAATTTTCTTAGGTCGAACTCACGTTATTTAGTATCTTTATTTTCAGTATAAAAGTAGAATTCGAATAATCATTCACATCATATTCATTTTTACGTGAATATATCTATTGAGGATTAAAGTTTGTAAGCACATGTCAGATTCTGTTCTCCAAATTATTGATATTTTCTTTTTTGTATTTCATACAATCCTTATTCTATTTAATGTATTCGGATGGGTAGTGCCGAGATGGCGTTTTGCAAATTTGATTACATTATCACTAACAGCCTTTTCATGGTTTATACTTGGTATTTGGTATGGTTGGGGTTATTGTCTTTGTGTTGATTGGCACTGGCAAGTACGCGATTTGCTTGGATACCAAAACTTAAGTACTTCTTATATCCATTTTCTAATACTCAAATTAGGAGGCATTGATATACCAGTGAACTTGGTTGATACTTGGACAGTAATTATATTCCTTTTAGTATTTGTTGTTAGTATCAATCTAAATGTAACGAAATCGGTTCGTAAATAAACTTCTACCGAAATTATTTATAGCGTTTAAAACTTAATCTAAACGACTGATTCTAATTTTGATACATTTTTAGCAATAAATCATAAGGCATAAATTTTCATTCTAATATATTAAGTATAAAAAAGATATTGAATTTTCATTTTTTGATAGCTTTTACTACCACAAATGAACCTTCACCAAAACCTTGTTTTGGACTCTGTATTTTTTTAATTTGTTCTAATGTGCCAAATAAAGTCTGATTATAATCAAAATTTTTAAAACCCGCCTCCTTAAGTAATTTCTCAATACGATTTACAGTATAGAAAGTGGCATGCCTAAAAAAAGTACTGCTTTCCCTTTTTTCTTCATACTGTTTTGCAATACTTCTGTCTTTATCTATGAATCCGATAATAATAGCTCCCCCATGCTTCAAAACTCTGTGCGCATGATCTAATGCAGCTTTAATTTCATTTAGATGGCAAATAGTAACAAACAATACAAAATCAAATTGAAGGTCAGCATAAGGAATTCTTTCTGCCACCCCTTCCATAACCTCAATACCTCGCTTCATGGCTTTTTTTGCCATTTCATTAGAAGGTTCAATACCTTCTTTGATTCCTAAAGGCTCTGCAAATCTTCCGGTTCCGAGGCCTACCTCAATACCTTTTATACTTTCAGGTAATTTTAAAAACTGTTCTTTTATAGCAGCAAGTTCCGATTGGTAAACCTCGGGATACTTTTCATACCAAGCTTCATAAGCTTTTACATTCTCATTAAATACTTCTGTTTGTAACATAGTAATTGGCAATTAAATACGTTTAAATAAATTTACAATAAAAAAAGGCATACTAATAGAGGTGTTGAATTTGCATTAACCTTTTAAGAATGCCTTTTATAATTAATCAATTAACAATAAATTGTTATAATGGTTCTTAATCTAAGATTCCGAAAGTGACTTTGGCGTCTACCCTATACTCAGTAATTTGATTGTTGCTTACAGCAACTGACATATCTTGAATATAAACGGACTTGATGTTCTTAACCGTTTTAGATGCTTCGTTTATTACGTTTTGTACGGCATCCTCAAAACTAACGGTTGAGTTTCCTAAAATTTCAATAACTTTTAAAACAGACATGATATATATTTATATGATTAATTTACCTAAAGTATGATATATTATTAGGTAAAGCAATGATATAAATCAGTGTACTTAACATTATTCTAAAATATAATTTACTGTTGGTCGGGTATTTTCACGAATTCTACCCTTCTATTATTAGCTTTACCCTCTGCAGTATTATTATCAGCTAAAGGAACTCCTTCTCCAAATCCTTTAGTAACAAGTCTTTCTTTATCAATTCCCATTTCAATTAATTGGTTCATTACCGTAACCGCCCTTTGTTCGGACAAGACTTTATTGAACTGTGCTTCCCCGTCACTATCGGTATGCCCTTCAACACTAAATTTAATTTCAGGATGTTGTTTCATGAGTTTCACAATTTCATTAATAACACCCATAGATTCAGGTTTCAATGTTGCTTTGCCTGAATCGAATTTAATACCATTCGCAACAATTTTTCCATCAGTGATAAATCGGTCATATAATTTTACAGCACCTTTTGCTATACGAATATTTTTTATCATAGTTGGATAGTCTCCAGTTTGGCTGTAATCATAAGTACTCCCTTTAATACTGATGGCTAATGGATTTCCCTGTACATTAGGTATCATTAACAGCCTATCTTGATCAACATATATTTTAAGCGCCCTTACATTAAAGGAAATTGCCACATGGCGCCAGTGAGGATAGGTTTTTTGAGTTTCTTTAGGTAGTCTACGTTGCATTTTTCCTCCATCATATGAAGCTCCTTGTTCATATCCAACTTCTACATTCCCAATATTTCCTACTTCAGACGGGCGATGGTAGGATTTTCGCTTATCCCAAAAAAGTACTGCATATTTACTGGTTCTACTTGATAAATACATGTCAAATTCGATAGTAAATTTTTCCGGGAGATAATCCCCTTCCTTTTTCATGAGTGGTGTTATCATTGCTCCAGAACTTTCAACAGGAAATCGAATAACATTCTCACCTGCGAATAAGGCATTTTCAACATAGCCGTCAATTAGATCCCACTGAGATGGGAACTCTCCATTTTGCTCGCCTTCTAAATTATCCTCAAAGATTACGGTTTCTCCAGGGACAAAATCGTATTTGGACCAAGGCCTTAACACTTTATTGCTTACTTTTACTTCGGATTTTTTATCTTTTTCTTTTAGTATTGTATCCCGTTGTTTTTCTTCAGCCTTTTTGTCTTTTTTTTCTAAACTTTTATCTATAGTTTTATCAATCTTTTCTTCGGCTTTTCTTTCTACTTTCTTTTTAAGCTTCTTTAATATTTGTGCTTCTGCCGGAACTGTTGGGTAGAGAAATAACCCAAGCATTACGAATAATAATATTTTTTTCATGATAGCAAATTTTTAAATAGTTTAATTATGATTTGTCAATATTAGTATACAAGGTATAATTACAAATAGTAAAATCCAATGATATAAATCAGGGCGCTGCTGTTTTTTGTCAAAAACCTGATATACATGACCAAGATTATTGCATATCGGTTTTATTATTGTTTACTTTAATACTAAACAAAAAACAAGGCTATGAGGTCAATACTATAATTTTACTGGTTGTATTATTAACGGTATATACTAATGGTTGCCGGCAGTAAGGGAATTACTACAAACCCAAAATAGCTGTAGAGATTGATGGAGTCTGAAGACTATCGCGACAAAGCGGAAGGGAATGCGGTATTGATCTAAATCATTTGAAATACGATGCTGCCTTGGCATTGAAAAAAAGAATCATTAATAGTAAACCTATTTGAATTTTTGGGGAAGCAACGCCAACAAATGCTGAAATATGTATGCACTCAAAATCAATTGCATTTCAAATTCATCAGATAAATGATAATTTTCAGCCTCAATAGGTTTGTTAAATAAACTATTAACTGCTAATGATTATCTTCTTACTATAATTTTTATTGTTCTTTTTAATATTGTAAATATAAACACCTGTTCCTAATTGAGGTAACTGATCGGAGATACTAATATCATGTTGACCAGGTTCAAGTATATCATCAAACAAAACAGCAGTATGCTGCCCTAAAATATTATAAAGTGATATTTTATAGTTGTCTTGAAAATTATTATTAATTCTAATAGAGACCCTTTCCTGATCGTAAATTGGTATATGTTCAAAATTCTCTCTAACTACATAATCATGGTTTACTACAGTACTTTTACAATCAAAGCCTAAGTCTAATGCTGTATATGGCCTTGGTATTGATTGATTGATAACACTTGGGTCAATACACAACCATTCTTGCATTACCGTGCCATATACATTGATAAAATCTTGCGTAAATTTTAAATTTCCACCTCTAGTTAAATCCGATAAACTAGGATGCTCTCCGATAAAACCACTACCGTTAAGTGCAGGACCAAAAAGCAACATTGGTGCAGCAGTACCGTGATCAGTACCATTTGATCCATTTTCACGAACTCGTCTTCCAAATTCTGAAAATGTCATTGTCAATACATCGCGGTCTCTTCCACTAGGTTCTAGGTCGCGGTAGAATGCCGTGACTGATTCTGAAATATTAGTCAATAATTCTTGATGTCTATCCGGTTGATTTGCATGTGTATCAAATCCGTTAAGGCTTACCATATATACACAAGTTCCCATTCTAGCCTGAACAGTTTTAGATATAATAGCTAATGCTCGACCTAAATTAGTATCAGGAAACTCAACAGTATTTGTTTGTGATCTTGCCGCCTCTTTTATAACTTCTGAATATTTTAAGGTTGTATTCAAAATACCTCTTACAAATCTTAACTGTGACCCTCGAGTACAATCTGGTATGTCAGCAACATCATAAAAAGCATCACTTTCTATAATTCGTTCTAATTGGCGTGTATTGGCCAAGGTAAATGCAAAATTGCTTTCGTTACCTGTAAACATAATATCGCCCACACCGCCAATTTGAACGGCAGGTGGAGCATCTGGTAAATTTAATAGATAATCAGGATGGATATTTTCAAAATATCGACCATAAACTCCCGTTTCTACTAGCTCATCGTCTGTACCTCTTGAAAAGTTATCGGTACCTGTAAAATGTGATAAATTTTGATTTTCATACCCTGCCCCATGTACAACTTTCATACAGCCTCCTTCCCAAAAGGGTTCAATAGAATTCTGTAAATAATTCGGCACACCAAAGTCATTTGATAATTTGTGAATATCAGCTAAATCATGTCTTATTGAAGGTCTGGCATTAGCATAATTATCATAATCATAAATAGGCACAATTGTATTTAGGCCATCATTACCTCCTTGTAATCTAATAATCAATAAAACTCTCCCTGAATCAGCACTAGCCAAAGCGTTAGATAATGGTGTTGGCTTACCAAAGGCCATAGGAATACCATTCATCATTAATGTAGCTCCTGCTCCACCCAGACCTAAAGTCTGTAAAAAAGAACGTCTATTCCATTCCTTATGGTCTTCTGAATTACAATTAGTATGTATGTCTTTTGCTCTACTCATAAGTTTTTATTTAAGTTGATAATCAGGCAGGGAGACTATATACTTTATAAGGTCACGAACTTGAATAGGAACTCCTTCAAAACCCAGTGTCCATATATTATCTTCAAAATAATTGGATGGCACACTACTTTTAAAAATATCAATACCAGTTTCAAAATCATCTAATGTATAAGGAACTTCGGCCATTAAAGCCTCAAAGATATCTTTAGCAACTACATCTGCATCATTACTATTTCCTGATATATTAATAGCAAATTGACGAAATTGTTCTTCATCTAGTTCAAAAGCCCATAACAACACATCATCACATAAATAACTTGCCCTAAAGGTTATCGTACCAGAATTTATCCAATCTCTATCACCTTCCCAACCCGCGACAGTAGGAGGGTTTAAAATATCTTGCCCAAAAACTCTTGAAGTACCTTTAATTGATTCTTTATTCATATCATAATCTCCAAAATTGAATCCGGTGGTATTGATAAATTGAATTATAAGATCTAATGGGCTCTTAATAATAACATTTCTTGCTTTTTCGTCATAAAAATGCTCACTCTTAAACAAGGTTCTAAGAACAGGAGCTATCTCAAAGTTATTAGCTATAAAAATGTCAGCAAGTGGATTGATAATATTCAGCTGGATCTCATCATCTACCTCAGGACTTACAAAATTTATATAGATCTTTTCGCAGATAAAGCGAGCAATAAGTTCTGATTTTTGATCGAATAAAATATTAATTACATCATCATAACCCCAATTACCGGTTTGTCCAAAAATGGTTTTATCGTCGGTGTCAAAAGTTGTTTCATTAAAAAGTATTGTAGAATTCTCTCCGTTGGCATATTCATTATATCCTGTTAAGGCACGTGAAGTTTCAACAATATCATCCTCTGTATAACCATTACCTTCACTGAGTGTGAAAAGTTCATATAATTCTCTGGCATAATTCTCATTCGGACTACCAGCAGTATTTTCAAAACCATTTAAATATTTTAACATGGCCCCTTCTAAACCCATTTCACTTATAAAGGTTTTAAAATTACCAAAACAATTTCTTTGAAGATTTAGAAAGTACCTGAATGCATATCCTGCAAAGTCATAATCATTAATCCCAGTAACTATATGATTGCTCCAAAATAGCATCAATCTACCACGTACACCATTATCAATAAGTTCTTTAATAAATGTATATTGCGTTTCATCTACAAGTTCATCATTCTCATCTTCGCCATATGTATAACCGTTAGCTCCATAGTCTATTGGATCTAACGGTGCCCAACCCGGTGAAAGAGTAGGTGCCAGATTAATAGCAGCGTCTATAAGTTCATCAACATAAACGCTGGGAGTTTTACTTAATGCATTCGCAATTAGAGAAGTTTCAATGCCAAAACCAATCCGGTTATGCAAGTGTCTAATCTTAACGGCATCCCAAGGGTTTTCAATACTCGGAACAAAAACTGTTAGAGGGGAGGTGTTACACGATAAGTAATTAAAATTCATATATCTACCTTTTTGACCTTGTTAATAACGGTTAAACTATGGTTTATATTATAAAGCGAATGTATTTTTTAATTCTGAAGAAAATCTAAAGGATCTATAATTTTTTAAATGATACTTCTAATATTGTATAAAAACATTATAAATAAAGTAATAAATCATGAACAAAATAGAGAATAAAATAATAGATAAAGTCATTTATATGGTGTTAAGATAACACGGGTACTTTGTCTTCAATTCTAAGAACTAATACACTAACTCTCTTTCCTTTAAAAAATAATTTAGCGAAATACCAAAAGTTTTGTTTTTCCAGGTATTCCCTTCAGTGTTAACTATATTTGATAAGCCATTATAATAATTCAATCGAACCTTAACTCTCTTTTTTATTAAAAGCCCAATACCTGCATTGGCACCTATAGATAATCGTTGTATATCTGCTTCACCTCCAACATCCAATCTTATGGTTTCTTGATCATTCGTGGTGCTTACCTTATTATTGTATCCTAAATTAATACCTGCATCCACAAAGAATTGAAAGTTCCTATTATTCCAATTCACATAGTATCCCAAATTTACAGGAATCTCAATGGCATCAATTCCCCATTTCTCTTCTGTGGTATTGATACCTCTTCTACTAATAGCCTTAAATTCTCTTTTATTGAAATTAGCCCCCAGTCGTAAATATAAATTATCGGAAAGGTCTCGCTCAGCTAAATAACCTATGAAAAAGCCAACTGCACTACCAGGTTCTGCCGATTCATTTACTATAAATTCTGGATTGGTCATATTTACACCAAATTCAATTCCGTGATAGAATTGACTATACGCTATATTGGATAAGAATAATAAGAGTAAAAAAATTCCTTTACCGAGTAAATTTTTGGTCATTACTCCCACGCATTTTATTTTCATTCGTTTCAAAATAAATTATTTATTTAACTTAGGAGAGATTACATACCATACAAAAACGACAAAGAATGGTGTTTAGTATATATTAGTTAAAAATAGATTTCTATTGATGATATCTTAAAAAACTATTTAAAGAACACCATAATCCTTATCTTTTTGATGTTTTGGTTTTTGCTTTCGAAAAACTGAAGTAAGATTTAATACATGACAAAGATTAACTGCGTTGACCCCGAAAAGGGAATCCTTAGCAAGCACAGAAACCAGTGCAAGCTAGCACTTGCTTATTTTTTGTTTCCCAAGTCTTTTGAAAATAAATTTTCAACCCCTTGAAAAACAAAAAACCCACAACTTTCGTTGTGGGTTTCCTTTTGCGGAGAAAGAGGGGATTAGAACCTTCTATTTAACAGACTGAATATCATTTACTTATATTTCTACTTTCCTCCTACTCACCGAATTAGACACCGAATTAGACACCGAATTAGTTGTTATTTATTTTTAATTAAGTTTTGAATAACTCGAATAGATTCTTTTGTTAGATCTTCTATTCCTTTATAATCAAAATTTCCTTCTGTATCTTTGCTTATTAATTTTGACCCCATTCCCACACAAGTAACACCTGCACCGAACCAGCTTTCAAGACTATCTTTAGTTGGAGAAACTCCACCAGTTGGCATAATATTCGTCCAGGGTTGAGGCCCTTTGATGGCTTTTACAAATCTCGGCCCATAAATTCCACCCGGAAATAATTTAACGATCTCACATCCTAATTCTTCAGCTTTTGTTATTTCGGTCAAAGAACCACAACCGGGAGACCATAAAACTTTCCTTCGATTACAAACTATGGCAATATCTTCTCTCAATACCGGGGTTACTATGAAATTAGCCCCTAAGGCCATAAATCTTGAAGCTGCTGCTGCATCTGTGACTGAACCAACTCCCATGATCATACCGGGTAACTCTGAGATCACATATTTATTGAGCTCTCCAAATACTTCATGTGCAAAATCTCCCCTGGCGGTAAACTCTAATAAACGGGCTCCGCCTTCATAACAAGCCTTAATTACTTTTTTACCAACCTCAATATCTGGATGATAAAACAAGGGTACCAAACCCGTTTCTTTCATTACAGTTGCCACTTCTATTCTTGAATATTGTGCCATTATTATATTATTATTTTTAAACAGAATGTTGGGTTTAAAATTCAACCCAACATTCAAAACTAACTTAAATCTTAATTATAATTACCGCGCTACTCTTCCGGAAGCATCTCCACCCATTAGTTTTTCAACTTCTTCAACAGTAACTAAATTGGCATCACCTTTAATGGTATGCTTCAAACAAGAGGCCGCTACAGCAAAGTCTAATGCATTCTGATCATCTTTAGGATATTTCAGTAAACCATAGATCAATCCTCCCATAAATGAATCACCTCCACCTACTCTATCAACGATATCTGTGATTTGATATTGACGTGTTTCATACATAGTATTGCCATCGTATAAAACACCTGCCCAAGTGTTATGAGATGCAGAGATAGATCCACGTAAAGTTGTTATCACCTTTTTAGCTTTTGGGAATTTTTGCATCATTTGTTTACAAACAGATAGAAAAGCCTCTGCTTTTACATCGTGTCCCTGCGTTGTAATATCCAAGCCTTCGGGTTTAATATTGAAGTGTTTTTCTGCATCTTCTTCATTACCTAATATAATATCACAATAGGACGTTAATTTGGTCATGATCGCTTCACGATCACCTCCATACTTCCATAGTTTTGCACGATAGTTCAAATCGGTTGAAATAGTAATTCCTTTGGCACTTGCTGCTTTAACGGCTTCTAAACAAACATCGGCTGCTCCTTGCGAGATTGCCGGAGTAATACCTGTCCAATGAAACCATTCAACATCTTTAAATACCTCTTCCCAATCGATCATTCCTGATTCTATTTCTGCTATGGCGGAATGGGCTCTATCATAAACAACTTTACTACCACGACTTACTGCTCCTGTTTCTAAAAAATATATACCTAAACGATCACCACCCCAAACTATCTTATCAACATTTACACCTCGTTTACGCATTTCCATCATGGCACATTGTCCTATATCATTCTTCGGTAAACGTGTGACAAAATCTACAGGAACATCATAATTAGCTAAGGAAACTGCAACATTGGATTCGCCTCCCCCATAAATTACATCAAAACTTGTTGTTTGCGAAAATCTTAAAAACCCTGGAGGTGCTAATCTTAGCATGATCTCTCCAAAAGTTACTACTTTTTTCATCTTATTTTATTTTAAACGATTAACTAAATGCTAAACCACCATTAATATCAACATTATTACCAGATAAGAATGAAGATTCATCACCCGCTAAGTATGCAACTAAATCAGCAACTTCAGCAGCAGTACCTTCTCTTCTTAATGGTGTACCTGCAGCTACTTTTGCGCGAATTTCATCTTTAGTGAAATCGTCATGGAATTTGGTTGCTATTAAACCTGGACAAATCGCGTTTACTCGAATTCCTTTAGGGCCAAGTTCTTTTGCCATTGCCCTAGTAAATGTACTTACAGCACCTTTAGAAGAAGCGTATAATGAAGATCCACCACCACCACCATCTCTTGCTGCTTGAGAAGAAAGATTGATGATCGAAGCTCCTTTACCCATTAAAGGTGCAAATGCTTGCATTACGAAAACGGTAGACTTAAAGTTTACACCCATAACTAAGTTATAAAATGACTCATCAAGTTCTTGTAATGTTTTGCGTGCGAAAAGACCGCCTGCATTATTCACTAAAATATCGACGTTGGCTCCAAAGGCTTCAACCGTTTTTGCTTTTAAACTTTTAATATCCTTTAGTTTCGATACATCGGCTTTAACAGCAATAGCTTCTCCTCCTGAAGCTTTTATTTCAGCTACAGTTTCCTTGGCTCCAGCTTCAGAATTATAGTAGTTTACAACTACTTTAGCACCTTCCTTTGCAAGTTTAATAGAAATTGCTCGACCGATGTCTCTAGAACCTCCTGTAACTACTGCTACTTTTCCTTTTAATTTACTCATTTTAATATTTTTGATGCAGAATTGATCATTTGAGACTTGTCCAAAAAATTACAAACTACTCAAATTTTATCTGAAAAATCTTTACTATTATATTCCTAAAGCTTGACCACCACCAATTTGAATAGTTTCAGCTGTAATAAATGCCGCGTCTTTACTAGCTAAGAAAGAAACAACACCAGCAACATCTTCTGGCTGACCTAATCTTCCTAACATAATATTATTTGCCCAAGATTTAAATACTTCTGGTTTAGTCGTTTTAATTTGCTTGTGAAAATCAGTATCAATTGTACCCGGCGAAACTGCATTCACTCTAATTTGATACTCAGCTAAATCTTTTGCTAAAGCTCTTGTGATAGCATGAACTCCGGCTTTTGAAGTTCCATAAATACCAGCACCAGGTCCTCCTGCATTCCAACCAGCGTTAGAAGTATAATTAATAATTGATGCGTAATCACTTTTCTTTAAAAATGGAATAGCAGCTCTTGAAGCAAAAAATGTTGAATCAAGGTTCAATGCCATTACGAATCGGTAGAATTCAGTTGTCATATCTTCAAATCGCGATCTTCCACCTAATCCTCCGGCGTTGTTTACAAGAAGGTCAATTTTACCGTACTTTTCTCCAATTTTATTAATGTTTGAAGTTACAGCTTTTTCGTCTGTAACATCGAATCCGTAATATTCAGCAGTAATTCCTTCTGCAAGAAGCTCTTCAACTCTCTTAGCTCCTGCTTCATCTTCTATCCCGTTTAAAACTACTGTATATCCGTCTTTACCCAATCTTTTTGCTACTTCGAAACCAATACCTCCGGTAGCTCCAGTTATTACAGCTATTTTCCCTTTTAAATTACTCATTTTATTTAATTTTATATTTATATATACTTATTATTTATTTTCTACCGGCCCGATTTTTTTACAAAATTTATAGACCGAGAATACGCCCAATGGCACAAATACAGCAATTAAAATAAATGCTGGCGTGTATGATGTTTTAGTTATTACCGGAATTAAGAAATTCATTATAATCACAGAAAAAATTCCTACAGTTCCACCTAATCCTGCTAATGTTCCAACAGATTTTCCACTGAATAAATCACTTGGAATTGTTTGAATATTAGATATTGCAAATTGAAAGCCAAATAATACCATGGCTACGATAAGAACAAATTTGGTTGGGGTATCTGCAAATAGAATTGTTGTTACCAAGCCTAGGAACATTAATATTCCACCTATCCAAATAGTTCGTTTTCTGGAAACATCAACAGACAAACCGTCATTAATCCATTTTCCGGTTAACAGACCTCCAATAAGACTTCCTAATGCGGCACCAACAAATGGTACCCACGCAAACATTCCAATTTCTTTTACATCAAAGCCATAGGTGTCAGCCAAATACAATGGCATCCAACCCACAAAAAGCCACCAAATAGGTTCTAAAAAGAAACGAGACATTAATACAGCCCAAGATTCTTTATGCGAAAGAATTTGACCAATACTCAATTCTTTTCCTTCATGATCATCTTTTCTACTATCATATCTACCTGATACTATATGTTTTTTTTCTTCATCGGTAATCCAAGGATGATACTTTGGCCTTTTTTTATTAAATATAAGCCAAGGGATTATCCAGAGCATGCCAGTTGCACCTATTATAATAAAAGTAGTTCTCCAACCAAATCCTACATAAAGAAATGCAATTAACGGAGGTGCTACCACAGAACCTAAGGAGGCTCCAGCGTTAAAAATACCCTGGCCAATAGCCCGTTCTTTAACAGGAAACCATTCTGCATTACTTTTTACGGCACCCGGCCAGTTTCCTGCTTCAGACACACCTAATAATACTCTAAAAAAGCTAATTGACATTACACCCCTTGAAAAAGCATGTAGTATAGAAGCTAAAGACCACACAAAAATGGATACCACATAGCCCATTTTTGTACCAATTTTATCATACATTTTACCGGAAATTGATTGACCTAAAGCATAGGCAACCATAAAAACATTCAGGATGAGCCCATAATCTGATTTTGTCATTCCTAATTCTTCAGCAATACCGGGCCACATGATCGCTAAAGCAGAACGATCTATGTAATTTATTACTGTGGCTAATGCTATTAATCCAATAATCCACCATCGTAGTCCTTTAAGTTTCATAATGTGTTTCTTTTATTGATTATTTTTCTTATTTAAAATATTCTGTCGTACTGTCAAAGCCTTATTAAAATGTAACATAAAAGGCAATGACTATTTGTATACTTAATCTTAACTAAGAAAATATCGAAAGTATTAATACTGAATTTTAAATACGTAGATATGTTTTAAAGTAATTATTATTTTAAGTTATACATCCCTCCTTTTAATCTTATTTTTTGGAAAACAAAATCGTGCAATTTCATTTTCCATTAGTTCCATTTAATTTTTATTCAGCACTATAACAATACTGATAAAGCATTTTAAAATGATCTTTCATCTTCTGTTTTGCAAGTTGTTGATTTTGATCTTTAATAGCATTATAAATATCTTTATGTTCCTGAATCCCTAAAAAAGCTTGATTCTCATCACAAACATGATATTTTGCAAAATTAGTAATGATCTCAGGTGTAATGATCAACATGAAAGTATTTAAAGTACTGTTACCACTGGCTTCAGCAATTGCTAAATGAAATAAAAGATCTTCCTGTACGGCATCCTGTCCTTTTAATACTTTTGCTTCATATTCATCAAGCGCTTCTTTTATTTGTTTTAATTGATCATTTGATCTTCTTAAAGCTGCCAATCTGCATGTTTTCAATTCTAATAGAATTCTAGTTTCAACTAACGATTTAAAATCAGGGTCTTCCAATCTTAAAATATCGTCAATCATTCCATTCATAGCGATCACACCAATATTGGCGACAAATGTTCCGCTTTGAGGGATGGACTTTAGCAAACCGTAAAATTCCAATTTTTGAATTGCTTCACGTACATTGCTTCTGCTCACTTCAAATTTTTCAGACAACATCCTTTCAGAAGGTAATTTATCACCAGGCTCTAAATTCTTATAATTGATCAAATCTCTAATTTTAGAAATTATAGCGTTTTGAATTTCTTGATTATCATTTTTTGTTATTACTTCTAATTTCATTTAGTAAAATTTTATTGGCTAAATTGGTTAACCAAACTATCTATTTGTTAAAAATATGAAAATCATTTAAAAAATTTAACAATTAATTCTGTTTATTCTCATATTTTAAAATTATTCACTAATTATTGAAGATTACTGGCCTTTTCGTAGACCAGTAAAATCCAATAACTAAACTAACTCAAATAATTTATATTTTTAACATATTCATTTTAAGCATCATGTTAACCTTAATGTTGAACCTCCAACTCAAAATACTTAACCTTAGCGAACGACCCTACATCAAGTGAAACCAAATAATTACCGGCTTTAAAATAATTTTCAAATACTCCCCATTTTTGAATATGAATATCATCATAGACAACCGACTCATTCTCATTCAAAATAACTTCCATCCTGCCATCTGACGCCTTAACCTCCAAGGTGAATTTTTCAAACCCCACTTCTTCAAGAAATGTATAACCCTCATCATCATCCCATGCATCTACACTTAAAATATCTGTATCTGAAACATTAACATCTTTCAATACCTTACTTTTCACACGAACCTTTCCATCTACCCAATAAATTTTCAAAATGGGTGGTGCATTATTATCATCTTCACCAATCAGGTCACGCTGCACATCAGTCAATCTTCCATGAATTTGCATAATGATCGCTCTATGATAATTACCATTGGCATCCTTTGAAATTTCTGCCATAGAAAGTGCCCCTTTCATATTACCTCCTTGAGTAAAAGTCCAGTTTGTAGTATTACTCCCCGGATCCATTTGTTCTCGCAATTCCGTTCTAGAATAAGATGAATTCGCTGTAGAAGCCCCGGGATAGGTATAAAATACTAATGCACCATTGACAGAATCATTATACATAAATGGTTTCAAAGTTTCATTTGTTGCATATTCCAAAATTTCAGGTGGAGCAACTTCTGTTGGGTTACCAATTGGCAATGTTACTTTCCAATGACTCAAATCGATAGTTGGCAATTTATACGTTACATCTTCGACCTCTTCCTCGGCTATTTCAATGATCGTATTTTCTTCATTCTTTTGACAGCTCATCATACTAATTAAAAAAATCAGTATTAAAAATGAGCTCATTAAATTTTTATAAGTTGATTTTAATGTTACCATTTAAATCTATTTGTTAGTGACTCACACTTAATTCATAATATTTTACGCTTGCAAATGCATCCTCATCTCTTGATTGGAAATAATTACCCGCTTTAAAATAATTTTCGAATACACCCCACTTTTGCATGTGAATATTCTCATATACTTTAAACTCATCATTATTTAATGCTACAACCATTTTACCTTTTGATACTTTTACTTCTAATGTGAATTTTCCAAATCCAACTTCTTCTTTAAAAGTATGTCCTTTATCATTATCCCAAGCTTCTTCGTGCAATAAAGCATTACCTGAAAGTCCTTCGAATTTTAACACTTTGGTCTTTACCCGTATCTTTCCATTTTGCCAATAGATTTTTAATATTGGTGGCGCATTATTATCTTTGGCTCCTATCAAATCACGCTGTTCATTGGTTAATCGACCATGAATTTGCATAATGATTGTTTTATGATACCTCCCTTTTTTATCTTTCGAAATTTCATCTATCCTTAGTTTCCCTTTCATTCTGCCTCCTTGAGCAAACGTCCAGTTCACACTATTATCTCCGGGCACCATCTGTTCTCTTAATTCCGACCTCGAATATTTGCTATTCGCGGTCGTTGAATTTGTTGGACGTGCATAAAAAACTAGCGCTCCACTTGTTGAATCATTATACATAAATGGTTTCAACATTTCATTGGTTGCATAATCAAGAATCTCGGGAGGACTGATCTCAGTTGGTTTCCCAACCGGGATCGTAACCTTCCAATGACTTAAGTCAATATTTGGTAACTTAACTTTCTTCTTTTTCTTCTTTTCTGCCTTAGTTTTATTCAATGTTGTACCAGTTGATACATCTTTTTGTATCTGGCATGATCCAATAAAAATGGCCATAAAAAAGAACAAGATCGTCAATCTAAATTTCATGCTAATAACAGCTTAAACGATTTTAATTTTTCCTTTTAGTGAGCAATTTTTATGGCGCTAATGCTATAGAAACGTCATCAACTCTAGCTTCAGCAACATCATTACTATCAAACCAAATAGCTATAGTGCTAGTATCACCAGAATTAAAAGCTAATGATAACTGAATATATTCATTTGCATCTACTTGATTATTACCTGTAGTAGATGCTATGATAGCAGCTTCTGCTTCAGAAGCATCAGAAATTGCATTTCCTAAAATTGCAAGTCTTACTTCTCCACCTGCAGGTGAAGTCTTCATTGTATAATAAAGAGTAACTACATAATCAGTATTAGGACTAACCGTTAATGATTGATACCCTACTCTATTTTCTGGTGCAACTTCAAACTTTGCTGCCTGAGAACCTGTACGAGTAGGACCAGATGTAATTCCAAAAATTGTTCCTCCTGATATTCTCCATGAATCACGGCCATCACCTGTCCCACCAGCTAATGCTCCATCTTCAAAACTAGCTTCATTAATAACAGGAATTATAGCTGCTGGTTCAACTACTTCAATATCCATTGAAAAAGTATCTGATGCTAATAATTTATCTGTAGCTGTTAAAGTTACAGTGTACGTACCCAGATCAGGATAGGTATTCTGACCATCTTTACTAGTTGAAGAATTTCCATCACCGAAATTCCAAACATAATCTGTGGCACTTGAAGATAAATTAGCAAAATTAATTGTTAAATGATCTGTACTACTAACAGCTGCAGAAAAATTTGCAGAAGGAGGTGTAAGGTCCTCTAAAGAATTTGCCTCCGCAAGGTCGTATTCATAAGTGCTTAAAGATGGATCGCAAGACCAGAATGAGATCGATATCAATAACGCTGAGACCATCAATAACATAGTATCAATTGGTCTTTTATTTTTTATATAATGAATCATAATTAATAATTTTTTTATTTATTGAAAATTACTTTTAGTAACCAGGATTTTGTGTTAGGACTCCATTACTCAGGTTTATTTCCCGTTGAGGGAATGGTAATAAAAGATCAGTTGCAGCGTAAGTATAGCCATTAGCTGTTGAAAATGCAGATAGTACGTCTTGTGCTACACCAAATCGAACCAAGTCAAAAAAGCGTTGATTTTCAAAGGCTAATTCTACTCTCCTCTCATCTAATAGTTCTTGTTTGGTAATATTCGTAACAACATCTGTCAACCCTGCCCTATCTCTAACCATTTGAAACGAACTTAATGCACTAGAATTGGAGGTCTCTGTACCACCAGCCATGATGGCCTCAACATGCATTAATAATACATCAGCATATCTTAAAACGATCCAATCATTACCTGCTAAGGTTGCATCATTTTCAAAAGTTTTTCCATCAGCACCACCATCTTCACCATTTGGCAAATATTTTACAACTTGATTTTGACTTGGTTGAAACGGATCTACTCTATATGAATATGCAGTTCTATCGCCTCCTAGATCATTAAGAGCAGTTACTGCTTCCGTAGTCACATAATTAACACCACTGGTTCTTCCAACTGCATTCATCCATTCGGAAGAAAAATTTTGACTATCAGAACTAAGACCAGAAGCATAACCAACAGCAAAAATAATTTCACTATTTCGTTCGTCGTAAAAAATGTCATTAAAATTAGATTCTAAACTAAAACCACTTCCCATTACGGCTTCGCATAATCCTTGTGCCAGATTGTAATTTTCGCCTTGCGTTAAATACACTTTTGCCAATAAAGCCTGAGCAGCAGCTTTAGATGCCCGGGTTTTATAGCTATTATCTAATGAGGCAATTGCAGTATTCAAATCACTTTCAATTAAGTCGTATACAGAACTAGTTACAACCCTAGTGAATTGCACATCAGTTTCTAATGGACTTATTACTCTGTCAATCAATGGAATGTCACCGAATAATCGTACCAAATTAAAATAGGCATTCGCTCTAACGAATTTTGCCTCTCCTTCAAAAGCAGCCGCAACACTCGCATCTTCAACAACACCTAAATTATCTAATACTATGTTGGCTCTAAAAATAATGTTATAAAAACTTGCATAATAATCTGCTACAATACCATTTGTTGCAGCAATTGAATAATTTTCAAACTGAGCCGCTTCACCTTCACTACTTTTAGTTCTGGTATTATCACTGCGCATCTCTGTTATATAAAATTCATACATATACGCATGATTGTCGTCAGTATCTGTTGAATTAGTCCCTTGCATACCATCATATAAATTTATAACGGCCGTTTCTACCTCACCTACAGTAGTATAATACGACTCTGATGTTACTCCAGATGAAGGAGTCGGATTCAAAAAGTCACTTTCACAAGAAGCTAAAACTACTCCTATTAAAAGCAATACTATAATATTTATTTGTTTCATAATATATTGTATTATTTATTAATTTCTAATTAAAAATCAAGATTTAAACCAAAAGATATAGTCCTATATATTGGAGATCCTGCTCTTTGATAACCATAAGTTGTTGGACTAGTTCTATCAATAGACTCAGGATTAAATCCTGTATAGTCATCAGCAGTCTCATAAATTAAATTTTGACCAGACATATATAATCGCAAACCGGCAATTCCGTATTTTGACAATAATTCTTTGTTAAAATTATATCCAATATTTACATTTCGAAGTGCAATATAAGATGCGTCTTGAATGATAGAATTCGTAAAAATCTTTTGCTTTATAAATCCTTGATCAGGAGTAGTTGCTGTATTAAAATCCTGGGCACTATTAAATTGATTAAACAGATATTGATCTCCCATATTTCTAATTTCTGCTCCATGAGAACCCTGGAACATTAAACTTACGTCAAAATTCCCAATTTTAAAGTCATTAGTGAAACTCCACACTAAATCCGGATATGGATCTCCTAAAGCAGTCTTATCATCGTCATCTATTAAACCATCTCCATTTAAATCTTTTACGTATACATCTTGTGCCTGCCCTCCAATAGGGTGATACGGATTATTAATAAACTCCAATGGAATTTCGCGATCAACTACCCAACCATAAAATGTAGATATTGGTTGCCCTTCTAAATTAATCCATTCTGCAGCTCTTTTAGAATCTACATTTTGAATTTGACCATTAGAATCGGCAAAATCAATTAAGGTGTTTTTATTTCTAGTGGCAATAATTGTAGAAGACCATTTAAATTTCTCCATTGAGACATTCTTAGTTCTTAGCTCAAATTCAACACCCTCGTTCTTAACTTCACCCAAATTAACCAAAGCGTTGCTAAAACCGGTTGTAAATGAAACCGGATTATTTAACAACAATTGATCACTGGTTCTACTATAATAATCAAATGAACCGGAAACTACACGATTAAAAAGTGAAAAATCTACACCAGGGTTAATCTCTACCAATCGCTCCCACTTTAATTGATCATTTGCTATATTATCAGGATTAAATCCTGCTACAAGTTGACCGTTAACTACCGAAGTAGTGGATCCTATTAAAGCCAAATAAGGATAATTATCTACTAATAAATTACCGGTACTTAAACTACTAGAACTACTACTAACATCGGGATCAACGCTACCGGTATTTAACATGTCATTACCTGTTGTACCGTAACTTATTCTTAATTTTAATAGGTTAACTATATCACTATCTGCCAGGAATGATTCTTTATGCATGTTCCAACCTATTGATCCAGCTATGAAATTTCCATATTTAAAGTCTGAGCCAAAAATTGAACTACCATCACGTCTAAAACTAAATGATGCCAAATATTTGTCATCATAAGCATATGTTAATCTAGAAATATAAGACAGCCCATTTTTTTCCCACTCAAATGCATCGGCATTTGATATTGTTGTGGCATTCGTAATTTGTTGTACTGCGTCAGATGTATATCCGGTACCCGTAATCGTTGAGAAAAATGAATCTTTACCTTCTCCTGAAAAACCAACTAGAGCACTTACTTCATGTAAACCAAATGATTTATTATAAGATAAAAAATTATCTGTTATCAGATATATTTCTCTTTGAGATATTTCATTCATTGAAGCAGCAGAAGCCCCATTTCTATTCGATTGTACCCCTTGCCATCTAATCCTTTTTGTATCTTGGTATGATCCAGAGAGCGTAGTTCTAAAACTTAAATCTTCTGTGATTTTATAATTTGCAAATACACTTCCGTATAATTTAAATTTAAAATCTTTACGATTACGTTCCAAGACTTTTGCCGCGGGGTTTGTATTAGAAGTATTACTAATATCAGTACCTCCAGACGCAACTGATGTTCCGGCATCAAGATCATAGTCATCAAAATGACGCTGTGTAGCATAATCACCCACTTGCACATCAGGATATTTGAATCTGTTTACATATTGTATGGTATTTTCGTCATGATAAATTGGTAACCAATTAGTCTGTCTTAAAATATCATGAGTGGAACCATCAAACCTTCTTCTATTGGTATATGAAGGAGCTATATTTGCGCCAAAAGAAAATTTATCATTTACCTTTGTGGTAGCCCTAAGTTTAAAAGAATATTTTTTAAAATCATCTGTTAATAAAACCCCTTCATCATGAAGATAGTTCATACCAGTACTAAATTTTGTCTTTTCACTTCCGCCTCTTGCACTAATCGAGTGGCTTGTAATATTGCCTCCGTCAAAAATTTCTTCTTGCCAAGAACGATCTATTCCAATTAATTGCTTGTACGCTGTTCTATCAGAAATAGATCCGGTCGCCGCCAATTCAGCAGCAGCTGTTTCTGCAATTGAAAAAGTATACGCATCACTATGTCTAGCTTCCTTATGACCAGTAAAAGTACTGTAAGTAATTTTCGTCTTACCTTCTTTACCTTCTTTAGTCGTTATCATGATAATTCCATTAGCACCTTTAGATCCATAGATAGCCGAAGATGCCGCATCTTTTAAAATTTCAAAAGATTGTACGTCGTTCATGTTCAACGAACCTAAAAAATCCGCTCCTACAATAACACCATCGACAACTACTAATGGAGTTGAATCACCGGCCATTGAACCTACACCTCTTATACTAATCGTTGGAGCTGCTCCTGCTTCCCCATCTGTTGCCTGAATGTTTACACCTGAGACTTGGCCTATTAGGGCATCATCTACCCTGGCCACTGCAATTTGATCTAAATCGTCATTTACAACTTTCGAAATAGAGCCTGTTAAATGAGATTTCTTCGCAGTACCATATCCAATAACAACCACCTCATCTAACTGATTTAGATCCTCTTCTAAAACAATATTCAAAGAAGTTTGTCCTGAAATGGTAATTAATTGGGTCATAAACCCGACATAAGAAAATTGAAGAACATCTCCGTTCTTAACATCTATAGAAAAATTTCCATCAAAATCAGTACTCGTTCCATTTGTGGTACCCGCTATTAAAACATTTACCCCGGGAACAGGTGTATTATCTGATTTTGATACTACTGTACCGGATAGCAAATAGCTATCTTGCGCAAATAAAGTAATATTAAATAATAATATTACTATTAAAATTAATTTTGCTTTTAAATTCATAATCGATCTTGTTATGTTTGAAATAATTAGTTTAATTAATACTAAATTGTATTAATAAATGAGATTGGATTTAATCTCATTTAATCTTCACTTTACCAAACCGTCCGTATTTCTATTATAAATCAACAGATTTTTGTATTTTTGCAGAAATCATGTTTTTAGTAAAGTAATTACGTGTATTTAATTTTACTTCCCTCCAAAAGAAGTAATTTATTGAAAAGGATAGGCGTGCACCTGTCCTTTTTTTGTGTAATTAAGTAATGTTTTTCATTAAGTTCATTGTTTAAGGTTATTATTTAAGTAGTTGTTTTTTAGTACTTTAAATTGGTTTTCCATATTGGTTTACCAGTTTGGTTTACCAAATATATAATAATTATTGATTCCACAAAAAAAAATTAACATTTATTTTTAACTTAACCTTAACTTTTTCTATAATAACATTCAAAAATGGCATTTAAGAAACTATTATTCCATAAAGTCCTCTCTAATAGGGCTAAAGACATCTATTAGTTTACCTGCTTTTCTACAAATGGCACCATGCATTACATGAGGTGGAATGTAAAATGCATCGCCTGCCTTCATCATTTTGGTTTCATCACCAATAGTTAACTCAAATTCTCCACTTACTACATAAGTTACTTGTGAATGGTAATGCTCATGCATTGGACCAACACCACCTTCTGCAAAATTTACATCCACTAACATGATTTTATCATCATAACCCATTATTTTTCTTTGCACACCTTCTCCAACGGTTTCCCACTGAATTTCATCTCCTAATAAAAATTCTTTACTTGCTCCAAATGTTTTCATGTCTACTTTTTTTAATTGATTTCTTTTAAGGCATACGCACCTTTCCAAGAAACCTCATTATTACTAATTGTTAATTTGTGTTCTGCTTCTTTATCGTTATTCTGATTAGAAATAACAAACACAGTCGTTTTATCTTTATTTGTTACTATTTGAATTGCTGTATACGCGTTCGAGTTTAGTACTACTTCAATATGTTTAATGTTGCTATAAGCATTCACAGCCAATTCTGACACAGGACTATATGTTCCATGCGATTCTATAGTTGAAACAAACACAGCATCCTTGGTGTTCTTTTTACGTAAAATAACAGTTGGCTCATGTCGCAAATTGAATTCCGGATCATTCGCTCCTATTCTGGCCATAATAATTTCATCATTATAAGTTGTTGCCGCAGAATAGGTATAGAACCTATTATTTGCCAACCAATTAATTTCTATGTTCTCTCCATTAGATATTGAACTTGCTTCTTTATATAAATGTTGATAACCATTTGAGTCACCTAGAATTTGTGGAACATCACTTTTAGTGAATTCAAAGCTTGTTTGCATAAGTTGACCTATGTAATAAAAGGGTAAATCGTATTGATTAGAATTTTCAGATGCTACTCGCATAATATCCAAAACATATGGATTGTCGTAATCAGAATCTTTTATGGTAACCATTGTACGATGCAACTTGGTACTAGGATATGCATTTTCTTCTTTGGCACTAGATACTTGTAAACTATCATTATCTACATTGAAGATGTACTTATCTGAATGATACTTACTTCCAATATCATATTTTCCTTGAAAATGAGACACTTCATTTTGAACTAGTGCATTATGTGCGATAGATTGCTTTGCCCAAGTTGTATTCTCCTTTAAATAATTTCCGCCACCTTTTTGTTCTATATTCACAAAACGCGCCATACCATAATCTTGAACCACTTCTTTGCCATCTTGGAATAGTGCAAAAGATAATTTATCGTAATGTCCATGACTTAATCCATGTGCTGTGTATTTATGAACTAACTCCAAGTTGCCACTTCTCAAAATCCCTACTGCACCTTTATCGCCATTTGCACCATCTGATAATTCAATAGATTTTTTAACAAAGGGTTTTGTTTTTCCTTCTTTTATTCCAAGAGCTACTGCTAAACCTGCGTCATCAAGAGTCACTTCACCTTGCTTTTTAGCTACACTTAATAGTTCTGGATCGTTTCCGCCAAAATGATATGCAATATCTACAGCAGACACCAATGACCCATTGAAATAAGACATTCCCTTTTGGGCATCATTCAACAAAAAGAAATCGCCATCTGCATCAGATAAATTTAATAAGGCATTAACTCCTTTGAGAAGTACGCCGTCTTTATACTCTAACACTTTTAATTCTGGCTTTTTATTCTGAAGTCCTTGTGCAAATATTAAAAAAGGATACATAGCGTAACGCTGATAATATGGTCCTTCTGTATAATAGCCATCTGGTGAAAATGGCTCATCAAGATTTGCAAAGAACCCTATCTTTTGACCATCTTGATTTATGAATCCACCATCATTGTCTTTCAGTTTTTTATCAATATTGATATCTTTTAGTCCATATAAGGCTGTTTGTAATAAGCTGTCATCTTCCATCACTAATGCAATCATTCCAACAGCAACATTACCCCAAGTACTATGATTATGTACTCTGTTAAAAAATTGAGGATTTTCTTTAGATATAAAATCGGCATACGGTTTAAATAGCTCTTTTTCTAACGTATTGCGCTCTTCTTTTGTTAAATAATTGTAGATACAATCATAAGCCTGACTAGTATATACCAACCAATTTGAATCATTCAGGCATTGCCAAAATAATTTGCCTCTGGCATATGATCTTGGCTTAGGGTGAATAGGTAATGTTGGATACATTTTTGCGTATTCAAATAACATGTCTTTTACAAACTTGGCATATTTTTCTTCGTCAAAAATTTGATATAATACACCTGCTTTTTGCATTAATACATAATTCTTTTTATGTGTTTCGTGGGTATAACCTCCTGAATAATCTTTCGGAATCGGAACATCGAATCCTTGTTCAATTTCCAAATCAATTTCCGCTTGAGCAGCAGCTAATGTTTCATCAAATATGGGAATGTTGCCTAAATTAGCTCGAATATCTTTAACGCCTTGTTTTGTTAGGATAAGACTTGGATATTGCGGTGAAGCATCCGAGTTTATTTTAGTCGAAAGATCTTCTTTACAAGAAACCAATCCAACAACCATTAGACTAAATAAAAATTGTACTACTATGTTTGGTTTCCACTTCATAATTAAATTAGTAATTTTTAACTTCATCGTTAAATTCTGAAATATTCTTTACGGTATTATTATTTTCATTTTGTTCCTAAATTAATTGATTTAATCATTTTTAGTAAAATAGCCTTTATTGGATACAGAATTGTCACTTACATATATACTTGCCGTTTTAAACCAAACTTCAGCATAATTTCCGTCATTATATTGTTTTCTAATATTACCGTCATGCGTTTCAGCTCCAGAACACCAATTCTTATTTACTTCAGGAGATTTTCCATTGGTTTGATTATAAGTCCCTAACTTAAAAAAAAGACCTTCATCAGCATACCCATTTTTACGCTCTACTCCATCTTGACCAATTGGTACAAATAATTCTTGAGTTTGCTTAGGAATATCAGCAGTGGTTGTATATTCTGATTCGATTAAGTTCTTTGTAAATGATTTGGTTTCATGTCCTTCACTTGTAAATTTCAAGTTCATAATACCATCCTTAACTTCAATTTCATAACTAAATTCTTCGCCTAATGAAATACCATCTTTAGGTTCTTCTGGGTAGGTGTTTTCTTCCCTACCTACAACAGAAAAGTCATTACCCCAAACTGCCGTAGAGTAATCCCATCTACCAGAATTGTCATCACCTGCTGTATTGATTTCATAATGCCAAAAAACAGAACCTTTAGTATGACCAGGAAATTTCTTGTAAAATATTTTAAGCGGTTCATTTTCATGCCCATCGGCGCTATGAATCTGACCTACAACTACGGAGTAAGAAGCCGCTACCCGAGCATCTCCTGTTGTTGATACATTCATTACTTTGAGCGTAGCTGTCAATTTATCATCAGCTGTTGCAGGATACCATTTTTTTACTTGAGCCAATTCGGTTCTTGTATTATTTGAAGTTCCATGGGTATCTCCTGCATTAGGTGTTTTATATACTACCCAGTTCTTTTTACCATCATGTGCCGTATAAAAGAAATCTTTATGTTCAAAGTTATTTGCATGTCCCGCATTTGAACCATCGCCTAAAATTAAATTCCAATCATTGAAAAATGGAATAATGTCACTCGCGTAAACGGTTTTTTGTGCTTCTTTTTTATTTGATTTTTTAGCATTTTCGGAACAGCTATTTAGTATTAGGAAAGCGCCTAGGCCTATCAACGATAATGATGTGATAATTTTTTTATTCATTTTAATAATTTATCCATTTTAAAAAAACAACCCTTCAACAATTAAATATTCACCATCTATTTGAAGATTGGAAGCACCTTTTAATGTTACTTTTCCTTTTTCTTCAATGGTAAATTTTATAGGGTTATCTTTTGTTCCATTTGCTTCAAAAACTAATTCTGCACCTGTCCATACCCCACTATCTAAGGTAATTACGTTTCCAGGTTTTGCATTAGAAACTACGTTGTTAAATTCTGAAATATTTTTTACAAATATTCCTTTATCCTGTTGTTTATCAAAAGACATAAACGATAAAAATAAGACGGTATATCCTAAAAGGATTATGAGTTGATTTTTCATCGAAAATACAATTGGTTAACCAGTTTGGTTTACCAAATATAAAAATATTTAATTAGTAAACCAACATTTCTTAATTAATTTAACATTTAGCACAACTATTACTCCAAATTAATGAGTATTCTCTTAGAAATAATCAATCAATGCTAAGATACCGTTATACGAAATAACACAGGAGAAAAAGAGTGCTGCATACAATCCTATATTTACCCAAATACTCGTTTTATAATCTTTCATGACTTTCTTATTATTGATCATTAATATGATTCCGAGAATAACTATTGGGAGGACAAATACATTAAATACTTGTGATAAGATTTGCATCTCAATGGGATTTGCACCAAATACCGGGACAATTAATGCCACTAAACATGCTATAAATGTTACAATTCTAAACTGGCGAGAATTCGTATCCAATTTACCAGACTGATAATCGGCTAATAAAAGTGGTGCGATTAATAAACATGGAAAAATAGATGATAATCCGGCACTAAGTGTACCGAAGAAGAAAATAGTCACTGCCAAATTTCCTGCAACAGGCTCTAAGGTATTGGCCATATCAAGTACTTGTGTTACCGGTTTTCCCTGATGGAACAAAGCTCCACTGGCAACTGCCATTACTGACCCACTAATTATAAAGACCAATATTGCGGCAGTTATAGCATCATTTTTTTGTTGTTTTAAATTTGCTATAGTCCACCCTTTTCCTTTTACAAAAAGAGGTCTTGATAAAAAAGTTGCTGCAGCCATGGTTGTTCCAACAAAGGCAGCTACCATCATTTTACCTCCAGGAACTTCCGGGATTGTTGGAATTAACCCTTTAACAACTTCAACCGGAAGTGGATGTACAAAGAATAATGAAATGATAAATGAAAGTCCCATAAATGTTACGAATATGACTAAAATCTTCTCGAAGAAGGTATATTTACCAACAAGCATTAGTCCATAAAAAATTCCAATGATCAATATGGCTATGGCTAGCACAGCCTCATATTGATAAGGCGCAAATTGAGGAAAGTTTTTAGCGATCAATTCAAATATAATATTTGCAGAAATCCCCAAAATTCCCATTAAGGAATTCCATTGACCAAAAGTGATTCCTACAATGATTAAAATGGCTAATATCTTACCTCCTCTTATATGTTTCTTAAACCCATATAAGGCAGTTTCACCTGAAATCAGAGCATAATTACCATAAGCAAACATTAATACTCCAGAAAAAATACAGCTTAATAAAAGTACCCACATTAATTGCATTCCGTAAGTGCTTCCAGCTACAATCATGGATGTTACACTTCCTGTGCCAATTGTATAACCAATTGCAAATATTCCCGGTCCAAAACTTAGAATTAATGCAATAATTTTTTTCAATAAAGGTTTTTTATTTTCAGATGCTGACATGTTGTAATTGGTTTAGTTATTTATTTCCAGTTGGTGTGGTAAAATTTTCCAGAAAAATCATCAATCTTTTGATATGTATGTGCACCAAAAAAATCGCGTTGTGCTTGAATTAAATTTGCAGTAGAATTTTCAGTTGTAAATCCATTAAAAAAGTTAACAGACTCACTTAAACATGAAATTGGCAACTCATTTAAAATGCAATGAGAAACAACTTTATTTGTTGATGGTTTTAAGGCTTTTATTCGTTCAATAATCGTTTCTTCTTTTAAAATAGAATCTGTTCTTTTAAAAACTTCCACCAATTCAATCATTAAATCTGATTTAATAATACAACCAGCAGTCCAGATTCTTGTTATTTCACTTAAATTTAAATCCCAATCATAAAATTTCGATGCTTGATTGATTAAATTAAACCCTTGATAGTGATTGATGATTCTTGCAAACTGATATGTATTCAATAGATCATTTGATGAAATATCTATATTCATATCATGATTAGTTTTGAAATTTTTGTTCGCTTCAATTCTATCATCTTTATAAAAAGAGGTATAACGTGCAAATAAGGCAGAAGCAATAAGGGTACTTGGGGCTCCTAATTTTGCCGTAGCAATGGTTGCCCAATTCCCAGTGCCTTTATTTCCAGCTTTATCTAATATTTTATTTACTAACCAGTCGTTATTTTCTTTTTTTTGTAAGATATTTATTGTAATATTCAATAAATAACTATCTGCCTTATCCTTCCAATTTTCTAAAACATCTGCTATTTCGTCTGGATTCTTTCCAGTTGCTAAAAGAATACTGAATACTTCTGCCAACAATTGCATTTCCACATATTCAATTCCATTGTGAACCATTTTAACAAAATGGCCACTCCCTTCTGGCCCAATATATGTACAACATGGTTGATTATTGTCATCTTTAGCAGAAATTGATTCAAGATAAAGTTGCACCTTTTTATAGGCTTCTCCATCACCACTTGGCATGATTGATGGCCCTTTTAAAGCGCCTTCTTCACCACCTGAAACTCCTGTTCCAATAAAATGAATATTTTTAGTTTTTAAGTACTCAAATCGTTCTTTGGTTTTATTATAATTAGAATTCCCTCCATCTATAACAATGTCGCCTTCTGTTAAATGTGGTAACAAATCATCAATAACAATATCAACTGTTTTTCCTGCATTGACCATTAGCATTATTTTTCGTGGCTTTTGAATAGAAGTAACAAACTCCAGAAGATCATCAAATGGTAATGCTGATGATAATTCAGGAAAATCCTTTTTAAAATTGACAGCTATATTTTCTTCCACTCCTTCTACATACCTGTTGAACATTGAAATTTTAAATCCATTATTTGCTAAATTTCTGCACAGACTTTTACCCATTACTCCCAAACCAAATAATCCAAATGCTGATTTATCCGTCAGTTCATTCTTTATTTTATTTACGATTTCATCTGGTGAAAGTTCAACATCCATTGTAATGGCATTTTCTGGAATTTCCAACGTATCAAATTGTGATTTAAGTAAATCTGAAGGCATAAAATGACCTTCACGCTTATTAATTCTATCTGTAATTTGTTCAAACGAACCGTGAAGAAAAATCCATTCTGTTTTGTCTTCAATACTATCATTTAAAATATCGCGATAGTTTTTTTTCAAGGCAGAACACACCATAATACAACTGTTATTTTTCAATTGCTTTATAGCTAGTTTGTTTAATGTTTGTAACCACCCTAATCTATCTTCATCATTTAAAGCTTGTCCTTTTGACATTTTTAAAATATTACTTTCTGGATGGTAATCATCCCCATCGAAAAAAGGTATATTAAGTGCTTCAGACAGTAAATTTCCTATGGTGCTTTTACCACAGCCAGAAACTCCCATTATGAATATTACTCTATTTTTCATGGTCTAAAAATGATCTCAATTATACTTGGTGTTTGGCTTTATAGCCTCTTGCAATTTACTCTTTATTCGGCATGGTACCAGCACCTACCGTTGCTTCTTTAAACCATACCTCTGCATAACCTCCGTTTGCATACTGTTTTGCGATATCACCATCATAAGTTTCTGATTTAGTAGTCTTACCATTAGCTTGATTATAAGCACCTTGTTTGAAATAATTAATTTCACCAGCATAGGCAATTTCTCTTTCCACACTTACAGTTCGTTTTGATGAATACACGTCAATAACCTGTTGTGGAATTTGTGATTTTGTAGCAAAATCTGATTTCAGCAAGTTTTTTGTGAAGGTTTTAGTCGCGTGTCCTTCACTTGTAAAGGTTAAATACATAATGCCTTTATAAATATTTACCTCGTAGCTAAACTCTTCGCCTAATGCAATACCATCTTCTGGTTCTGCAGGACTAGAAGTCGCATTGTCTCCAACAACTGAAAAATCATAACCCCAAGCTGCTGTAGAGAAATCCCATCTACCAGAATTGTCTCCTTTTGTATTTATTTCATAGTTCCAAAAAACTGAGCCTTTTGTGTGTCCAGGAAATTTTTTATAAAAGATTTTTAAGGGCTCATTTTCATGTCCTTCATCACTATGAATTTGTCCAACAACAACTGAGTAAGAAGACGCAATATCTGCATTTCCAGTAGTCGAAACATGCTGTACTTTTAATTTTCCAGTTAGCTTTCCACCAGTTTCTGGAATCCAATGTGCTTTTTGACCAAGCTCTGTTCTTGTGTTACTAGATGTTCTTGATGTGATACCAGAGTTTGGTGTTTTATAAACTACCCAATCCGTTTTACCATCATTTTCAACATAAAAGAAATCGTCTTTTGCGTAATTTACCAATGAATCCTCATAAGTTCCATCACCTAAAAGAATTTTCCATTGATCCATAAACGGAATTACGTCACTTGGGTATTTTGTTACCTTTTCTGTTTCGCTTTGAACAGTTACTTCTGAATTCGTTTTAGTATTGTTTTTACATCCAACTATTAGTAAAAGCGTGAAAATTGTAAATAGCGATTTTTTCATTTATTGATTAATTTATAGCGTTTGGATTAGTACATCAGTTTCATAACTAAATTTTCTTCAGTCTTAATTTGTCCTGAATTAGTTAAGCTGTTTTCAGACTCGACATTGTTTTTTGCTCCCCAAAGTGTAGACACAAACTGAACTTTATTATTTTTAAAAATGTTTTTTGTGATATTTACATTAACAATACCTCTATGATTTAAAAGCGTTTTGTTTTTTTCGTTTGCTCCACAATTAGTGAACGTACTGTTAGACACTAAAAGATTTCCTCCTATTGTAGACTCGTCATATCCACCTCTGTAATAATCAATAACATTTGCTTTTACACTATTGAAGTTACAATTGTTTATGGTTAAATACTCTGTGTTATAATCTCCTTTATCGTTTGTTTCTTCAGATAGTTCAATTCCGTTTTCACAATTTGAAATAGATAAATTTTCAAAAGTAATACGCTCTGAAAATGATTCTTTATATGCTTTTAACACATAATTAAAATCGCTGATTTCAGAGTTTGAAACTGTTAATCCGAAATGGTTTGACATGTTTGTTTTTAAACTCGCGAACGCATAATTTGAAGCGTTTCCTTTTAATATTATGTTGTTTACTGTTAGTTTTCCTTTAGATTCTAATGAAAATAATGGTGTGTTAGAAGCTCCAGAAAAAACAAGTTGAGCTTTTACGCTATCTTGAGATTGGATCGTTACTGTTTTATTAATTACTAAAGATTTATCTAAGCTATAAATGCCTTCCGCTACAGCGATAATATCTCCATTACTTGCTTCGTTTATTTTAGTTTGTAAGTCTTCGGCTTTAGCTACAGTATGTGTTACTTGATCTTTAGCTTCAACTATATTTGAATACCAAGAAGTTCCATATTTAGACTTATCTAAAACATTAGGATTGGAAACATCGACACCTACAACTGCACCAATACTTTTGCTGTCTTTTCTAGAATTTCCAAATAAGTCTTTTTCGATAGTGTTAAAATCAAACCCATTATAAGCTTCAACGTCACTAGGAATTCCTATTGGAATTGAAATATTATCAGATACTTTTTTCAACTCTAAAGACGCAGGAATAATTCCACCTTCAAAGTCATTAAATTTCACACCTTGATTATCTACTATATTGTTTTTGAAAGTAACTCCGTCTGCTTTATCATTTTCAACAACAATGCTTTCAAGACCTTTTTCATTGTAAATAACGTTATTAGCAACAGTAGTTCTAATAGCTCTTGCTGAACGAATTTCAGATTTTGGTAACACATCTGCTTGCGCAATATTTGTGCCTACACCAAATTGCCAAGGTGAACTGCAGTTTACATATGTATTATAAGCTACAACAACATCTGTTACTTGATTATATCGATTTAATGGTGATTTAGGAATACCATTCATTACTGCTAAAGGACTTCTGAAGCTTTTTCCTTTTAAGTTGAAAAAGTAATTATTAACTACCCAATGTCCTGTGTTTATAATACGAATTCCACCAATATTTTCGTTTTCTGAATCACCAATAAAATAATTTCCGTCAATCATAGAATAATTACCATGACGTGTCACTAAAGAACCTTCGCTTTTATAAAACACATTGTTTCTAAACTCGTTAAAGTTTGTTTTACTTGAAATCACTTCAACTTCTCCATTACACTCTTCAAATAAATTGTTGGCAACCATAGTATGACTTGGCGACATAGATGTGTAACTATCTCCTAATTGAATTGTTTCGCCACTTGGACCACCTTTTACTGGTCTTGGCCCAAAATGATTATTTATAATTTGATGGTAATTATTGATACTTTCAATACCTGCAATGTTCACCCTAACTGTTGGCCCTCTATTCGTTTTACCAGCAATATAACTGTTGCTTAACTCGTTATGTCGACCCCAAAAGTTCACCCATAAATCACTTTTATCTCGCTTTGGCTTATTAAAATCTTCGATGACACAATTGGTAACTTTACAATTATTAGCTATCTCATCTGGTTCATCTTTGTGGCTTATTTTAAAATCTATTACTGCGTTAGATGGCGAAAATCCGTCTTTAAAATGTAGACCTTCTACCACTAAATATTCACCTCCGAATTTTAAATATGATTCTCCTTCGATAGTAACTTTACCAGCAGTTTCCGCTTTTAAAGTTATAGGATTATCTTTAGTTCCCTTTCCTCTAAATTTTATTTGAACATCTTTCCAAATGCCATCTTTAAGAACGATGTTATCACCAGGTTTTGCATTTGATATTGCATTTTCTAATTCTTTTTCATTATTTACAAAAAAGGAATCATCATTGCTACTAGTGCAGCTAATTAGTAAAATAATTAAACTTAAAAAAACTAAAATTTTATTCATATTCGTAGGTGTTGAAAATTTCTTAATTATATCTTCTGTCTAAAAGGCAAAGTTATTCGGATCTGGTCCAATTCTGTAATTCCTATCCAATTGGTCTATTGAGCACAAATCTTCCTTAGATAATTCAAAATCAAACAGGTTGGCATTTGATACTATTCGTTCTTTATTGGAAGATTTTGGAATTGTTATAATTCCCTTTTGCAAATTCCATCTTAAAACTATTTGAGCAATTGACTTTTCATATTTTACTCCAATCTTTTTTAACAATTCAATTTTAAATATTTCACCTCTCATTAAAGGAGACCACGCTTCATATTGAATACTGTTTAACTTGCAAAAATCAATTAGGTCTTGTTGTACCAAATAGGGATGAAATTCCATTTGATTTACCATAGGAACAATATTGGTCTTTGGTAACAATTTTTCTAAATGATTCATTAAAAAATTACTCACGCCAATGGCTCTTACCCGACCTTTTTCATATAAATGTTCTAACGCTTCCCAGGTTTCGACAAATCTATTTTTTACGGGCCAATGGATAAGATATAGATCTAAGTAATCAAGCTTTAGTTTCTTTAAACTTTGATTATATGCTTTGATAGTATTGTTAAAACCTTGATCTGTATTCCATACCTTACTTACAACAAAAACTTCCTTTCTATCTAATCTTGATTGCCTGATAGCCTTACCAACTTCTGTCTCATTATTATAAATTGAGGCAGTATCAATATGTCGATATCCAGCTTCCAAAGCATTTGCAACAGCATTTGTAACTCCATCACAATTAAAAACACCCAAGCCTAAATAAGGCATTTTTACACCATTATTCAATACAAAACTTCCCTTGATATCAACTATGCTTCCTTCCATAACTGGTATATTGCTTTAAGATCCTTAGTCATGGCGTCAAATACTACTTTTTTGTCCACAGATATTTTACTATGCCCTTTTTCTGCACCACCTAGATCATACTCAAGATGCAGGGAAACAGGAGGGTTTAATCGATATTTTTTTAGCAATTTAAAGTATTTATCAAAGTCTACCATTCCTTCTCCTATGGGTGTATTGATGGCTTTCCACTGTCCGTTAACTCTAGCCCACTTAAAATCTTTTAAGACGATGGTTTTAATATGTGACTGTAAAAGCTGTAATCCATTCTCCCATGAGAATCCACCTTCTGCAACAGCGTGACGTATGTCGTATTGTGTACCAAAGTAGTCTGAATCAACTGTTTCTAATAGTTTCTTAACTTCCCAAAATGAAGAACCAATATCGATACCTGCATGATTTTGATAGCAGCCCACCAAACCCAATTTCTTATTTACATTACCGAGATCCTTAATTTGGTTTTGATACATTTTCAATACATCAAGCATAGTTTGTTCTTTAGCGTATTTGTACCAATTTGTTCTGTAATATTTCACTCCTGATTTAGCTGCAGCTTCTAATATATCGATATCCAGTGGATTATGAATATTTTCTATATTTGTTGTAATCATTTCGCAATTTGACCCACTTTCTTTAATCTCCCGAATAGCTTTTGGTAAATCTATTTTGACCGATTCTGGGGTTACATGACCTTTAGGCCGGACTGTTAAATCGACACCTGAAAAACCCATTTCAGCAGCCATTTGCCCCGTAGTTTTAAAATCTAAAAATTGAAGATGCTTGGAAAAAATATGAACAGAAAGCCTTTCATCGAGTTTGCTTGTAGCCCAAAGACTAAAAGGAAGATTTAAAAATGGAATAAAACCCGTCGATAAGACCGTTTTTTTAATAAAATCCCTTCTTGTAGCTAATTCCATTAGAATAATTAAATTGGTTTACCAGTTTGGTTTACCAAATATATGTATATTAGTTTGATAAACAATTTTTTATCAAAAGAAATTAAGAAATAGCACTTTATGAGTCCATTGTTAACCAGCACGAGAAAAAAACTTTTAAAAGTGAGTACGGCGACCATCGCCACATGTTTGTATAAAAAAGGATTGCGCAATCAATTTATACAAAATGTAACTCCGCTTAAAAAAGGAAAGAACACAATGGTAGGTGAAGCCTTTACGCTACGCTATATTCCTGCCCGTGAAGATCTGAATCCAATTCATGTTTTTAAAGACCCTGAACATCCCCAGAGAGTTGCTGTTGAAACCTGTCCTAAGGGTTTCGTATTGGTTATTGATAGCAGGAAAAATGCAAATGCTGCCTCGGCAGGGTCTATTCTTATAACCCGGTTGATGAAACGCGGAGTGGCGGGGGTCGTTACCGATGGTGGTTTTAGAGATTCCGCTGAAAT
>Ga0209633_10000662_pt1 | contig 39028 bp, 34 predicted proteins | sample Cruoilmetagenom1_FD_187290 | JGI IMG/M metagenome (GOLD analysis project Ga0209633, IMG submission 187290) | Oil polluted marine microbial communities from Coal Oil Point, Santa Barbara, California, USA - Sample 1 (SPAdes) (version 2) | ecosystem: Environmental > Aquatic > Marine > Oil seeps ...
TGATCTTGATCATAGGTCTTAAAAACTACTTTTCTGCTCATTCTTAAAGTTAAGAATTTACTAGAAAAATTGCAAAAAAAAGACTGCCTTTTCAGACAGCCTCTTTCTTCTGTACTGAAGACGGGACTTGAACCCGTACGTCCTAATGGACATTGGATTTTAAGTCCAACGTGTCTACCAATTCCACCACTTCAGCTTATCTGAGTGTCTATCTCCCGATAGCTATCGGGACCACCACTTCAGCATCTTGATTACAGCAATGTAATCAAATTGGTATATTTTTATAAAATAGAGCGAAAGATGGGATTTGAACCCACGACCTCCACCTTGGCAAGGTGATGCTCTACCCCTGAGCTACTTTCGCAGTTTTTTTAAAAGAACTATTTCGCTTTTAAAGCGGTTGCAAATTTATAATATTTATAACAAAAGCAAAGCCTTTTTTTAAAATAAATTTAAAAAATTTTAAGCCTGCTTTTTCTTTATTAACATTCGCTTAATTTCATTGAGTTTCATCAAGGCTTCAACTGGTGTTAAAGTATCAATATCTGTATGTAGAATTTCATCTTTTATATCAATTAACAAAGGATCATCCAGATTAAAGAAACTTAATTGTAAATCATCTTTCAAAGTTTTCACCTTATCAGTTAATTCTTCACTAGAATGTGATTTCTCTAATTTAGACAAAATTTTATTTGCGCGTCTTATAACTTGTTGCGGCATTCCTGCCATTTTTGCAACGTGAATTCCAAAACTATGTTCAGATCCACCTTCAACCAATTTTCTAACAAAAAGCACATTGTCTTTTAATTCTTTTACAGCAACGTTGAAATTTTTAATTCTTCCAAATGTTTCTGTCATTTCGTTTAACTCGTGGTAATGGGTTGCAAAAAGTGTTTTGGGTTTGGATGGATGCTCGTGTAAATATTCACTTATTGCCCAAGCAATGGAAATACCATCATAAGTACTGGTTCCTCTTCCTATTTCATCTAATAGCACTAAACTTCGATCTGAAATATTATTAAGAATAGAGGCCGTTTCATTCATCTCTACCATAAAGGTAGATTCTCCCATCGAAATATTATCACTCGCTCCTACTCTTGTGAAAATCTTATCTACCAAACCTATACGAGCTTTACCTGCAGGAACAAAACTTCCAATCTGAGCTAATAGCACAATCAAAGCCGTTTGTCTTAAAATTGCCGATTTACCAGACATATTTGGACCAGTAATCATAATAATTTGCTGGGTTTCTCTATCTAAAAACAAGTCGTTCGCAATATATGGTTCGCCTATTGGTAATTGTTTTTCTATTACTGGATGGCGACCATCTTTTATTTCTAAATCGAAACTATCATCAATTTGAGGATAGGTGTATTTATTTGCTTTTGCCAAGCTTGCAAAACCACACAAGCAATCTAATTGCCCTATGAGTTGTGCATTTTGCTGAACCGATTTTATAAATTGATGCATCCAAATGATTAAATCTGCAAACAATTTTTGCTCAATAACCGAAATGCGTTCTTCCGCACCTAAAATTTTTGCTTCGTATTCTTTAAGTTCTTCCGTAATGTAACGCTCAGCATTTACAAGCGTTTGTTTACGTATCCATTCTTCTGGCACTTTATCTTTATGTGAGTTTCTGACTTCAATATAATAGCCAAAGACATTATTTGATGCGATTTTTAAAGAGGTGATGCCAGTTCGTTCACTTTCGCGCTTCAACATATTATCCAAATAGGTTTTTCCAGATTGCGACAAACCTCTTAATTCATCTAATTCTTCTGAAAAACCTTCAGCAATCGTATGTCCTTTTAAAACATTTACAGGTGCTTCTTCGTTTAAGGTTTCTTTTATTTTATCACGCAGTAAATCACAGCGATGTAGGTTATCTCCTAATATTTTTAAAGCTTCATTATCACAAGTATCTGCAATTGACTTTATAGGAACAATAGCTTCTAACGAGTTTTTTAGTTGAATGACTTCTCGTGGACTGACTTTAATCGTAGCTATTTTTGAAATCAAACGTTCAATATCTCCAATATGCTTTATTTGTCCTTGTATCTTTTGAAGTACAGTCTCGTTTTCCAACAAATACTTTACCACTTCGTGACGCTGTTTTATTTTCTCAGCATTTTTAAGCGGTAAGGCTAACCAACGCTTTAGCATTCGTCCTCCCATTGCCGAAATAGTCTTGTCAATCACATTAATCAACGTTACAGCATTAGCATTTGTAGAATGGTAGAGTTCTAAATTCCGAATCGTGAATTTATCCATCCAAACATAATCGTCCGTTGCAATTCTAGAAATCGTTGCAATATGCTCCAATTTATTATGACGTGTTTCACTTAAATAATGAAGCACAACGCCTGAAGCAATAATCCCTTCATACAAATCTTCAATACCAAAACCCTTTAATGTTTTTGTGTTGAAATGTTTCGTTAAAGTTTCATTTGCATAATCAGCTTGAAAAGTCCAATCTTCCAAATAAAAGGTATGAAAATCATTTCCGAAAGTTTCCGTAAATAATTTTCTGCTTTTTTTAGATACTAAAACTTCACTTGGACTAAAATTTTGAAGCAACTTATCAATATACTCAGCATTGCCTTGAGAGGTTAAAAACTCACCTGTAGAAATATCTAAAAACGAAACTCCAATACGTTGCTTTTCAAAATAAACCGCACACAAAAAATTATTAGACTTAGAATGAAGAATATCATCATTAAAAGCAACTCCAGGTGTCACCAATTCCGTCACACCACGTTTTACAATGGTTTTGGTTTGTTTTGGATCTTCCAACTGGTCGCAAATAGCAACACGTTCACCTGCTCTTACCAATTTTGGTAAATAGGTATTTAAAGAATGGTGTGGAAAACCAGCGAGTTCAATTTCACTCTCGCTACCAGCTCCACGTTTGGTTAAAATAATATCGAGAATTTTAGACGCTTTTATAGCATCACTACCAAAAGTTTCATAGAAATCTCCAACTCTAAACAATAACAGTGCATCAGGATATTTTACCTTGATAGCATTATACTGCTTCATTAGTGGTGTTACTTTTTTTGCCTTTTTAGCCAATGGTAGTCTAAATTTAAGTTCTATTTTTGCTCTGAATATTTTCAGAATTGCAAGTTTGCTAAATTACTTATATTTTGAGGTTTATTGAAGTTGAAGAACTAGAAGTTATTTACAAGTGTTGATAAAATTAGAATCAGCAATTTTTCGGTGACTGAACGTTAGTCGCTTGAGCGAAGTCGAAGTGAGTCGAATTCACATCTGTTCATAAATCTGTACCGAATGTGAGTCCTGTCAGGTTTTTAAAACCTGACAGGACTAAAATTGGAACTTGAACTTAAATTTGAAATTGACTTTTTTAAAAATCAACTAGTAACTCTGGACTATAAAATATAGTCGATAAACAAGACCTCACAGGTTTTGAAAACCTGTGAGGTCTCCAAACCGCAAAATGCGATGAGAAAACTAAAAAACGAAGAATTAGACAGGTTAGAAGTTTCAGAATTTAAAACGGCTAAAAAGTCTCCTATCATCATTATTCTAGATAATATTAGAAGTTTAAATAATATAGGCTCAGTTTTTAGAACGAGTGATGCTTTTTTAATTGAAAAGATTTATCTCTGTGGCATTACAGCACAACCTCCTCACAACGATATTAGAAAAACAGCTCTTGGAAGTACAGAAACTGTAGATTGGGAATACGCAGAAAACACCTTAGATATTATTGAAAAACTAAAATCTAAAAACGTAAAAATCTGCGCCATAGAACAAGCTGAAAACGCAACTATGCTCAACGACTTTAAACCTCAACTTAAGACCAAGTATGCTTTTGTTTTTGGTAATGAAGTAAAAGGTGTGGCTCAAAATGTGGTTGATGCTAGTGATGTTGTGATTGAGATTCCGCAGTATGGAACAAAACATTCTTTGAATATTTCGGTGAGTTGTGGTGTTGTGATTTGGGATGTGTTTTCTAAATTAGTGGTTAGAAACTAATGTTAAGTAATTATTTGATTTTTGTCATTTCGACAGAGCGAAGCATGAGCGACGAGAAACCTTTAGGTTCAGTGTAGCTAAATCTCATAGTTTGGTTTAAAAAATAAATTTAATTTAAGTATGAGATTCCTCAATCGTGCCTCATTCGGAATGACAAATCACAGAATTAAAAAAATGAAAACTCATTAAATATGTCAACGAATAAAAACCAGTCCGCAGCAGAAGATATTGGAAAATTTTTTGAATTTATTGGTGGCAACACTAGATATTATGGTTTTTTATTTCTCTACATACTTAAAATTAAACAGAAGAAATACCCTAAAGAAAATTATACAAAAGGTCCATCTCAAAAAGAAGATTATCTTGGTCATTCAGATACTAAATTCTGGAATGCAATTACTTCTTTATTAGTGATGTTTGTTTTATTCTCAGTATTTGGCAAACTTTTTAAAGTACTTTTTTAACTACTAACCAGTATTGGTCTTTTCCAACAGCATTCATCTATAGAATCTTTGTTAACGAAAAATATAAACAATATTATAAAATCTAGAAACAAGTGAATAAAACACCTTGGCCAACAAAAGATACAATGACTCAAATTTATGATTTGAATCTTTGGGGCGGAAAAGAATTTGATTTTTATTCTGGTGCAGGTTCTCACGATATAAAAATCGTACAACCTTATTTAGATGCTGTTATTTCTTTTTTAAATTCTCACAATAATTCACTTACGGTTTGCGACTTAGGTTGTGGTGATTTTAATATTGGCAAACAGCTTACTAAATATACGAGTCATTATATAGGTGTAGATATTGTTGATACACTTATTGAAAGAAACAAAACACTTTTTAAAGAAGATAATTTAGAATTTCATTGTTTAGATATTGCTAAAGATGAGCTTCCAACAGCTAATTGCATCATATTAAGACAAGTGCTTCAGCATTTATCAAATTCGGAAATACAAGACATAGTTAGAAAATTAGCTGCTTATAAATATGTGATTCTCACAGAACATATTCCAATGAGTAGTTTTATTCCAAATAAAGATATTATTTCTGGTCAAGGGATTCGGTTAAAACAAAATAGTGGTATTGATTTGCTGGAACTGCCTTTTAATTTGAAGGTAAAAGAAGAATACGTTTTAAATGAAGTTGTTCTAAAAAATAATAAAGGTCGGATTCTTACGATATTATATGAAATTAAATAATGAACACAGATGAAGCAGATATGGCAGATTTTCACAGATAAAAATCATATTTAATCATAAAGATCAGCGTCATCAGTGTTCTAAAAACCTATAACTAACTATTTATCTCACCCAACAACCACAAATAATCCTCACGATTCTTAACAAAATCTTTCTCAGACACATCAATGATCTTAACGTTCATTTCAGGTTGACTTTTTAAAAATTCGAGATAACCAGTATTAATTTTTTCCAAATAATCGTCCTTAATGTCCTTTTCGTAATTACGCCCACGTTTTTTAATATTTGCTTGTAAGCGTTCTGTGTTTTGGTAGAGATACACATACAAATCTGGTTTGGCTATATCTTTATAAACTTGGTAGAATAATTTTCGGTATAAACGAAATTCGTCTTCTGGCAACGTGACCTTAGAGAATATCAGTGATTTATTGACGTCGTAATCGCTCACCATAAAATCCTTAAACAAATCGAGTTGAGATAAATCGTCACTAATTTGTTGATAGCGATCTGCTAAAAATGACATTTCTAAAGTAAATGCGTAACGTTCTGGTTCTTTATAAAATTTTGGTAAAAACGGATTGTCTGCAAAACGCTCTAAAATTAGTTTCGCATTAAAATCTTGCGCAATTTTATTTGCTAAACTTGTTTTTCCTGCTCCAATATTACCTTCAATTGCTATGTAATTATAATCGTTAAAAGTGTAAGTTTTTCTTGGATTCTTTAACCAAATATTTACAGGTTCTATTTCAGAATTGTCCTTACACTCATTCAAAAGAATTTCAATAGATTTACTTAAAACAGGATGCTCAACATCTTTTGCAATATCTAAAAGTGGTTGCAATACAAACCTGCGTTTATGCAATTCGGGATGCGGAATAACTAAATTTTTATCTTCGATAATTTCATCTTCAAAAAACAGAATATCTAAATCTATTTCTCGAGATTCATAACCTTTTGTTGATTTTTTAGCACGTCCTAATTCGACTTCAATAGTTTGAAGTTCTTTAAGCACCTTTTTAGGCTTCAACTCCGTTTCAACAGCAATACAAGCATTGTAAAAATCATCTCCGTCAAAACCAAAAGCAGGTGTCGTATATACTTTCGAAATCTTCTTTACAGCACCAATACGTTCAAAAACAGCATCAACCGCAGACTGCAAATACTGCAATTTATTGCCTTTGTTACTTCCTAATGCTATGTGAATGATTTTGGTCGGTTTCATACAAGGCTCAAAAATAACTAAAACAAAATCTATATTGCTAATGATATTTGTTGTGTTTATAAACAAAATATTATGCACCTAAAGGCACATAAAAAAAACGAATAATATTTTCTGCCAATATGTTGTCCCTAAAGAGACAGATTAAAATAGAGTGATTCTTTTTCTTCTATAATCCACAACTCAACAGCAAACAACTAATCAACAAACGTCTTCTTTCAACTTCAAGCTTCACGCTTAACTCAATTTCTCTATTTTTACAAAAACAATCTACCAACAACAAAACATGTCATTAAAAGACAAACTTTTAGCACAACGCATTTACCTCTTACTTGGCGGACTTTTCATCACATCACTTGTAGTTTCAAACTTAATTTTTCAGAAATTTTTTTATTGGTATCCTGTAAATGTCGAAATTTTTGGATCAAAATTATTCGAGATATCTGTTGGTATTTTACCATATCCTATTACATTTCTTATTACGGATTTAATAAGTGAGATTTATGGCAAAAAACGTGCTAATGATATTGTTATTGTTGGTGTTTTCGCTTCGCTCTTTTCTCTATTAATTATTTACGTTGCCTCAATTGTTCCTGCAACATCTTGGTCACCTGTTAACGATAGTCTGTTCAATACTGCTTTTGGAAATTCTACTATTGCTGTCTTTGCCAGCATGATTACATACTTATTTGCACAGTTTGTAGATATTCATATTTACCATTTCTGGAAGCGTTTAACCAAAGGCAAGCATCTATGGCTAAGGAATAACTTTTCTACTTGGTTTTCTCAGTTTATAGATACATTTACTATTTTATCCTTGCTTTGTTCTTTCGGAATCATTGATTGGGCAAACTTTAAAGGTTTACTTATTAGCGGTTTTTTATTTAAAGTGTTTGTCGCCTTATTAGACACACCTCTTTTATATCTTGGCGTGTATTTGTTCCGAAAGCGTTTCAAACTAAAAGTAAATGAAGAGATTGATTTAATATAGTTTAATTGTTCTCGATACGAAATTGTATAAAAAGCAATTTCACTCGAACTGACGTCACCAATCAATCGCATCATTACGGAAATAGTATTTAAAACACTAAAATCTTCTTAAACTTGGCGATGATAGCAACTTTTATATGGAATTTTGCGTATATAAAACAGAAGTCACCCAAGAATCACAAATACAAATATGAAGAAGTTTTTAAAGTTTATTGGAATCCTATTACTTATTTTTATTGCGATTCTTATTGCCATACCTTTTCTTTTAGAATCTAAAATAGATGCTATTGTTCAGAATTATGCAGACGAAAATTTAAATGCAGAATTGACTTTTGACGACATTAGTCTTAGTCTTATCAGTAGCTTTCCTAAAGCAGAAGTAAACGTAGATAATTTAAAAATAACTAATCGTGCACCTTTTGTAGGCGAAACTTTAGCAACAGCAAAGTCTTTATCTTTTGAAATGGGAATTACGCAATTATTTCAAGGCACAGAAGAACCTTTAGAAGTCAACGAAATAATTGCTAATGAACTTCTTTTAGTTTTAAAAACCAATAAAACTGGTGCTGTAAACTATGATATTGTAAAGAAAGACGAACCAAATTCTGCACCAAAAGAAATCGAAAATTCTGGTAGTTTTAGTTTTGATATTGAAAACTATGAACTCAACAATAGTGCATTTACCTATATTGATGACACCTCAAACACCACATTTTACTTAACTGAAATTAATCATAATGGGAAAGGCATTTTCTCAGGCGAAAAAACGGAGCTAGACACTAATACAGAAGCCAATATAAGTTTAGCAATTGATAGCACTGAATATTTTAGCAACAATAGTATTAAATTAGATGCGCTTATAGACTTAGATTTAGAGCAACAGAAATATACGTTTAAAGATAATAAAGGCTATATCAATGCACTTCCTTTAGAGTTTGAAGGTTTTGTGCAAATGGTTGAAGAGGGACAACAAATTGATATCAGCTTCAAGAACCCAGAATCTTCATTTAAGGATTTCCTGGCTGTGATCCCAAAAACATATGCTAAGAATATTGAAAACGTAAATACTACAGGAAATTTCACGGTTAACGGAATTATAAAAGGATTAGTTTCAAACGAAACAATTCCAACTTTAGATATTAACATGCGTTCAGATAATGCATCTTTTAAATATCCAGATCTTCCAAAAAGTGTTCGGAATATTGCGATTAATGCTTCAGTGAAAAACACAACTGGTAATGTTGATGATACTTTTGTGGACATCAACAAACTTAACTTTCAGATTGATGAAGACATCTTTAAATCTGAAGCACATATTAAAAATCTCACCAAAAATATGTTGGTCGATGCTAAATTAGATGGTGTTTTAAATTTAGCAAATATTACGAAAGCTTATCCTGTTGAGCTAGAAAATGAACTCAGTGGTATTTTAAAAGGAAAGTTAAACACATCTTTTGACATGAATGCGATTGAAACCAACGCTTATCAACGTATTAAAAACAATGGTAGTGTCTCGATATCTGATTTTATATTTTCGTCGGAAGACATTGTGAATCCTATTCAGATAAATAAAGCAGATTTAACCTTTACACCAACTGTAGTTAGCCTAAATAGTTTTGATGCTTTAACAGGAAAAAGTGATTTTACAGCTACAGGAACCATAAATAATCTTCTAGGATTTCTATTAAGTGATAAAAACCTTGAAGGTAATTTTAACGTGAATTCAAATACGTTTGCCATTTCAGATTTTATGGTTGAAGACGAGACAGCAAGTGAAACATCTAATAAAACAACTTCTGAAGTAGAATCACTTAAGATTCCAGCATTTTTGGATTGTACAATTACAGCGAATGCCAAAACAGTGATCTATGACAATCTAAACCTAAAGAATGTAAAAGGTCAATTACGTATTAAAGATCAAAATGCGAATCTTAAAAATATGACTACAGATATTTTTAATGGTCAAATGGGTATTTCTGGTAATGTTTCCACTAAAGATACCAAGCCAACATTCGACATGAAATTGGCGATGCAAAATTTTGATATTTCGCAATCGTTTAAAGATTTGGATATGCTGAAAGCTTTAGCACCAATTGCCAAAGTGTTACAGGGAAAATTAAATTCTACAATAGACGTTAGTGGTTTATTGGATTCTAGTTTTTCACCAGATTTAGCAACGATTACAGGTAATGCCTTAGCTGAAATATTGACTACTAAAGTTAATACTGATCAAAGTGCCATATTATCTGGTTTAGGTAGCAAATTAGATTTTGTAGATTTTGATAAACTAGATTTAAAAGATCTTAAAACAAAATTAAGTTTTGAAAACGGACAAGTATCTGTAAAACCATTCACCATAAAATATGAAGATATTCCTATTGTAGTGTCTGGATCTCACAGTTTTTCAAATAACATGAATTACAGTGCTGTCTTACAAGTACCTGCAAAATATTTAGGAAGTGATGTTAACCGATTAATCGGAAAAATAAATGATAATGAAATTAATAAACTTACCGTTCCAGTAACTGCAAATATTGATGGTACATTTACAAGTCCTAATATATCAACTGATTTAACTTCTGGAGTCACAAACTTAACCAAGCAATTAATTGAAATTGAAAAACAGAAATTAATTGACAAAGGCACAGATACAGTTAAGGATCTTATAGGTGGACTTTTAGGAGGAAATTCAAGTACTGAAACTAATTCTTCTGAAACTGATACCACTAAGACAAAAGAGGATAACACAAAACAAACTGCAGAGGACAAAGTAAAAGAAGGCGTTGGTAGTATTTTGGGTGATCTCTTAGGCGGAAAGAAAAAATCGAAGAATAAAAAAACAATAGATTCAACCAAAAATTAGTTGTTTATCGTTAAAAACCGTCGATTTATCCCAATTTTTGTTAATTAATACCCATTTACTTGCTTTTGTAAATAATAAAGTTACATTGAGGGTTCACTAAATTTCAAATGATACATGAGGCAATTAAAAATTACCAAGCAAGTAACCAACAGAGAAGATAAATCTTTAGACAAATATTTACAAGATATTAGTAAGATTCCGTTGATTACTGCAGATGAAGAAGTGGAATTAGCGCAACTTATAAGAAAAGGGGATCAAGCTGCATTAGATAAATTAACGACATCTAACCTTAGATTTGTGGTATCTGTTGCAAAGCAATACCAAAATCAAGGTTTAAAATTACCAGATTTAATTAATGAAGGTAATGCTGGTTTAGTTAAAGCCGCAAAACGTTTTGATGAAACTAGAGGTTTTAAGTTTATTTCTTATGCTGTATGGTGGATTAGACAAGCAATTTTACAAGCATTAGCAGAGCAATCTCGTATTGTACGTTTACCATTAAATAAGATTGGTACTATTAATAAAATTAATAAGGCCTTTTCTCATTTAGAGCAAGTTAACCAGAGACCACCAAATGCTGATGAGATTGCTCGCGAATTAGATATTAGTGTTCGTGAAGTAAAGCAATCTATGAAAAACTCTGGTCGTCACCTATCTATGGATGCTCCATTAAAAGATGGAGAAACATTTAGTTTATACGATGTGGTAAGTTCTGGCGAGTCACCAAGACCAGATAGCGATTTAATGAAAGAATCTTTAAACACAGAAGTAGAACGCGCGCTAGAAACACTAACTCAAAAAGAAAGTGATGTGATTCGTTTAAATTTCGGGATTGGAGATCAACCTCCAATGACACTTGAAGAAATTGGAAGCATTTACGATTTAACTCGTGAGCGTGTTAGACAAATTAGAGAAAAAGGAATCAGAAGACTAAGACACGCAAGTAAAAGTAAAATTTTAAAGACTTATTTGGGATAGATTAGAATAAAGACCGCTGCGCTTTTAGATGCTAGAATCAAGACTTAATCTATCTAAAATTTAGTATGATAGTATTGTTTTTATAATTGAAAATGCATTTGTAAATTCAATCCAAAAAATAAATATTTAAAACATTCATTTAATTTTTTATTTTCAAATAGTTAGCATATATTTGCCGACCATTTGCAAGAATTAGTTAACAAAAATATATCGATAAATGATTAAAATCGAAATCAAAGAAGGAGAAAATATAGAACGTGCACTTAAGCGTTACAAGCGTAAACACAGAAATGTGCAGATTATGCAAAACCTTAGAGAATCGCGTTATTTCACTAAGCCTTCTGTAAAGAGAAGAAGAGAGATTCAGAAAGCTGAATACATTCAAGGTTTAAGAGACGCTGAAGATATTTAGACCTTCTATTTATATTAGATATTAAAGAGTAGCACTTGTGCTGCTCTTTTTTTATGCGATAAATTCTGTGTTGTTATGAATTTTCATTTTATCTTGAAAAACGAAATACTAAACAAAAAATAATACTTAAGGATCTCACTTTTGAGATTCCTTTTTTCAAAGGAATTGATTATGCCACTAATAAAACCCATTAAAGGAAAACATCCGCAAATACCAGAAGATTGCTTTGTTGCAGAAAATGCAACCATAGTTGGAGACGTTACTATAGGTAAACAATGTAGTGTTTGGTTTAATGCTGTCATTAGAGGTGATGTGCATTTTATAAAAATGGGCAATAAGGTAAATGTTCAAGATGGAGCTGTAATACATGCTACATATCAAAAATCGCCAACAACTATTGGTAATAATGTGTCTATTGGACATAATGCCATTATACATGGTTGTACCATAAAAGATAATGTTCTTATTGGTATGGGAAGCATTATTATGGACGACTGTATAGTGGAAAGCAACAGCATCATTGCAGCAGGAGCAGTATTAACCAAAAATACAATTGTAGAATCTGGAAGCATTTATGCTGGTGTACCAGCGAAAAAAGTAAAAGATATTAGTAAGGAGTTAATCTCTGGTGAAATTGATAGAATTGCTAATAACTATGTGGAATATTCGAGTTGGTTTAAGGAGTAAATCCCTTTGAAAAAAGGGATCTCATACAACATTGTTTTATATCTTTGATGAGCTAAAACTTGGTTTAAAGGACATTTTAAACACTAGATTTCAATCGCTCAATCAACTCTTCTATACCAGAAATTTCATTTAAAACATCTGGAGTTAAAACTGTAGTAAGCTGATCCGTTTCTAGTTTTAAAACTGATGGATACATCATTTTATCGCTGGAAAATTTTGCTTCAAACTCGTCCTTGTGGTAAAATTCCATATCAAAATAACTTTCCGTTCTAAAGTTCTTCCAAATTGGATTCTCTGTGAAAACATCATGGGTTAAAGCACATAAACTACAATTGTAAGTTGATGGACTCATTAGTTTATGTCCAGCATCAAATAAGGCGTTTAGTTTTCCTGAATTAGCATTATATACAAATAGTAGTTTCATTATTACTTAGTTATTCTTTACTTTAAGAACTTACAAAAGGCAATAATTATTTTGGATTTTGAGATTCCTGCCTTCGCAGGAATAAAACTAAAAATCCAAATAAGAAGCATTCGATTTACCATCCAAAATCGAATTTAAAATAGCAACATCACCATTAGAAAACAAATGTATCATCGGCTTTTTGGTTGATTCATTTAGCAAATTTTGAGCAGATAAAACAGTTTGCGTCTGTTTTGCAACTGCCAATCCAGAATCAATAATCTTTACATGGTCTGGAAGCATTTTTGTCAGCATAGGAATAAGATATGGATAATGCGTACAGCCTAGAACCAAATAATCAATATTCTGCTCTAGCATAGGCTCTAAATAGGTTTCTAAAAGTACTTGCATTTCACTAGAATCTAGTTGACCTGCTTCAATTAATGGTACAATGCCTTCTCCTACTTGTTCAATTACTTTTATTCCATGAGCATACAAATCTGTTGTTTCATGAAAAAGCTGGCTACTTAAAGTTCCTTTAGTTGCCAAAATGCCTACAACTTTAGTTTGCGTGTTTAAAGCTGCTGGTTTTATAGCTGGTTCTATACCAATAAATGGCACATTATAGTTTTCTCTTAAATAATCTATTGCATTTGTAGTTGCTGTATTACAAGCAACAACAATAATTTTACAACCTCTACTGATAAGTAATTCGGTATTCTTAATACTTAGTTGAATAATGTCCTCCTTTGACTTATTACCATAAGGAGCATTTTTACTATCGGCTAAATAAATGCAGTTTTCATTTGGCAGAAGTGTATGAATCTCCTTAAAGATAGATGTACCTCCAATACCAGAATCGAATATGCCAATAGCTTTGTTAGTCATTATTACAAAAATAAAAAGTCGCTTAACAATAAGCGACTTTCTAAATGTTTATTTTTAATTAGGTTTACATACCTAACTGTGTTTTTACATCTGTCATAAGATCTTTGCCCTCTGCTACAATAAGCATAGCAGAATCAACAACATATTGAAAACCTTGAGTTTTAGCAACTGCTTTAATAGCACCATCTGCTTTTTCAACTATGGGCTTCAAAAGATTGAACTCTTTCTCTTGCAGATTTTTCTGTGCTTGTTGCTGAAATTGAGTTAAACTTTGTTTAATTTCCTCAACTTCTTGCATACGTCTTTGGTTCTCTTCTTGAGTTTGGGCAGCTGCTTCGCCATCATACTGCTTTAGTTTTTTGTCTAATTCTGCAAAAGAATCTTTCATTTGGGCTTCATAGGTTTTACCCATTTGTTCTATCTCTGCTTGTGCTTGAGTATAAGCAGGCATAGCTTTAATTAATTCTTGTTTATTAATATGAGCAATTTTACTTTGTGCAGCTGCAAAACTTGTAGCTCCTATAAAAAGTACTGATGCAAATAATAAAGTTTTTAAATGTTTACTCACATTAAATCTATTTGTCTTTGTGAGTTCGTTAATTTTTGATTTCATTTTTCTAAATTGTATTTGTGTGTTATAAATTACTAATTGTTTTCTTTGTTTTTCTTAGATTTTGCTATAGAGTCGTTCTTTTTTACTTGTTCTTCACGTTCTGCACGCGCTTTTTTTCGTTGTTCTAAAATTTTCTTTTTCCTATCTTCTAAAGCTTTTTGACGTGCTTCTCTTTCTTTTAATTTTTTCAAACGTTCTGCTTCCTCTATTTCTGCAGCCGTTTTCGGCTTTTCTGAACTCGTTGAGTCCTTATTGACATCATCGCTTGCCTTAGTACTATCTGTTTTTACAGTTGGGCTTGTCTTTGTTGTAGAATCTTTCTCTACAATTTTAGTTTCATCACTAGTATTAGATCTCTTATTTCTTGCGTCTATTGCTTTTTGGCGACGTTCTGCTGCAGCTTTCTTCTTAGCGTCTCTTAATTCTTGTTGTGCCTTTTTTCTATCTTCTGCTGCTTTTTCGCGTTCTGCACGTTTTACAGCTAATTGTTCTTCTCGTTTTACTTTTTTGGCTTCCAGAGCTTTTTGGCGATCTTCTTGATCTGCACTTACAATTGGCACAACCGCTTCATCTTCTAACGCTTTACGTTCTTTCTTGTTTTTTGCTTGCGATCGTTTAGATGTTCTTGTAATTGTTTTTAATACACGCTCACTTAAATCATATCGCTCCGCGGAATACAACATCACAACATCTGCAGATTTATCTAAAACAAAATCATACTTCCCAGATTCAGCAATATCTTGTACTGCTGCAAAAATTTGATCTTGTATTGGTTCTATCAATTGGCGTTTCTGAATCATTAAATCTCCTTCAGGACCAAAACGTTTTTGTTGATAGTCTAAAACTTCAGCTTCTTCAAAAGAAATATCCTCAAAACGCTCATCGTATAATTCTTTTGTTAAAAGAACACTTTCATTATCGAGTTCTTTTTTCTTTTGCTCAATGGCATTTAATTTCGTTTCAATCTCAGATTTCCAATCTTGAACTTTTTTGTCTAACTGCGAAGTAGCCTGTTGATATTCTGGTACATTTTGCAAAATGTATTCTGTATCTATATAACCTATTCTTACGCCACGTTGTGCATTTGCACTAAAGCTCAATAAACCTATTATTACTATAAAAAAAAGAACTTTAAATTTCATCATTTCTGTTTTTGTATTTTGAGACAATTACTCGTAAAACTAAATGTTTTATCATTTTAGTGTTACTAATCATCAAATTTAACGAAATATATTCTTAAAAATTTTAACACCATGATGAAATCGTTATTAAGCTATTAGAAAATATCGTGCCAAACTTAAAATTGTTGTCCAATTATAAAGTGAGTTTCCCATCTTTTTGGTGATGTACCATTTGGCAATTTATCAAACGCATGACCAAAGTCAATACCAAGTAAACCAAAGGCTGGCATAAAGATTCTTAGTCCAAAACCAGCCGATCTTTTAAGTTTAAAAGGATCGAAATTTTTAAAACTATCTACAGAGTTACCAGCTTCTAAAAATGATAAGGCATATATTTTTGCTTGCGCTCCTAAAGTAATAGGATAACGTAACTCTAAAGAAAATTTGTTATAAATAGAACCTCCATCTGAAGATGACAATGAATTATCTGGATAACCACGTAATTGAACAATTTCTCTACCATCTAAAGAAAAATTCCCTAAACCAGAACCTCCAACAAAGAAACGCTCAAAAGGAATAACTCCACGAGCATTATCGTAAGCACCTAGGAAACCAAATTCTACACTTGGTCTTAATACTAACTTTTTAGTAAGTGACTGGTACCAATCTGCTTTAAATTTAATTTTATAAAACTCTAACCATTTAAAACGCTCTTGGTCTATTTCACCTATTCTAGCAAAATCATCAGCATCTGTAGGGTCTAAACCATCCCTCTCTGTCTTTAATGCATCATAATCCACACCATTCACTAATGAATATGGGAATGAAAATTTCGCTGAGACAGAAAAATTAGAACCTCCTGTTGGAAAAATAGGGTCATTATAAAGGTTATTTCTACTTAATCCAATGGTATAAGACAAGTTATTTGAAGTCCCATCACCAAATGTAAACAAACCTGTGTTGTAATTTTGCAGGTCATAATGCTGATAACTTATAGCTTGTGACAATAAAAAATAATCATCTGGCACAGATAATCTTGTAGACAATCCAAAAGTTAAACCTGTAATATTAAAACGTCTACTTTTATCTGGTCTTCTAGTTTCTTGATTAAATAAAAATTGTCTAGAGTGCGACAATGATGTGGACATTTGAAACGGTTTTTTACCACCAAACCAAGGCTCGCTAAATGAAAAACTATAGGTCTGAAAAAACTGACTTGCCTGAAGTCTTAATGCCAAACTTTGTCCATCACCTCTTGGCACTGGCTTATAAGCATCTGCTTTAAATATATCTTTTATAGCAAAATTATTAAATGATAAACCTAATGTACCTATAAAGCCACCTCCACCGTAACCACCTTGCAGTTGTATTTGGCTAGAACCTTGTTCTACAACAGAATACTCTACATCTAATGTGCCATCAACTGGGTTTGGGTTTTTGATATCTGGTACTATTTGCTGCGCATCAAAAAAGCCAAGTTGTCCCAATTCTCTAATGGTTCTTATAATATCTGCTTTTCTATAAAGCATACCTGGACGTGTTCTAATTTCTCTATAAACTACATGATCGTTTGTAACATCGTTACCAACTACTGTTACGTTGTTAAAATATGCTGGTTTTCCTTCAGATATACGGATTTCCATATCAATTACGTTTCCTTCTGCGCTAACCTCAACTGGGTTTATTGTAGAAAACATATAACCAAAATTCTGGTAAGCATTGGTAATGTCTTGTGCATCTGGATTGGTCTCATCTGCAATGCGCTCTCGTAATTCTACTCCATTATAGGTATCTCCTTCTTTTAATCCTAGAAGGTTAGATAAATATTGGTCAGAATATATTGTATTACCAACAAAAGTAATTTTACCAAAGGTGTATTTTTCTCCTTCTTCAACTTTTATATCTAAGCTGATGTTTCTTTTATCTATGTAAGTAATAGAGTCTGATATAATTCTGGCATCTCTATATCCATTTTCCTTGTAATAATCTACAACACTTACTAAATCTGTTCTAAAATCTTCTTCTATATATTTAGAACGTTTTAATAACCTTAAAGGACTTAGACTTTTTTGCTTCGTGTTTTTCATAGCTCTACGAAGCTTTTTGTCAACTACTAATTCATTGCCTTCAAAATTGATAGTTTTTATTTTTACTTTTTGTCCTTTATCAATATCAATACGCATGTTAACACGCTCTTTTTCTATAGAATCAATAACTTGAGACGTATTAATAGTCACATTAGTATTTAAAAACCCTTTCTTCTTATACTTATTAGTAAGGTAATTTTTTGTTGTTGCTATAAGGTTTTCCGTTACTTTTTGTCCAGTTTTTAACTTATTCTCATCAATAACCTCATCTTTTTTTCCTTTTCTAATACCTTCAATTGTAAGGTCTTTAAGCTCTGGTAAATCACTAAGATTAATCTCTAAGTTTGCATTACCACCCTCAATATTAGTAACATAAATATCTATACTACTAAACAAATTAGATTTCCATAAGGTTTTCACAGCATTAGCGATCTTCTCGCCACCAACCTGAATCTCTTCATTCTTTCTAAGTTTAGAATAGGCAATAATGGTCTGTGTGCTAAAGTTAGTGTTTCCTGTAACTGTAATCTCCTTAATTAAATAAGTCTCACCACCCTCAACCTGAGCGTTACTGGTAAATGAAATTGTAAGAAGGAGTGCAATACACGTAAGTTTAATAAATGACTTCAATACTGCGTTATTAGGTAAGTTGTTCGCTTGTTTTTCCAAATCTTCGTTCTCTGTTTTGATAGTTTATGAGTGCCTCATATAGATCTTCTTTTTTAAAATCTGGCCATAAAATATCTGTAAAATATAATTCTGCATAGGCTATTTGCCAAAGCAAAAAGTTACTAATGCGTTGTTCACCACTTGTGCGAATAAGTAGATCAACGTCTGGTAAATTTTGCGTGTAAAGATGCTTATTTATAATTGATTCATCAATACTTTCAGCAGAAATTATATTATTTTTAACTTTAACAGACAATTCTTTAATAACATTAACAATTTCTTCACGAGAACCATAGCTTAATGCTAGAGTTAATGTCATATTTGAATTATCTTTTGTCTTTTCTATTACATCTAATAGTTCTTTATGCGCTTTTTTAGGTAAATCGTCTAAACATCCAATCGCACAGAGTTTTATACTATTATCTTGAAGTGTTTTAATTTCCTTTTTTAAAGATTTTACCAAAAGCTTCATTAAGGTTTGGACCTCTAGTTTTGGTCTGTTCCAGTTTTCTGTAGAAAAAGCATAAAGCGTTAAGTTCTTAATCCCTAATTCTGCACTAGCTTCAACGGTTTGTCTCACAGATTTTGTACCATTCTCATGACCAATAGCGCGCAAAAAACCTTTCTGTTTTGCCCAACGACCATTACCATCCATTATAATTGCTACATGGTTGGGAAGCTTGTTTTTATTTATTTGTTCTTTTAAACTCATTTAAAAATTGCAATAGCAAGGTCTTCTACCAAAGGTGTAAGTTAATGTAATTCCTGTAAACATATACCAATCATTATTATTAGTGTTTCCAAAACTAAATGATGTTCTATCAACTGAATCTGGTACGCTTCCATCTAATTCATCCGAAAACGTATATCTCGCTCCTATCTCCGCAGCCAAAACAAGATGATGTGCTATGTTTGTTTTATAACCTATTGCCATTGGAATACCAACAGCCCAACTATTGGTGTTTTCTGATGTAAACACACCTGCTGGTGTAAAATAATAATTATCGTGATTGGCAACCGAAATACCAGAATATAAATATGGAGTTCCTTTTATACCACTTTGATGAAGGTTGAAATCTAAAAATGTAAATTCCATACCTGCAGAAATTTCCAAAATACTAGTATTAAATTGATAACCACGTTGTTTTCTTCTTGGATCATCAGATTTTCCATCAACACCTTTTAAGTCTGTGAAGATTACTGAAGCTCTAAAAGAATGTCTGGGACTTCTATTCCATTTTACAATAGCACCAAATGCAGGTTGATTTGGTGAGATATAATCGGTAGCACCAACATCTCCAATAAAGTTACTTCCACCAACAAATACACCAACTTCATATATTTGAGCCTCAGTATTATTGGCAATAAAAGCACTTAATAAAATAAGAAAAAAATACCTCATAAATTTTTCAAAGTTTGCAAATATAACAATTAAGATTTGTGTGTAATAATGTATTACAGATAAACAGTATTTGAAGGTATTTATTGTTTAAATAGAACTTATACTAAATTAAACATATAATGTCGTATATAAATCGTTTCTTTTTAGCTTGCTTTTTATTGAAAATTATTACCGTAACAAATGCGATGCTAAGAATTTTTAATTTCAATTAATCAAAAAATAATTCAATTTCTTTATACGACATTACATATTCAAATTGGAATTAGTTACGTCTATCTTCACCCCAAAGCAGTTTTTTTCGGAGAGTTGCCAAAAAAGTTTCATCTAATAGTTCAACCATTTTTATAACAAAATCTGCTTTCTTAACGGTTACTGTAGTTGTATTAGATAATGTTACAATTCTAGAATCTAGTGACATTAAAAATTGGTCTTCTCTACCACTAACTTTTAATGTTACGGTTGTATTATCTGGAATAATTAAAGGACGAGCACTAAGATTATGAGGTGCAATAGGTGTCAACGCAAAATTCTTAGCATCTGGCGCAATAACTGGACCACCACAACTTAAAGAATAACCTGTAGAACCCGTTGGTGTAGATAAAATAAGTCCATCTGCCCAATACGAAGTTAAATATTCACCATTAAGATGTGTTTCAACCGTAATCATAGATGTTGTATTTTTTCGACTTAAAGCAATTTCGTTGAGTGCAAAATTCGTCTCAACAACATCATGATGTTCAGGATTCGTTGAAACACTTAGTAAAGAACGTTCAGAAACTTTATAATCACCATTGAATATTTCTGTCAGAGCGGTTTGAATATCATCAATCTGAATAGTTGCTAAAAAACCCAAACGACCTGTATTAATACCAACAATAGGAATCCCTAAATCCCTAACATAAGTTACAGCTCTTAAAATAGTACCATCACCTCCTACACTTATTAATAAATCATAGCTTTTATCTAGCTTATCAAATATTTTAACTTCAGAACTATTCTGAATTGCTGCATTTTGAGTTTTTATAAATTCACTTTCAAAAAAAACGTTGGCATTTTTTAATAACAAAAAATTCAGAAGCTGTTGAACTGCTTTTTGAGTGGTTTCCTTTACGTAATTCTGACCGTATATTGCTACTTTCATGTGTTTATATCTATTGTTTGTTTTGGTCATCCCGATAATTATCGGAACTGTTCGCTATTAATCATTTGTTTAGATGATAAAATCTTTCATATGCTCGTTTCACAATTACATATTTAGGTATTTGTTGAGATATTCTGAACGTTCCTTTAAGCTTTCGATATAAGAATCTTCTTCATGACCAGAAACGATATTATAACTGTAACGTCTAAAAGTATGTACCACATCATTAATACTTGCATTACCAATTTTTATGGTTATTCTAACTAAATCACTATCCATTTTAGAAATAAATGCGCCTAAGAGTTTGGCATCGTTAGATTCTACAATCTGGCTAATTTCACTAAAGGAGTAATCATGAATCCCTTTTTCAACAATTAAAATACCACCTGGTTCTGCAAAAAATGGAGTTTCATTAAACAAATGAATAATATCATTTAGCTCATAGTAACCAAGATATTTGTTGTTTTGGTCTAAGATTGGCATAATGTTAGAATCGTTTTGAGCAAATGCCTCAAGAACATCTAACCAATTAGTGGTTGGTCTTACAAAAAATCCTTCTATCGCATAATTACAGTCACTTATAGAATTGGAGCCTTCAAAACAATGTGCGTCAGTTTCTGAAATACAACCCATATAAACACCATCTTTCGTAACAGGAATATGAGAATATGTTAACTGATTAAACAACAATTGCAAATCGCTTACTTTATCGGTTACACGCAACGGTTTTATATCATTTATTACCAAATTTTGAAGCTCCATTATATTGTCTTAATTAAGTTGCAAATTAATCAAAAATAACCATAAAATGCGTGCTCTTGTTTGTATTTTTGTGATAGAAAATTATAATATTATGACCAAATTGAGTGTTAATATAAATAAGATTGCTACGTTAAGAAATAGTCGTGGAGGAGATGTGCCAAATGTGGTTCAGTTTGCTAAAGATATTCAGCGTTTTGGTGCAGAAGGAGTTACCATTCATCCAAGACCTGATGAAAGACACATTCGTTATCAAGATGCTTACGATTTGAAAACTGAGGTTTATACTGAATATAATATTGAAGGTAATCCAATACCAAAATTTGTAGATATGGTTTTAAAAATTAAACCAACACAAGTTACTTTGGTACCAGATTCTATTGATGCTCTTACATCTAATGCTGGTTGGAATACATTGAAACACAAAGACTTTTTAGTTGAAGTAATTAAGGAATTTAAAAACAATGGTATTAGAACTTCGATATTTGTAGATCCAGATTTACACCAAATTGAAGGCGCAAAAGCAACAGGAACAGATCGTATAGAACTCTACACGGAAGCCTTTGCGCATCAATATAGTTTAGGAAACAAAGATGCTATAAATCCTTATATGGCATGTGCTGGTTTAGCAAACACCATGCAACTTGGAATTAATGCTGGGCACGATTTGTCTTTGGATAATATTAAATTCTTTAAAGAAAACATCACTGGTCTTTTAGAAGTGTCTATTGGACATGCTTTGATTACAGAAAGTTTGTATTTAGGTGTTGAGAATGTTATTGGGATGTATTTGGATAAGTTGAAATAAAAATTCTCGCAAAGCCGCAGAAGCGCAAAGAAAAATTACTATTGTGGTAATATTTGATTAGAAAAAGGGAACTCTCTAATTATTTAAATAAATTCCACATCCAATTAATCACACACATCTTTGCGCCTCTGTGGCTTTGCGAGAAAAAACATTTATAAAGTTTTTACGAGAAAGAATATGATATTACACTCAAACATAATAGGAGAAGGAAAACCCTTCATTATCCTACACGGGTTTTTAGGCATGGGCGACAATTGGAAAACACTAGCCAAACAGTTTTCTGAGCTTAATTTTGAAATACATCTCATAGATCAACGTAATCATGGTCGTAGTTTTCATTCTGAAGATTTTGACTATGAGTTAATGGCAGAAGACTTAAAACTCTATTGTGACACCAATAACTTAAACAATGTTGTTTTATTGGGTCATTCCATGGGAGGGAAAACAGCGATGCTTTTTGCAACAAAATATCCAGACCTAGTTAATAAACTTATTGTAGCTGATATTTCGCCACGTTATTATCCAATACATCACGATGCTATTTTAGAAGGCTTGAGTAGTTTAGATTTTTCAGAATTAAAATCAAGAAGCGAAGCAGACAAAGTTTTAAGCAATTATGTTAGCGAAACTGGAATACGAATGTTTCTACTTAAAAATTTATATTGGGTAGAAAAAGGTAAACTTGGTTTACGTATTAATTTAGAGGATTTAAAAGAAAACGTTTCAGAAGTTGGAGAAGCACTACCAATACATGCCACTTTTAATAAAGACACTTTGTTTTTACGTGGAGATCGTTCAGAATATATTGGTGATGCAGACGAAGCTATAATTCATAGACATTTTCCAAATTCTGAAATCACAACTATTTCTAATGCTGGTCATTGGTTGCATGCAGAGAATCCAAAAGATTTTTATGATACTGTGATTAATTTTGTATCTTAGATATTATCCTAACTAAATTTAATAATGAATCTCATCATCAAACTTTTACTTAACGCACTAGCCGTTTTTATTTTAGCTTATTTGCTAAATGGAGTTATAGTAAACAACTATTCAACCGCAATAATTGTAGCTATTGCAATTTCACTATTAAACACAGTTGTAAAACCGTTACTCGTTATTCTCACTTTACCTATAACAATACTAACACTAGGATTGTTTTTATTAATAATTAACGCATCTATAATTTTGTTAGCAGACAAATTAATCGACGGATTTTATGTCGATGGATTGTTTACAGCTCTACTCTTTAGTTTGTTGTTGTCTATCTTGAGATCAATTCTTTACTTTGTGTTTAAAGACAAGAAAAGCAACTAAAAGTCAAAGGCTTAAAACTGTTGTTGGGTTGCAAAAAATATCGTATTTTTGCAACCCAATTTTCATATAATTTATACAATGAATATTACAAGAGAAAACATCGATGCATTAAATGCAGTTGTAAAAGTGGATATCGCTAAAGAAGATTACAGCGATAAAGTAGAGAAAATCTTAGTAGATTACCGTAAATCTGCAAACATTCCTGGTTTTAGAAAAGGTCACGTACCAATGGGAATGGTAAAAAAGCAATATGGTAAAGCTGTATTAGTAGATGAAGTAAACAAATTACTTCAAGATGCTCTTGGTAAATATTTAGTAGAAGAGAAACTAGATGTTTTAGGTAATCCGTTACCAAAAGCACAAGATGATTTAAATTGGGATGCTGAAGCCTTTACTTTTGAATTTGAATTAGGTTTAGCACCACAATTCGATGTAATTCTTAAAAGCAAAAAAGCAATCACACATTATAATATTGTTGCAGATGACAAAATGATAGACGATCAGATTGTACACATCCAAAAACAATATGGTAAAATCGTTTCTCAAACAGAAGTAGCTAAAAATTCTGAAATCACAGGAATTTTCTCTAACGAAGAAAAAGAAATCGATAGTTCTATAATGATTACTTTAGATAAATTAAAAGGGAAAACAAATCCAAAGAAATTTATTGGAGCGAAAGTTGGCGATGTAATTACATTAAAAACAAAAGGGTTGTTTAACGATGATCACGATTTAATGAACTTCTTAAAAGTAGCTCACGATGATGCTCATGGATTAGAAATTGAAGTAAACTTTACGATTACTGAAATTAACGATCGTGAATTAGCAGATTTAGATCAAGAATTATTTGATAAATTATTCGGAAAAGGAAAAGTAACATCTGTATCTGAATTAAAAGAAAAGATCAAAGAAGATTCTGAAAAACAATTTTCACAACAAGGTGATCAGAAATTATTAAATGATGTTACCGAAAACTTAGTGGAGAACACAAAATTTGATTTGCCAGCAAGTTTTTTACAGAAATGGATGCAAAATGCAGGTGAAGAAGCAATGACAGAAGAGCAAGCTAAAGAAGAATACGAAAAGTCTGAAAAAAGCATGCGCTACCAACTTATTGAAGGTAAACTGATTACAGACCACAAACTTCAGGTTCAGTTTGAAGAATTGAAATCGTATTCAATGGAAATGATAAAAGGACAAATGGCACAGTTTGGTCAAATGAATCCGTCAGATAAAGAGTTAGAAGATATTGCAGCACGTATTTTAGGAAACCAAGACGAAGTAAAGCGTATGTCTGAGCAGTTAATGAGTCAGAAATTATTAAACCTATATAAGACTGAAGCGAATATTAAGACCAAAGACATCACATATGATAATTTTGTAAAAGAATTCTACAGTTAAGCAGTCTTTAAAAATATTAGTATCTTTAAGGCGTAGAACTTTTCGGTTTTGCGCCTTTTGTTTTTATGTTTATTTCTAATAAAAACAAAATTATAATTCTGTCATTTCGAGCGCAGTCGAGAACTAAATTACTTTTAGGTTAAAAAGCATTTCGACTGCGCTCAATGTGACAGATATATTAATTAACAACAATTTCATTAATTAAAAGAATTAAAATTTATATGGATTACGGAAAAGAATTTGAAAAATTCGCAACAAAAGACCAAGGCATAAATAGTAACTACTACAGTAAGATTATAGAGAGCATGTATCCTTCAAACATGACACCTAATATCATTGAAGAGCGCCAAATGAATATTGCTGTTTTTGATGTGTTTTCGCGTTTAATGATGGATCGTATAATATTTTTAGGTACTGGTGTTAATGATCATGTAGCAAATATTATACAAGCACAATTGTTATTCTTACAAAGTACTGATGCTTCAAAAGACATTCAGATTTATATTAATTCGCCAGGAGGTTCAGTATATGCTGGTTTAGGAATTTATGACACCATGCAGTTTGTAAAACCAGATGTCGCTACAATTTGCACAGGTATTGCAGCATCAATGGCAGCAGTATTATTATGTGCTGGCGAAAAAGGAAAACGCTCAGCCTTAACACATTCTCGTGTAATGATTCATCAAGTAAGTAGCGGAACTCAAGGTCAATTAAGCGATATGGAAATTGCCTTAAAGGAAACCATAAGAGTAAAAGAAGAATTATACGCCGTTATTGCAAATCATTCCGGTCAAACCATTGCGCAAGTAGAAAAAGATTCTGATAGAGATTATTGGATGCGCTCTCAAGAAGCCTTGGATTACGGAATGATTGACGAAGTATTAAAACGCAAGTAATTTTATTTACTTTCGACTAATAAATTATATATACTGTCACATTGAGCATTACTGAAATCAAAATATATTTTGATTGAAAGTACATTGCATAGCAATACGAAAAGTCTTTAAAATATTAGAGATTCTTCATTATGTTCAGAATGACATCAATTAATTACAAATTGAAGGAAGGGCTTGAGAATTTTAAACTTTAAACCCTAAACTTTAAACTAAAATTATGGCAAAGGAAGAATTAGAATGTTCATTTTGTGGTAGAAAAAAACCAGAAACCAGCTTACTAATTGCAGGATTAGATGCACATATTTGTGACCGTTGTATTGAGCAAGCACATGGCATTGTTATAGAAGAATCTAAACAATCAGGTAATTCAGAATTAAGTGCAGAATTAATGCTAAGAAAGCCTAAAGAAATAAAGGCTTTTGTAGATGAGTATATTATTGGACAAGAATATACCAAACGTGTTATGGCAGTTGCCGTTTATAATCACTACAAGCGTTTATTACAACCAGCATCTGATGATGATATTGAAATACAAAAGAGTAACATCATTATGGTTGGGCAAACTGGTACTGGTAAAACATTAATGGCAAAAACTATCGCTAGAATGTTAAATGTGCCTTTAGCAATTGTAGATGCAACAGTATTAACTGAAGCTGGTTATGTTGGTGAAGATGTAGAAAGTATTTTAACACGTTTATTACAAGCTGCAGATTACAATCTTGAAAAAGCACAACGTGGAATCGTTTTTATTGATGAAATTGATAAGATTGCGCGTAAGAGTGATAATCCATCTATAACCAGAGATGTTTCTGGAGAAGGTGTACAACAAGCATTATTAAAATTACTTGAAGGCACTGTGGTTAATGTGCCACCAAAAGGAGGTCGTAAGCATCCTGACCAAAAGTTTATTGAAGTAGATACCGAAAATATTTTATTCATTGCAGGTGGTGCGTTTGATGGTATTGAACGTGTTATTACGAAGCGTTTAAACATGCAAGCCATTGGTTATAGCTCTATTAATACAGATAGTGTTGACAAGGATAATATTTTGCAATATATAATTCCTAAGGATTTAAAAGATTTTGGATTAATACCAGAAATCATTGGTCGTTTACCAGTATTAACACACATGGATCCTTTAGATGCTAAAACCTTAAGAGCTATATTAACAGAACCTAAAAATGCCATTATTAAACAATACAAAAAGTTGTTTGAAATGGACGACGTTGCATTGAAAATTACAGATGGCGCATTAGAATATATTGTTGAAAAAGCTATTGAATATAAACTTGGAGCACGTGGATTAAGATCGCTCTGTGAGGAAATCTTAACCGAAGCCATGTTTGATTTACCAGGATCTGGTGAAACCAAATTAAACGTAACAAAAGCATATGCTGAAGACCGTTTATCTAAAACAACATTAAAGAAATTGAAAGCTGTGTCTTAATCCTTCTATTTTTAACACATAAAAAAAACCACAATTTCAATATTAGAAATTGTGGTTTTTTTAGTTAGGGATTAATTTAATATAATATTGCTCGCAATATATTTTTATTAATTAAGGAATTGTTAAAAGTTAATAGCACATTAATTTTAAACGAATATATAAGCTTTAGTTAGTGTGAATCGTGTTTCATATCACTTATTGGATAAAACAATAGTGATTCTCGTTGTAAAGTTTTTTTATGTTCTTTTTAAGGTTAAACAGTTATCGCTTTGTTTTGGTATAACTGACTTCAACTTTAGATACCATTTTTAAAACTGCCCTTTGCTGATATCTATCTGGTTTTAGTTGCAAAAAACAGTTTTCATAACCATCCTTTTCAGCTATTATTTGGTAATTTTCAAAAGGCCTTATTTTAAAACGATAAGATGCATCAACACCTGTAGTTTGGCGTTCAATTTCCTCTCCTTCACTATTTAACAACACCACAGTTGCATTAGGCAAAATTCTATTATCATTGGTTGTAACAACTCCTTGTGAGTCTTTATATGTCATTTCGGCTTTAAAATGATACATATTAAACCCTTTGTTTCTTTTACCTTTATTAGATAAAAATACTCCTGTATTCCCTTCAATAATAATAAAAGCCAAGTCATCTTTAGTGGAATTTATGGTCATACCTAAATTTCTTGGCGCACTATAAACACTATTTTTACGGTTAGAAATAAAAACATCATAACCACCAATACTATTATGACCTGTTGAGGAAAAATACAGTTCCTTGTTGTCTTTTGTAGTGTGCGGATATTTTTCATCTTTAGAGGTATTAATATTGCCTCCTAAGTTTATAGCTGTTCCTATACTTCCGTCGTTATTAATTCTTGCCATATAAATATCAAAACCACCAAAACCACCTTTCATATTAGATGAAAAATACAAAAATCTACCATCTACAGAGACATGTGGATTTTCTACTGAATATTCATCACTGCTAACTTCAATTTCTATTTCATTTTCCCATATCATACGTCGTTTGGCGTTTAACTCAGCCTTAAATAGTTTATAATTGGAGCTCTTTTTTCGCATGCTACGCGTATAGTATATAGTTTTTTCGTTAGGAGAAAATGCGACTTGACCTTCATTATTTTTAGTGTTTAATTTACTGCTAAACCATAATGGAAGCGAGAAATTACCTGTATTTGAAACGTCTGAGTAAAACAAATCTGTATAAGGTTCCTTAGTTTTTGAATCCATACCGTTTCCTATTGCTCCAATTTTTTTTGAAGAAACAATAACCAACTTGTTTCTAAACATAGTACTTGGAATTTCAGAGTATTTAGAATTTATTTTAGCGGCTCTAACTTTAAAAGTATAACCGCTTTTATTTAATTCATCAACTTTTACTGATTTTTTTGGGTCTGTTTTGTCATACATACAGTAGGCGCAAAACATAAGTGCCAAAAGCACATGTAGTGTAGTTTTTATAGTGTAGGGATAATGGATTAATACACTTTAAATTTAAGACCAAGTCATTGGTTTTAAGAATTTTGACACTTATTTTTAGATGAGCATTAGTATTTTTCCGATAATTTATAGTAGAATGTCAATTACTCCGATGAAATAATGCCAATTTACGACTTATTAAGTCGCAATAATTCTTCAACATAAACTCTAGAATTAGATAATCGTGGGACTTTATGCTGACCTCCAAGTTTGTCATTTCCCTTTAACCAGTCATGAAACAAATTTGGTCTTGCGCTATGAATTTTTGGTTTATTTAGTGTCATATTATTTAAACGCTTGGCTTCATAATCGGAGTTTAAGGATTTTAGTGCGTTATCAAATAATTCTTCAAAATAAGACATGTTTTCTGGTGGAGTTTTAAACTCAATAATCCACTCGTGCGCTCCCTTTTCTTTACCTTCCATAAATATAGGAGCTGCAGTATAATCTACAATTTCTGCAGATGTCCGTTTGCAAACTCTTTTAAGTGCTACTTCTGCATTTTCTATAATCAACTCTTCGCCAAAAGCATTGATATGATGTTTTGTGCGACCAGAAACCTTAATTCTATGTGGACTCAAACTTACAAACCTAATCGTATCCCCAATTTTATATCTCCATAAACCAGCATTTGTAGTAATCACAACAGCGTAATTAATATTAAGCTGCACATCGCTTAACGGAATTACTTTCTGTTCCTCTGTTCCATAAGCATCCATTGGAATAAATTCATAAAAAATCCCATAATCTAACATCAATAATAAGTCACTAGATTTATTTTGATCTTGAATGGCAAAAAAGCCTTCAGACGCATTATAGGTTTCGTAATATCTAAAATTGTTTGAAGGCAAAATAGCTTTATACTGATCTACATACGGATTAAAACTTACACCTCCATGAAAGTAAACTTCCAAATTTGGCCAAATATCAAAAAGACTGTCTTTCTCTGTTTTTTCTAAAACATTATTCAACAACACTAGCATCCAAGATGGCACACCAGCAAGACTCGTTACGTTCTCTTCTATCGTTTCTTCAACAACGGCTTGCATCTTGGTTTCCCAATCACTCATTAGCGACACTCTATTACTTGGAGTACTACTAAACTCCGCCCAAAAAGGCATATTATCAATTAGAATAGCACTTAAATCACCATAAACCGTTCCGTTTTCTTTGTATAATTCTTTACTACCACCTAGTCGCAGACTTTTACCTGTAAACAATTGCGAATCTTCATTATTATTCAAATACATACAGAGTAAATCTTTACTTGCCGCATAATGGCAATCTTCTAAAGACTCAATACTTACAGGAATAAATTTACTTTTAGCATTGGTTGTTCCACTAGATTTAGCAAACCATTTTATAGGACTTGGCCAAAAAATATTATGTTCGCCTTTACGTGAACGCTCTATTAAAGGCTGAAATTCTTCGTAATTTACTATAGGAACGCGTTCGTTAAATTCTCGGTAGGTTTTAATAGAATCAAAGTCGTATTTCCTGCCAATCTCAGTGTCTTTTGCAATCTTTAACAAACTGAAAAGCAATTCATTCTGTACTTCGTTTGGGTATTTTAAAAACAATTCAATTTGATGAAATCGTTTCTTCAAAAACCAAGAAGCAATAGAATTTACAATAGGAATTGGCATAGAATAATTATCTTTACTCGCTAAGCGAGATTTAACATTTCAATTATTGTTTGTAATTTTGAACCTCAATTCTTATAAGCTCTTTTATGTTTATTTTAAAGCAGCTTATGTGCTAAAAATACTAAATTTCTTTTATGGTTTATACAGGAGTCCTCACAAAAATGCAAACCGAATTTTCAGAGCCTATTCAATACTATCTTGTCTTTGAGAATGATTTTATTCATGTGAATCAATTATTGAATAAAACGATTGAAATGAAACTTGTTGGACACCAATGTTTAAGCTGTAGATTAGACAGACCTATTTATCGGCAAGGCTTTTGCAAAAGTTGTTTTTTTGATAAACCTTTTGCAGGTGATTGGATTATGCGGCCAGAATTAAGCACAGCACATTTAAATAAAGAAGACAGAGATTTAGAATACGAAAAGAAAGTACAACTACAACCTCATATTGTGTATTTAGCAAACTCTAGCAATGTAAAAGTTGGTGTAACTCGAAAAACTCAAGTGCCAACACGTTGGATAGATCAAGGTGCTCATGAAGCGGTTGAAATTGTAGAAGTCCCAAATCGTTATTTAGCAGGCATTACCGAAGTTGCATTAAAAGATTATGTTGCAGATAAAACCAACTGGCGAAATATGCTAAAGAATGATGTAAAGGATGAAGATTTATTGGAATGGAGACGTAATCTAAAGGCTTACATTCCTGAAGAAGCGCAACCGTATTTTATTGAAAACAATTCGGAAACACATTTAAAATTCCCTGTAGAACAGTATCCTGTAAAACCAAAAAGTCTTAATTTAAGTAAAACCCCAAGCTACTCAGGAAAATTAGTTGGCATTAAAGGTCAGTATCTAATTTTTGAAGACAATACCGTTTTTAATGTCCGTGCTAATGAAGGTTTGGTTGTTGAATTGTCTGTTTAAATGCTAAAAACGAAAAACTATGTCAGTTTGAGCGCAGTCGAAAACCCTAAAAACACGAGTGTCTAAGTATTTCGACTGTGCTCAATATGACAAATACCTTTAAAAAGACTTTTCTGAGATCCCTTTTTCCAAAGGGATTTGTTACTTAAAATAAGACAACAAATCAGATTTCTTAGACGCAGAAACCATAATTTCTTTTCCGTTACTGAGTATTACACTTCCTCCTTTTCCTTTAACGTATTTCACCACTTCATTGACGTTTACCAAATAACTTTTGTGAACTCTCGCAAAATTGGCATCTTTTAAACTTTCCTCTATATATTTTAATGTTTTACTGACGAGTTTCTTTTTGTTGTTGTTTAGAAAAATTTCGGTATAGTTATCATCAGCTTTGCAATACATAATGTTTGCAGTTTCAACAACTTCAAATCCATTTTGTTGCGGAATGGTAATTTTTCCATTTACAGAATTGGTCTTTGGTACTAAAACCTGATCTTGAAGCGCATCTTCCTTAGTTCTAATTTCTGTAACATAATCCACTGCTTTTATCAATTCGTCAATAGAAATTGGTTTCATTAAATAATAGGATGCATGTGCATTTAAAGCTTCTATTGCATAATGATTATAAGCAGTTACAAAAATAGTTTCAAAATTAATGTCGCCAACTTTGTCTAATAAATCGAAAGCATTGCCATATGGCATTTCTACATCTAAAAACACGACATCTAAATCATTGTTTCGTATTAGAACCAAAGCTTCTTCAACATTTGCCGCTTCACCTAAAATTGAAATATTAGGACAATATTTAGTTAGATAATTTCTTAGAATTAATCTGCTATTTTCTTCGTCTTCTACTATTATGGCGTTTAGTTTCATATTTATTTCCTGCGAAAGCAGGAATCTTTTTAATTATACTTCTATTTAATAATGCACTTCGATTGTTCTTACGCTAAAACTTTAGCGACACGCGTGCGCTCAGTGTGACAGTTTTAATCCTTTTTTAAAGTAACAACAACCTTTGTTCCTGCATCTTCCAAATCTTGAAAATCAGCAATCGTGACATCTACTTTATCTTTATACATTTCATTTAAGATGGCAACACGCTTTTTAATGTTGTTCATACCTTTTGAATTTTGCTTTTTTTGATGATCTGTTTTTAAAGCTTTAGAACGTTTTCTACCAATACCATCATCTGAAATGGTTATTGTTATTTCGTCTTTAGATTTTGGTTGAATATTAATATTCAAATGTCCTTTTTCTGTTTTGTAGCGCAAACCATGCCAAACTGCATTTTCAATATAAGGTTGCAATAACATTGGTGGAATCTGAAATTCTTCTACATCAATAGTTTCATCTACATCAATGGAATAATCAAATTTATCTTGAAACCTAAAATGTTCGAGCTTGGTATATAAATCTAATAATTCAATTTCCTTTTTTAGAGGAATAAAATCCTCTTCACTATTTTCTAAAACGGCTCGCATTAATAGTGAGAAATCTGATAAATATTTATTTGCTGTACGCTCGTCATTTGTAGCAATAAACGTATTTACAGAATTTAGAGCATTAAAAATAAAGTGCGGATTCATTTGGCTTCGTAAGGATTTTAAAGCCAATAAATTATTTGCTAAACGCTGTTGTTTAATATATTTAAACATTAAGTAACCCGTAATTAAAAGCAAAACCAAACCACCAATTAACGAGTAAATAATAACCTGTTGACTTTTATTGCGTTCTTGGGTTAATTCATATTTACTCTTAGACAATTCACGGTCACTTTCTAAAGATGTAATTCTGTTTTGTTGCTCTGCAATATTTCTACTAAAACGTGCTGCTCGAGATATTTCTTGAACCTTTTTCGCATACAACTCGTCAACCACAATTGTAAATTCTTCATTATATTCAATTGCTTTTTCAGTATTTCCAGATCTAAGATGCACTTCAGAAAGTTTACGCGTAGCGTCCATTTTTACATCTAAATCTTCCTTTTCATCAGCTTCGGCTCTACTTTTCTCTAAATACGGAATTGCTTCATCAAAATTATTCTGTAAATAATAAGCAGTACCTATTTTATAATTCTGTTTCTGAGTCGTAATTGGGCTTTCATTAGAAATAATTGAATCTCTTTCAATATCCTTAATACCCTCAATGGCTTGCTTTCTTAATACAATCTCACTTTCGTAATCTGCATTCATATTATTAAATTCAGCCACTTTAACCTGTTCCTCAACCGATCGTTTTTTATTCTCGTTTTTGGCTAAATCCAAAGAATTACTGAAATAAGTTTTGGCTTTGCTTGTTTGTCCTTGATCGCTATAAATTTGCGCCATTTTAGAGTTTAAGTCCGTAACTTTTGGTGCTATTAAGTGTTTTTTTGCAACGACTAAACCATCTTCGTAAGCTTTTATGGCCTCAGTGAAATTCTTCGTTTTTACATAAGCATCACCAATACCTTCAAACCAAATGGTTTTATTGTAATTAGACAGGGTTTTTTCGTCTATTTGATTATAAGTGGAAATACTAGTTTCAAAATCACCATTATTGAGATATGCTTTGGCTAATTTTAATTTTGCAGAAGATGTTTTTACATTTTGAATACTAATTTTATAAGCTGAAATGGCTAAATCAAACTGTTTCCAATGCTTGTGAATATCTCCCAGCAATTCATGTGCTTCAGCACTTTGAGCAGGGTTAATATCTACATTTAAAGCGTCACCAATAAACTTTATACTTTTCGCTGCATCTTTCTTTAAATAGACATCTGCAGAATCTATCATCTCATTAAATCGCTTAAAATCTCCTTGCTTTCTTAAACGTTTTCCAGATTGCTCTTCATCTATAACTTCTATGGTTATACGCTCGTTAGTTTTTATAGTGAAGTAAATGGTTTCAAAATCGTCATGACTAATAATCAACTCATCACCTATTCTAGCCTTTACATTAAAAGAACCGTCGGAATTGGTTCTTGTGTATTTTCCTCCATTTACTAAAACCTCCACATTATTATAAGGTACACGTGAGTTTTTTTCATATACTAAACCTCTAATGGTAAACACAGCTTCTTCTTCTCTTTTATCAAATTCTCTATTTTGCCCGAAGGATAAAAACCCAATCAAGCAAAACAGTAATAGAAAACAATATGACTTAGAAATTTTCACGTAACATTTTATTTGTTGGACTAAACTACATACTTTATTTGGTTTCAAAAAATGGCAAATATAGAATTGAGTTCATTTTAGCTATAAAAAACCCAACGCTACTAAAATTATAGACAGCTTTACTCATCCAAATAGCCTGTTTACTCATTATGGTTTTTTGTAGATCTTTTTTAGACAGAGCTTTACACATTAATAAAAAGAATCAAGACCGCTTCGCTTTTAGAACCAAGAAAAAAGACTGGATTCGTAACGCGATGGAAATATAAGTTTCAAAACCTGAACAGATGCTGAATAATATTGGACTAGATGTTTTTTTAAAAAATAAAAAACTATACAAAAAATGAAAACAATCAAATTAACATTGCTGCTATTTCTATTTTTAAGTATTAATATTTCTGCTCAGCACAAAGGTAATTACAATCAAATTACTAAAGATATTTCTAGACAAAACATTCTAACATCTGGGAATGCTCATATTTACAATCCAACAGTTCAACAACAAATTAACAAAGTTTTACATCCTAGTAATGTATTAACTATTGATGTGAAAGCGCTTCAAAATGCTAGTGCTACGACTTATACAGCAATCTTTAATGTTTCACAAATTGGTCCTTCTGCCGAAAAAACAAATCAACTGATGAAAGAACGTATTGACAGTATTAAATATCGTTTAAACAGCAAAGGCATCACTCAAAAAGATATTGCCATCGATGTGATTTCTTTTGTACCAATATATGAAGTTGAAGTCACAAAGAAATTATTCAGTAAAACATATACTGAAGTTCCTAAAGGGTTTGAGTTGCAACAAAATATTCATATTCAATTTACTAAAACCAATCAATTTGAATCTATTTTAGAAGCTTGTGCACAAAGCGAAGTTTACAACTTAGTTAAAGTAGATTATTATATTGAAAACATTCAAGAGGTTTACAAAAATCTACAAGATCAATTATTAAAACTTATTGAAGAGAAGAAAGCCTATTATAAAGTATTAGGGTTTAATATAGCTGATTATAATGTGGCTATTGCAGATGATAAGTACTGTTATTTTCCAAAGGATTTTTACCAAAGTTACCAAGCTTATAATAGTACTTCTATTGAAGCTTTAGAGAGGAATAAAGGCGTAACAACAGCAAAAAAACAAACCTCTTATTATTACCAACCCTTGACTTACGAAAATTATGATGTGGTTATTAATCCTTCCATATTGGAACCTGTTGTCCAAATAGGTATGAACATAAAATTAGTATTCACACCTAAACCTAAAGAGAAAAAAGTAGTCCCAGAACCAATTGTAAAAACAGTAGTTGACCATAAATATTATGTGATATCGCCAAATGGAACCATAGATGTTAAAGAATTAAATACGAAGTAAAAAGAATCTAGAACGCTTCATTTTTTGAAGTGATGAAAACAATAGACAGTAATTATACCTAAAATATTGTTACGTAATATTGTCCCCTCGAGGGGACTTTAGGGGTGTTTTAAAAAAAAATGAAGCAATACAACAGACTCAAAAATTAGTGAAAAGAAAATAATAATAAAACAAGAAACTATGAAAACACAATTGAAACCCTTAATCCTCGCATTAAGCTTAGCTACTTTAATGGCTTGCAATGCGAATACCAAATCTAATTCTTCAGATTTATTGATTACAGAAACTGTAATTGAAACTAATTTAAAAGATAAAAAACCAGAAATTAAAGTCGCACTATTATTAGATACCAGCAATAGCATGGATGGTTTAATTGACCAAGCCAAAGCACAACTTTGGAAAATTGTTAATGAATTGTCTTATGCTAAGTGTAAAGATGAAAATCCAAATCTCAAAATAGCACTTTACGAATACGGAAACGATAATCTTAATGCAGAAGAAGGTTATTTAAGACAAGTCATTGCTTTTAGTGATGATTTAGATGAAATTTCAAAATCATTATTTTCACTAACTACAAATGGTGGTAATGAATACTGCGGAAAAGTAATTAAAACTGCTCTCAACCAATTAGATTGGGGAGAAAGTAAGGATGATTTGAAACTTATTTTCATTGCAGGAAACGAAACCTATACACAAGGAAATGTGAATTATAAAGATGCATCTAAATTAGCACATCAAAATGATGTTACTGTAAACACTATTTTTTGTGGCGATTATAATCAAGGCATTTCAATTTTATGGAAAGAAGGAGCAGATTTAACCCATGGAAATTATATGGCAATTAATCATAATGAAGCAACGGTTCATGTTGCTTCTCCTTACGATGATAAAATATTAGAACTTAACGAAAAACTGAATAAAACTTATGTTGCTTATGGAAGTGCTGGTAGAAAAAAAAATGGAAATGCAGGCAGAACAAGATTCTAATGCTATGAGTTATAATAAAGCTAATGCTGTGAGTAGAACAGTTAGCAAAAGTTCACGTTTGTACAAAAACAGTTCTTGGGATTTAGTAGATGCTGAAAAAGAAGATGATTTCTCTTATGAAAGTTTGAAAGACGAACAACTTCCAAAAGAATTAAAAGGAAAATCTAAAGTTGAAATTAAAACTTATGTTGAAAAGAAAGCGAAAGCGCGTGAAAAGCTTCAACATGAAATTGCAACATTAAATCTAAAACGCCGTAATTATGTAGCTAAGCAAAATAATGATGCTACAAATAATTTAGAAAATGCTATGATAAAAGCTTTAAAATCACAAGCCGAAAAGAAAAATTATAATTGGGAATAAACTAACTTAGAGCAGAGCTCTCAAGTTCTTAAATTCCAAATAAAAAAAATCAAATTCCAATAAAAAATAAACTACTATGGACTAGAAGTCTATAATTTTGACAAAAGAATAAAATTCTTTTAATATAATGCTTTGTCATTCCGAATGAGGCACGAAGAGGAATTTCATTATTATAAGATTTAGCTTCGCTGAACCTAAAGATTTCTCGTCAATCTTCCGATAGTTATCGGAATCGCTCTGTCTAAATGACAACATACCGTTAAAAATTTATAGCAACTACAATAAAATTGCAGGATTTTAACCTTTAACTAGATATTGAAGTGATTTAAACTTTTTTCATTCGCTAAAAAATTGCACTTTTTCGTCCATTTTTTGTCTTTTTTCACTTCCGTAGCGATGCTATGCAACTTAAAAAGGTCTTCAAATGATCAAAAAATCACTAATTTTCGCTTAAATGTTAAAAGTTTAAATCACTTCATTAAAACGAACCAGAATCTCATAGTATTAAATACAAAAAAAGGCTCAATTTACTTTGAGCCTCTTTAATTATATAATATATGATATTAATTTATCGCAGGACAATTACATTCGTACTTTTCTTTTCTACAGTTAAAGTTGAAACCTAGGGTTAGTTGATGAAAACCACCTGTATTAAAGTTCACTGTATTTGCTTGGTAAGAATAGGTATATGCGAATACAAAATTGTTATAATCTATTCCTAGAAACGGAGTAATATATTGTAGTTTTTGGCTACTTACACTAGCACCATCTTGAAATTCTGCACCATCTAAACTACGTCTATATGATAAGCCTCCCCAAACTTTACCAAAATCCATTTTTTTATAAGTTTTTACATTAACATCAATAGAGGATTCTTTTGTTGCATCTCTATACATATACATTATAGATGGCTCATAGCTCCAGTCGCTCCCAAATTTGCTGAAGGTATAACCTGCAGATAACAAATAGGTTCTTAGATTTCTGAATTCAAATCCATTAGTTTGATTCCAATTGATACCATCGTTTTCTAAAATATTCTTAGCAGTAAAATGTGCGTAAAAATCTATAAAATGATATGAAAAACCAAAGTCGATATTAAAATTGGTTGCGCTTTGTACGATTCCATCAACTGCGCGATCAAATTCACCTGGTGCTAACCAACTTGTTTCATCTAACTTATACTGAAGAAAACCAGCACTTAAACCAAAGGATAACATATTTAAATCAATTTCATTTCTAGAAAACATAAGATGATATGCAAAGGTCGCATAACCACCGACTGTTGAGTGGTAACCATTAGCGTCATTAAAAACAATTCCGCCAAGGGCTACTGGAGAATCTCCAAGCCTTCCGTTCATACTTAAGGTTTGCACACTTGGTGCATCATCTACACCAAACCATTGTTGCCTTGCTGTCATTCTAATCTTGGCGCAATTAGCTACACCTGCCATAGATGGGTGAATTAAATAATAATTATCTGTTAAATAATCAGAATAAATAGGAATCCCTTCTTGGGCAGTACTAAAATTTGCCAAAAAAGCTATAAATGCTACTAAACAATACTTTTTTAATTTCATAATTTTTTATCGTTTCAAGGTAAAATGGGCTTTAAATTCTTTACGGATGGTTGTGTTTGGTTCGGTATATTCTACTGTAAACCAGTAGCCGTCCGTTGGCATAGCCGCTCCGTTATACGTGCCGTCCCAACCTGTTCCATCTGGACTGAGTTGTTTCAGTAACTTTCCGTAGCGGTCAAAGATAT
>Ga0209633_10000663_pt1 | contig 39004 bp, 38 predicted proteins | sample Cruoilmetagenom1_FD_187290 | JGI IMG/M metagenome (GOLD analysis project Ga0209633, IMG submission 187290) | Oil polluted marine microbial communities from Coal Oil Point, Santa Barbara, California, USA - Sample 1 (SPAdes) (version 2) | ecosystem: Environmental > Aquatic > Marine > Oil seeps ...
GGAAATCAAAAAAACTAACAAAAGTAAACATTAAAGATGAACATATTTGTTGTGCGATTAGCGACAAGAAGTGTATTGATGGTTATCAAAAGAAAAAGAGCTGGTTAAAAACAGAATTCAAAAATGGGTATAATTTTCAAAAAGTTGATGTTCGTGGAAAAGTATTTATAGAGTATGTTCCAATTGAAAACTCTTGGCTTCCCCTAAAAGGTAAAAACTTTATGGTAATTAATTGCTTTTGGGTTTCGGGACAATTTAAAGGTAAGGGAAACGGAAAGAAACTTCTTAAACAATGTATGAGTGATGCTAAAAATATGGATGGAATTATTGCAATTTCAAGTGATAAGAAAAGACCATTTATGACCGATCCAAAATTTTTAAAGTATCAAGGTTTTGAAATTATTGATGAAGCTCCTCCATATTTTAAATTGTGGGGATTAAAGACAAACCCAAAAGTATCCTATCCTAAAATTATGGAAAGTGCAAAGCTGGGAACTTGTCCTGATAAAAAAGGAATTACAGCTTATTATTCAGCCACTTGTCCTTTTACAGATTATTATACAAATCAATTACTAAGAGAATATGCAAAAAAGAAGAATGTTCCGCTATCAATAAATCATATTAAAAGTAAAGCTGATGGACATAAAATGCCAATACCTTGGATTATAAATAGTATTTTTTACAATGGTGAGTTGGTAACTTTAGAAATGAAACCCGACAGACATTTGGATAAATTATTAAAATGAAAAAAACAAAATTTACAAATCCAGAAGTAAAAGAAATTTTTAATAAGATTGACGAAAAAGTGAGGACAAAATTATTTTTTCTGCGTGAACTAATTTTTGAAACTGCCAAACAAACTGTAGGTGTTGGAGAATTAGAAGAAACACTAAAGTGGAACGAACCTAGCTATGTAACATCCAAACCCAAAAGTGGAAGCACAATTAGAATTAATAGAATAAAAACCTCAAATAAATATGCAATGTATTTTAACTGCCAAACAACATTGGTCTCAACATTCATGCAAATTTATCCAACCGAGTTTAAGTATGATGGAAACAGAGCAATAATTTTTTATATGGAAGAGAAAGTTCCAGCCAAAGAGTTAAGCCATTGTATTTCACTAGCCTTAACTTATCACCTCAATAAAAAAAGATTGAATCCAACAAAAATGTAATAATTTCCCTTTACATATAATAAAAATACTTTATATTACGAGTAATAAAATTACTCAATATGTAAAATGTTAAAATCTCTTATAACCTCAGAAACAAAAATTAAACTTTTATTAAAGTTTTTTCTCAATCCTAAAACCGATGGATATTTACGCCAACTCAGTTCAGAATTTAACGAATCAACAAATGGAATTAGAGTTGAGTTAAATAAATTAGAAGAAGCAAAAATTCTTTTATCTGAATTTAAGGGGCGTAACAAAATTTACACAGCAAATTCCTCGCATCCACTATTTGATGAACTAAGAAACATAGTTCTAAAATCTACGGGAATTGACAAAGTAATTTCTAATATTATAAATAAAGTCGGAGATGTAAAAACAGCTTTTATTCGCGGAGATTATGCTGTTGGAAATGATAGCGGATTAATTGATTTGGTAATTGTGGGCTGCGAATTAAATAATAAAGAAATAAATAGAGTAAAGATTAAAACAGAAAAACTGATTGATCGTAAAATTTCTATACTTGTTTTAACACCTAAGGAATACAAGAACCTTAAGTCAAACTTTGAAAAAGAACCAACGTTTGTTTTGGTGGAAGAGGTGTAGTGATGAACATTGGAATGATTTTAGACAATGAATTTACTGGTGATAACCGTGTAGAAAATGAAGTGGTTGCATTACAGAATGCAGGATATCAAGTTTTTGTCCTTTGCCTAAATTACGGTGATAAAGAAAACTATGAAGTTTACAATGGTGCGATTATAACTAGAATACCCTTATCAAAAAAAATTAAGAATAAATTAAGATTCATGAACAACACAATTTTTGATATTTACTCTTTGTTTTGGAGTGCTAAAACAAAACCGTTTATTAAAGAAAATTCCATAAAAATTTTGCATACTCACGATCTTTACATGGCAAAGTCTGTTATTCTTGCCAATAAAAAACTAAAAATAAAAACCGTTCTTGATTTGCACGAAAACTATCCTGCAACTTTAGTTTCATATTCATGGACAAATACTTTTTTGGGGAAGCTATTAGTTAGTGAAAAAAGGTGGAGAAATAAGGAAAAAGATTTTTTACCAAAATTTTCAAAGATTATTTTGTTAAGTGATCAGTTCAAAGATGTTTTATCAAAAAGGTATCCCCGTTTACGTGAAAAATTTCACATTTATCAGAATTATCCAAATATAAATAAGCTGGTTGGATTTAAAATAAATGAACAAATTCTTAATAAGAAAAACGATTTTATAATTTTTTATTTTGGTGCGATTGCAGAGCGAAGAGGTCTTTTTACCTTATTAGAAGCACTCAAAAAAATAATTAAAAAGTCTAAGCGATATAAAGTTCTGTTAATTGGACCAGTTGATAATGCAGACAAGCGTAAGCTTAAGACCTATCAAGAGGATGACATTATAAAAGAACACATTCTACAATACAATTGGAAAGACATAAAATACTTACCATCATATATTTCGGTTAGTGATATTTGTATTTCTCCTTTAATTAAAAATGATCAACATGAATCCGGAATTGCAAACAAAGTTTTTCAATATATGCTTTTTGAAAAACCTTTGATCGTGAGCAATTGTTATCCTCAGCAAAAAGTTGTTGAGGATAACAATTGTGGTCTAGTTTTTGAGTCAGAAAACCCAAATGATTTAGCAGAAAAAATAGAGTTGCTTTATAATGATGATAATTTGAGAATAGAAATGGGGAAGAATGGAAAAAATGCCGTACTTGAAAAATACAATTTAGAAAAATCAAGTAATAGTTTAATCACAATGTATCATCAAATTGAAAATGAAGTTGTGAGTTGAAAATTTTGAATAAAACATTAGTGCTTTTCACATCTTCGTTTCCTTATTTCGGTGGTGAACAATTTCTTGAAACGGAAATAGAATATCTATCAAAATCATTTTCTAAAATTGTAATAGTTCCTCTAAAGAAACACCAAAAATTAAGAAGTATTCCTGATAATGTTGTGGTTGATAATTTTATAACGAACACAAAAAGCCGACACTTTTTCAAAATGAAAAGTCTTTTTGGTAAATACTTTTTAACAAATTTTTCTTTTAATATAAACGATATAAAATACTTATTCAAGAATGCAGTTTACGTTGAAAATTATAAAAAATGGATAGACCGTTTTCTTAAAAAAAATAAAATAGATGAATGCTTATTTTATTCCTATTGGTTCGAAGCACCAACTTCAGCTTTATCATTGGTGAAAACTAAAAAATCTGATTTAAAATTTGTTACACGTGTACATGGTGGAGATTTATTTGAAAATTTATATGGTCTAGATAAATTTCCTGGACGTCAAAAAATAATTTCTAATATAACTAAAATATTTTCGGTTTCAACCAATGGTAAAAATCATATAGTAAATAACTACATTACAACTAAAGAAAAAATTGAAGTATCCAGACTAGGAGTAAAAGGAAATGAGAATTTATCAAAAGCTTCTAAAGATGGGAAACTAAGAATTGTTTCCTGTTCAAGTTTGATTCCGTTGAAAAGAGTGAATTTAATTATTGAAGGACTACACCAACTTAAATCAAAAAATATTGAAATAATTTGGACACATATTGGTGATGGAGAATTAAAAATTAAACTTGAAAATGAGTCCAAAATAAAATTGGGTGGAAAGATCGAATATAATTTTTTAGGATACTTAACAAACAAAGAAGTACTTCAATTTTATAAGAATAATCCAACAGATGTATTTATAAACACAAGTAGTAGCGAAGGTATTCCCGTAAGTATAATGGAAGCTCATTGTTTTGGTATTCCTGTAATTGCAACGGATGTAGGTGGAATAAAAGAAATTGTGAATTTGGGAAATGGATTTCTTTTATCAAAAAATCCAACTGATAAAGAAATTGCTAAGGCAATATTTGATGTTATAAATAAAAAATATGAGTGGAAAAAGAAGAGAATAGAATCATTTGAAAACTGGGGAAAAAAGTTCAATGCAGAATTAAACTATAAAAATTTTACAAACAATCTAAAAAAACTATTATGATACAATTTGAAAAAGAAGTTATTCCATATCTAACAGGAGATAAGTTTTCTAATGCATTAAATGTGGAGATTAAAGAATTATTTGCAGAAAATCAAAGAGTGGAATTGATTAAAAATTTATGCATAAATAAAAAAGTAATTCATGTTGGATGTGTTGACCATCTACCTTTAATTGAAGATAAAATTGGTAAAAATACTTGGTTACATAAAATAATTACTGATGTATCAACTGAAACGATTGGTATAGACATAAATAAAGAAGGAATCGATTATTTATCTGCAAAGTTAAAAATTAATAATGTTATACACGCTGATATAATCTCTGATGAAATCCCAGAAGTTAGTAATAAAAAATGGGACTATATGATTCTTGGTGAAATAGTAGAACATGTTGATAACCCAATTCATTTCTTAAACAAAATAAAAGAAAAATATCAAGATATTGTTGGACAAATTATAATCACGGTACCAAATATTTTAGTTAAAAATCGATTAAAATTAATGGTTGATAATTCGGCGGAGTTAATTAATACGGATCATCGATTTTGGTTTACGCCTTATACTCTTACTAAAGTAATGTATCAGGCTGGGTTTAGAGATATTTATTTAGACTTTGCAGAAAGAGTTGCACTTACCAATATGGAACTTATGATTAGAAAATTTAAAAAATTAATAAATCAACAATCAACCTATCCGTTTTATTATTTTAATAGTGTTGTTGGCATTGCTAATTTTAAATAAATTTTACATAATTCAATATGTTTAGTCTTCTAAAAAAAACCGCAAAAAATTCAATTATTTATGGATTCGGAAATTTATCTTCCAAAATAATTGGTCTTATTCTTTTGCCTTTTTATACATCCTATCTTTCCACAAGTGAGTATGGAATATTGTCCCTTGTTGAAATAACGTCATGGTTATTGACTGCTGTCGTTAGTGTGAAAATAAATGCAGCATTTTTTAGATGGTATTGGGAGAAAGATTATCTAGATAAACGAAAGTCAATATTTTTTTCAAGTATAATTTTATTTGGTTTTACAAGTGTAATCTTGTTATCGCCATTATATTTTTTTAGGAATGAAATTTCAGTTTTATTATTTGAATCGAACAAATACTCTCATCTTATAATTCTAATGCTTATTTCAACTTCTTTACAAGTAGTAATTCAGTTGATTCTTCATTTAATGCAATTGCAAGAAAAAGCTATTTTTTATTCTGGCACAAGTATAGTTAAGTTAACTATAGCGTTAGTGTTCACCATATTTTTTATAACAACTTTGGATAGAGGAGTTAACGGCATATACGAAGCAATGATAATAAGTCAGGTCTTTTTTCTGATAGTTACTTTTAGATATGTGTTGTCCAATATAGAATTAAAAATTGAAAACAAAATTATAAGTGAAATGCTAAAGTATAGCTATCCATTAATGTTCGCTGAACTATCAGGAATAATATTGACTGTATCGGATAGATATATTCTTAACTTTATGACAACTACATCAGATGTTGGTATTTATTCGCTTGGTTACAGATTAGCAAACACTATTAGAGTAATTATTTATTTACCTGTAATGATGGCAGTTACGCCACTTATTTATAAATACATTGATAAACCTAACAACAAAAGATTTTATTCAAAAATAATGACTTACCTTGCTTTTGGAATTATGATTTTTGTGTTGTTCTTTTCTCTATTTGGTAAAGAAATTATTGAGCTAGTAGCACAAAATAAAAATTATTGGGATGCAACCACGCTTGTGCCAATTCTTTCAATTACAATTTTTATTGGAATTTTAAAAGATACTTCGTTAAATGGATTGAATATTGCAAAAAAAACTGGTGTGATTGCCGCTGTTGTTTTGGTAATTAGTGTGATAAATATTATTCTAAATATTCTTTTTATACCTTATTGGGGAACAATTGGTGCTGCTGTTGCTACATTGATAGCAAGAATTTTTTCATTTGTCATTTTCTATAAAATTGCGCAAAAACATTATAGAATTCCTTATGAATTAAAAAAGGTTTTACTTGTACTTTTGGTTGGAGTAGGAATTATATTTATTTCATCATTCGTAAATAATTTTAATCCTTATTCTGCAATTGGAATAAAGGTGGTACTAATTATTTTGTTTCCATTTATTTTGTACTATCTTAATTTTTTTGAAGAGATTGAAATACAAAAGATTCAAGGAGGATGGAGAAAATGGAAAAACCCAACAAATTGGTTGAAGAATTTTAAACAAATAAGTTTATAATAACGTATAGTCATTATCTCATAAATAAATTATTATAGTATCGATATAAAACTATGGCAATAACATGAAAAATTTTGCAATTACTGGCGTTGCTGGTTACATAGCACCAAGACATTTAGAAGCAATAAAAGTTACAAAGAACAATTTAGTTGCTTCACTTGATAATCATGATTCGGTTGGAATTTTGGATAGGTATTTCCCAAACTCTAGCTTTTTTATCGAGTTTGAACGATTTGAAAGACATTTAGAAAAACTTAAAAGAAGTTCCAGTTCAGAACAAATTGATTATCTGAGTATTTGTTCTCCAAATTTTTTACACGATGCTCATATCAGGTTAGCATTAAGGATTGGAGCTGATGCAATTTGCGAAAAACCAGTTGTGCTTAATCCTTGGAATATAGATGCTCTTGAGGAATTAGAAAATGAAACTGGGAAGAAAATTTTTAATGTATTACAATTACGTGAACATAAAGCTATTATTGATTTAAAGAATAAAGTTGAAAAAGAAAATCGTAATAGTAAATATGATATTGTATTGACTTACGTTGCTTCAAGAGGTTCATGGTATGATTTTTCTTGGAAAGGATTAATTGAAAAGTCTGGTGGAGTCGCTACAAATATAGGAGTGCATTTTTTTGATATGCTTGGTTGGATATTCGGAAAGGTTCAAAGCAACAAGCTTTACCTCCGAGAGGATAGGCAAGTTAGTGGGTTTTTAGAATTAGAAAGAGCAAACGTGCGTTGGTTTTTATCTCTTGAGAAAGAAGATCTACCGGAGGCATCAATTAAAAATAATGAATCAACGTTCCGATCCTTGTTACTAGATGGGGAAGAATTTCAGTTTAGTGATGGTTTTACTGATTTGCATAATAAGGTTTATAAGTCAATATTAGACGGTAGAGGTTTTGGATTAAATGATGCTAGGCAATCAATAGAAATTGTTCATAAAATTAGAAGTAGTGATTTAGAAATAAAAAATAAATACCCACATCCTCTTATTAAATTGTAAGAATTTGAAGTAATTATTTAAAGGCTTAAGAAAAATGGAATCAAAAAATAAATTTACTATAAATAAGCATGCAGTAGTTGATGATAATGTTGAAATAGGAGAAGGAACTAAAGTTTGGCATTTTTCACATGTACAATCTGGCTCAAAAATAGGAAAGAACTGTGTACTTGGTCAGAACGTTAATATTGGTAACAACGTTTTAATAAGAAATTTTGTTAAAATACAGAATAATGTTTCTGTATACGAAGGTGTTACAATTGATGATTATGTGTTCTGTGGACCTTCAATGGTTTTTACAAACATTCTTGATCCCCGTAGTAAGTATCCTCAAGTTGGATCTGAATTTTACATAAAAACTTGGGTTAAAGAAGGAGCTTCTCTTGGAGCAAACTCTACAATTGTTTGTGGAAATACAATTGGACGTTATTCAATGGTCGGTGCTGGTTCTGTTGTAACTAAAGATGTTCCTGATTATGCATTGGTTGTTGGAAATCCAGCAAGAATTGTTGGCTGGTTCTCAGAAGCAGGAGAAAAACTAAAATTCAATGAATTTGGAATAGCTACTTGTTCAAGAACCCAAATTAAATATAAACTTGAAGACGATAAAGTGGTTGATTTAGGAAATAAGTAAAAGCTTGTTCTTATAACTAAATATTATAAATTTTTTCATTCTTTCTTTTATTTATAATATTTTTTGATGCTCTATTTCTCTATTAAAAATTGTGTTGAATTAAATATTATTTGTAATCGTTTTTATTGACATTTTGAAGACAATGATATTGAACTATTTTTTAAACGGACAATTTTTGTTAATTTCGCAATATTTGTGATATAAAACATTTGAAATTAAATAATTTAATTATAAGTTTGCATAATATTATGCTAATTAAATTGTAGAGGTGTTTTATGAAATCAATAATAATTTATATCCTCAGTTTTAGTTTTTTCCTAACAGCTTGTATCAGTGAAAAAGTTGTTGACACCCAAAATTCTGAAAAAGGAAGTGTTTCAATTTCTTTGGATAAAAATAATTCTCCCAAAGATATAGTGAGGGTTATTGTTATTTTGGAACGAGATGGATTTGAAACAATACAAAAATCAATAAATTTACTTGATATTTCTGGTGCATCATTTTCTTCAACTGATTTACCTGCCGGTATTTGGCATATTATAGTTCAGACCTTCAACAAGGATAATGAAATTTTATATTCAGGTGAAACTGATATTAGTATCCAGCCTGATTTTAGTATTTCAGTCTTTCTGCAGTTTGATGTAAACACAGGAAACCTAACTTTTAATATTTCCTTAGGTGAAACTAACACGGACAATCTAATTGCATTATATCCTTTTTATGGAAACGCAAATGATTTAAGCGGTAACAACAATGGAATTGTTGAGGGTGCTACTTTAGTTACAGATCGTTTTGGAAATAAAAAAAGTGCATACTATTTTGATGGTGTTGATGACTATATTAGAATTCCAGATAACACCTCGTTAACTCCAATTAATCAACAATTGACTATTGCATCTTGGATAAAAAATGAAGGCTCAAGAAATAAATTTATTTTATATAAAGGAAACAGTTACAATAATAGAGAATATTCAATGGGTATAAGTGAAAATGCTTTGGCGGGGTTTTCAATTAATAATAACGGTATGTGGCATGAGGATCAATTTGGAATCAATAGTGAATTAATTATAAACGATAATGAATGGTATTTTTTGGTTGGTGTGTGGGATGGAACTGAAATGAAGATGTATATAAATGGCAAATTAGAAAATTCTAAAGTTGTAAGTGCAACTATTGGAAATTTTGATTCGGATTTATTTATTGGGACTTACGGTGGCGACATACAACAATATGCATTTAGGGGAATCATTGATGATATTGCAATTTTTAATAAACCATTATCAGCAACCGAAATTGAACAAATTTATCATGCAACAAAATAGGTGGTAATTTTTAATACAGATTTTAGATTCCATATTTTTGAAATATGGAATCTAAATTTATTTTCAAAACACCTTTATTCAAAATGAGAATCTAATTATAATAAAATCTTCTACTAGATATTATTGCAATACTATAACTACTTATCCACTCAAAAACACATCTATCAAAAAAAAACATTTATTTTCGACGATATATAAGTATTGAAATATCAAATTGATATTTTCATAAATTATAAATAATAAGCATAGAATTATGAAGAAAATAATTGTTGTTTTTGTTTTTTCTTTAATAGTAGATTTATTGGGACAAAGCTTACCGCCAAATGCAATACTAAAAAACTTTAGACCGTTTTCTACTCCTAGAACAAATGGACGTCCTGGAGAAGTATATCGACTTGATGAAAATGGAATTAAGTTTACAGTTCAGGATATTACAACAATTAAACATAAGATTAGTGAAGAAGGAGATTTAATTGGCAGAATGTATTTTACTGCGGATGAAATGCTAACATTTCTTAATTTAGAATTTGATAGAATTGATGTAATACCTGCAGAGGTTAAAATTGTAAAAGCTGAAAGACAATATACTGAACAAACAGCTGTTGATAAAATTCTTTATGAAAACGAAAAGATTAGAGAAATAATAGTTGATAAAAAAAGTAATTATTATCTTATTAGAGAAGCTATATCAACAAAAGATATTACATTTAAGTTTAGTTTTGATGTAGTAAAAAGAATAAAACGTGGTGCAGGAGTATTAACCGAGAAGAAATCACAAGGTGAAATTGATTATCCGTTTGAAATTCAAAAAAAGTTTAAAAAACCAAAACGAATATTCTATCTAGAGCAAAAAATAAAAATTGAACCGTATGAAGAGTAGTAAATAATTATCCTCATTGTTTTTTGATAGTTAATTACGTATAATACGTAATTATAACATTAGGAAGACTATGAGAAACCAAAATCCTTTTTTACATACCACAACATTTTCACCAAAACATTTCATAAATAGACGATCAGAAACAGAAAGAATAATTGGTGCTGTAACCAATAATAGGAATATTGTTCTAGTTTCAAGAAAAGGATTGGGCAAAACAAGCTTAATTCATAATGTTTTTAATGAATTAAAGGATTTGGAAAATTATAAATCATTATATGTTAATGTGTCTTCCGTAAATAATATGTTTGATTTTGTTAACCTTCTCATTAATGCCTTAGTGAAAAATGATCTTGTTAAAATAAAAAATAAAACGAAATCTATTTTAAGTGAAATTTTAATTGAAAAGCATATCAATTCTTTGTCAAATGACTTATCATTTAAAGCTGTTATTAAAGGTGAACAAGAAATATCTAATTATTTGGAGCAAATTTTTAATTTTTTGAATTCTTTCGATAAAAAAATTGTAATTGCTTTTGGGGAATTCGAAATTGTAAATAATTGTTATGAAAAACAATCAATAGATTTCCTGATAAAGTTAATCGATAAATCAGAGAATATTAATTTCATAATTTCCGGTAACAATAAAGATAAATTGTTAAAGACATTAGGTGATGGAGGAAATCAAGAAATAGAAACATTACAACTTGAACCTTTAGAAAAGAAAAAGTATCGAAAATTTATCATCAAGAAATTTCAAAAAAATAAAATTTCAATTAATGATGAAAGTCTTGAGTTTATTTTAGAGTGGAGCAGATTAAATACTTATTGTGTTCATCAAATATGCAGCTTTATTTATGAGAAAAATCCTAAAAAAGTAAAAATAAGTTTTGTAAAAGATGTAATAAAGAAAATGCTAATAGAAAAATCTCCTCATTTTTCAATTTATAAAAAACTACTTTCTCAATATCAATGGAAATTATTAAAATCAATTGCAGCGGAAGGTGAAGCTAAATTAATTACTTCGAGTAATTTTATTCAGAAATATAACTTAAATGCACCAAGCTCTGTAAAGACAGCAATTACTGCTTTAATAGCTAAGGGCCTTATTTATAGAGAAAATCAAACATATCAAATATGTGATGTTTTTTTTGAAAGGTGGTTGGCAAAGTAAAATTACAGTCATCAAAAAAAACTTTATAATATCTTCTTAATTTGTACTTTTCCATGAAGAAAAGTTTAATGAATTTCTATGAAATTTAATTCATGAAACTTTAAATACTCTCCAAAAATATTCGATAGTTTTTCCAGGCAGGGATCAATACTTAACTAAAAAATCTTTTAATAAGGTGGTTATTATGGTCTCAGAAAACAAAATTAAGTTTTTCAATTCTATAAATTTCAAAATATCTACATTTATAATAGGCGGAGCCATATTATTCTCTGCTTTCTCCTATTACATCAGCTCCGCAAACTCGAATGAAAAATTAGAGAAACAGATAAATAATAAGTTTGTCACATTCGAAAAAATGTTTTTAGATCAGATTGCCGTTAAAGAAAATGATGTAAAAATGAGTCTAGATGTAATGTTAAATAACCCAGATATTAAAAAACTTTTTGCTGAAAAGAATCGTGAAGAGTTATCGTCCAATTTACTTCCATTGTATAAATCTACCCTTAAAAAGAAACATGGAATTCAACAATTTCAATTTCATAATACAAATAGTACATCTTTTTTAAGACTTCATAAACCCCAAAAGTTTGGAGATGATCTTTCTTCATTTAGAGCAACAGTTGTAAAAGCAAATAGTACAGCTTCAATAGTTTCCGGTTTGGAAGTTGGAAGAGGTGGTCCTGGGTTAAGAGTTGTATATCCTATTGAGTATGAAGGGCAGCATGTTGGTACAGTAGAATTAGGTTTAAGTATAAATAAAATTTTAGATGGAATAAAATCTGCTTTACATGTTGATTATGCATTGGGAATTAAAAAAACGGTATTTGAAAAAGCACGTAGATTTGATTCAGCAAAAGAAGATATAGTAAATGGAGAAACAATTTTCTATAAATATTCTGATGAATCGTTCAGTGAGCTAATTAAAACTGCCGATCTAACCAAAAAAATTAAACGAGATGAAATAAACAAAGCTATTTTTGCTTCTACAACAATTCCAATATTTGATTATGCAAAAGGTAGAATTGGTGAAATTATAGTATTTTCAGATATAACAGAAGAAGTTAATGAAGCTCAAAGTGCATTGTTGATGAATATTTTATTTACTATTGGAATGTCTTTATTCATATCTATAATGATCTTTTTTGTATTGAAAATAAAAATATTTAAACCTTTAAATTTGTTAACATCCTCAGCTAGCGAATATCTTGAAGGTAAAAGTGAAGGTATAGTTGAAATAAACAGCAATGATGAAATGGGGGTTATTGGCAATAATTATAAAATTTTTGCTGAGAAAATAAATAAACAATTACAATATCTTAATACAAGCACTCAAGAAATTTTATTTGCTATGGAAAAATTTTCGAGTGGAGATTTAACTGTTAGTGTAATCCCGGAAAATAATGAAGATGATATAGGAAGATTGTTTAATGGCTTTAATTACTCGGTAAATCATATTAAACAAATTGTTCTTAAGCTATCTGACGCTATTGCAGCAACAGCAAGCGCTAGTATTGAAATTTCATCAAATACAGAAGTATGGCTACGGGAGCCGAAGAACAAAGCTCTCAAATGAATGAAATCACACAATCAGTTGAAGAAATGGCAAAAACAATTCAATATATTACTGCTAATATAAGCACACTTGTAGATTTAGCAAATGTAGCTGGAAGCAAAGCAATAGAAGGGGAAGCTGCAGTTAGTGAAACTGAAAAGGGAATAAATAATATTTCCAAAGTGGTATCTAATAGTGTAAAGGTTATTGAAGATTTAGGAACAGAAACCGAAAAAATTGGCGATATTACTTCCGCAATTAATGAAATAGCTGATCAAACAAACTTGTTGGCTTTAAATGCTGCAATTGAAGCTGCACGAGCTGGAGAACATGGACGAGGTTTTGCAGTGGTTGCAGATGAAGTAAGAAAACTTGCCGAAAGAACAATGAATGCTACAAGTGAGATTTCCGAAATGGTTGAAAAAATTCAAATAGGAACTTCAAATGCTATTGAATCAATCAATGTGGGAAATGAAGAAGTTTTATCAAGCGTTGTGCTGGTTGGAAAAGCTGCAAGTTCATTAGATGATATAAAAACTAAGAATAATGAATTGATTGAAGAATTAAAAAGTGTATCAGTAACAAGTGAAGAACAATCTGCAACTGTGGAACAAATAAGTGTCAATATGATGGGAATTAATAAAGTTACTGAAGAATCATCATTGAGTGTAGAACAAATTGCTTCAGCAACTGCAGATTTAAGTCAACTTTCGGAAAATTTACAGAATCTTTCAGAACAATTTATTGTTGAAGAGCTTGGTAAAAAGAACTTTATTAATGCCGAAGGAGACCTGGTAGAAAGTTAGAACAAAAAATAGAGTGTCTACAAAAGGATAAAAATCGTCATTCCCAACTTGATTGGGAATCCAGGCAGCATTAAAAATGGATCTCCGATTAAAACATTCGGAGATGACATCTAGGGGATAAAAATATTATTATTTTTAGTAGTTTCATTAATCAAATAATAGTTACTTCACACAACCTTTAGTATGTTAAATATAATTCAGTATTAATTCCTAAAATTTAATCTAACCAAGTAAAATCTACGATCCAACCATCCTACTTTCATAATTTTTATAATCTTTCAAATTTGGGTATCTTTATTCTTTTTTAAAAAGAATAAAAATTGTAAATGATTAAGAACCAAAAAAGAATTATTTATTTGGATTTGATGAGAACTTTCGCAGTTTTGATGATGGTTCAAGGTCATACTATAGATACATTTTTAGCAAATGAATATCGTACTTTTGATTCAGTCATATATTCTACTTGGTATATTTTTCGTGGATTTACTGCTCCAATTTTTATGTTTACTGCAGGAGTGGTTTTTACTTATTTACTAAAAATTAATAAATTTACTTTTCAAGCAAATTCCAGAATTAAAAAGGGAATTAAAAGAGCATTTCTTCTAATTCTAATTGGCTATTTATTAAGATACCCAACTTATAGGATATTTAATTTTGAATTTGTAAGCGATGCTCAATGGCGTACTTTCTTTTCAGTTGATGCATTACACTTAATAGGATTTGGATTGTTGACAATTGTTGGTATAGTTTATTTGTCAAAAAAAATAAGAATAAAATTCCCAGTTATTTTGTTTAGCTTAATTTCACTTGTTTTATTGTTTGCACCAATTGTTGCAACAATAAATTGGCTTAATTATTTTCCGGAAGTTATTGCTGCATATCTTTACAAAAATACCGGCTCTCATTTTCCATTGTTCCCTTGGCTAATATATGTTTTAGCTGGATCAATGCTTGGTTATTATTTGTCGGTAAGAGAAAATATTTATTTGAAGAAAAGATTTGCTTTTAACTTAAGCTCAATTGGTTTTGGTTTAGTTAGTGTTTCAATGCTTGTGTCATATTTAAACAGTTTACCTTTTGAAGAACCAAGTATTTGGCTTAGTACTGTTTCACTTATTTCTTTGCGATTAGGTTATGTTATTTTACTGAATGGAGTAATGGCATTTGCTGTTAGAACATTAGATCATATTCCAAGTTTAGTAAATGAAATGGGCAAAAAAACTTTAAGTCTCTATGTTCTTCATTTAATAATGCTCTATGGTTGTGCATTTTTCCCTGGATTAAATTATTATTTCGGTAGAACCTTTAATCTAAACTATACTCTAATAGCTGCACTTGCAATGATTTCGCTTATGATTCTTATAGTTTTTTTAAGTAATAAGTTGTACACAATTGGAAAACGAAAATTAGCTTTGACAAAAATTTAACTTAGTAAAGTATATATGAGAGAATCAGAAAATACATCACCTGAAATAAATCAGGAAGAAAAGAATTTTGAACAATCCATAAGACCAAAATCATTTTCTGATTTTGATGGACAAAAAAAGATTACAGATAATCTAAAGGTTTTTATTGGGGCAGCATTAAAAAGAGAAGAAAGTCTAGATCATGTGTTACTTACTGGTCCACCAGGATTAGGTAAAACTACACTTGCAAATATTATTGCAAATGAAATGGGTTCTAAACTTAAAACTACTTCTGGACCAGTATTAGAGAAGCCTGGAGACTTAGCAGGTTTATTAACCAATCTTGAAGAAAATTCTGTTCTATTTATTGATGAAATTCATAGACTTAGTTCAGTAGTTGAAGAGTATCTTTATTCAGCAATGGAAGATTATAAAATTGATATTATGATCGATAGCGGTCCAAGTGCAAGAACAGTCCAGATTCAACTACCTAAATATACATTGGTTGGTGCAACAACAAGGGCTGGTTTGTTAACTGCACCATTAAGAGATCGGTTTGGGATTAAATCTAGATTAAGTTATTACGAAAGTAGTTTGTTGAGTAGAATTGTAAAACGTTCTGCTAAAATATTAAATATCAGAATAGATGTAGATGCTGCTGAAGAAATTGCAAAACGTTCAAGAGGCACACCGCGTATAGCCAATAGGCTTTTAAGACGTACTCGAGACTTTGCAGATTTTGAAAATTCGGATACAATAAACTTACAAATTGCACAGAAAGCATTAACAGCCTTAGAGGTTGACGATTTTGGATTGGATGAAATGGATAAGTCAATTATTCTCGCAATTATAGAGAAATTTAAAGGCGGTCCGGTTGGACTAAACACTTTGGCTATTTCTGTTAATGAAGATGCTGGTACTTTGGAAGAAGTTTATGAACCATTCTTAATTCAGCAAGGCTTTATAAATAGAACTCCAAGAGGAAGAGAAGCAACAGATTTAGCATACGCACGGTTTAATAAATCTAGAATTCCAAATGATAAGCAAAATAATCTTTTTGATGAATGAGTTTCATCGCTGTCATTGCGAGGAGTGTTTTTTCGACGTGGCAATCTGTTGAACATAAGAGCCTTCATTTTAATTTTGAAAGATTGCTGCACGCGCCCAAAACTGGCGAGTTCGCAATGACAAGTTTCTTTAACAAAATTATTAAAACCAAACTATGATAAAACTTAACAATATAACTTTCGGAAATAATTCACCATTTGTACTTATTGCTGGACCGTGTGTCATCGAAAACGAAGAGATGATTTTAGAAACAGCCAAAACAATATTTGAAATTACAAAGAAACTTAATATTCCTTTCGTTTTTAAATCAAGTTTTAAGAAAGCTAACAGAACCAATATTTCATCCTTTTCCGGACTGAAGGTTGACGAAGCAGTATCAATTCTTAAAAAGGTGAAAACTAAGTTTAATGTTCCATTGGTAACTGATGTTCATACAGTAGAGGATGTTCGAATAGTTTCTCCAATTGTTGACATTATTCAAATTCCTGCTTTTCTTTGCAGACAAACGGATTTATTAATTGCAGCAGGAGAAAGTGGAAAAATTGTAAATATTAAAAAGGGTCAATTTCTTGCTCCTGAAGATATGAAACATGCAATTCAAAAAGTTGAAAGTACTGGAAACAAATTGATATTATTGACCGAAAGAGGAACAACTTTTGGATATCATAATTTAGTAGTTGATATGCGATCATTAGTAACAATGAATGAATTAAACTATCCGGTTGTTATGGATGCTACTCATTCAGTTCAAATGCCAAGTAATTCGAAGATAACTGGAGGAGAACCAAAGTTTATAGAACCTCTTGCTAAAGCTGCCACTGCAATTGGGATTGATGCTCTTTTTCTTGAAGTTCACCCAAACCCAAAAGAAGCTCTAAGCGATGCCGGCAGTCAATTACACATTGATGAATTAGAAAAATTATTAGTTAAAGTTCAAAGTATAGATAGAGTTGTAAAAGGATATTAGTAAACAGCAGTTTTGCTGATTTTGTCATTCCGGTTTCTAGTTCTTTTTGGAATACCGAAATCTATTAAACTTTAGAAGATTCCGATACTAAAGGTCGTTGGAATGACAGCTTTATTACAATTTAATATTTTATAACAAATTCGAATATTATTAGGATATTGATTTGACAGAAGCAAACATACTTGAAAAAGGTAAAGAAGTAATTAGAGTTGAATTGGAAGCAGTCAAAGAGTTATTACCAAAAATTGATAATTCTTTTGTTGAAGCAGTGAAACTTATTTACAAATCTTCGGGTAGAGTTATTGTTGCCGGTATTGGTAAGTCTGGGCTTATAGCAAGAAAAATTGTTGCTACATTAAATTCTACTGGTTCTGCTGCGATATATATGCACCCTACTGACGCACTGCATGGTGATTTGGGTATGGTTCGCAAAGGCGACATTGCAATTATAATTTCGAAAAGTGGAGCAACAGAGGAACTAACAAATCTCTTAACAATGTTTAGGAGAATGGAAGTGAAAATAATTGGTATGTTAGGTGTCACAAAATCTAATGCGGCGAAATATTGTGATATAATTTTAGATACAAGTGTAAAAACAGAGGCTTGTCCACTTGACCTTGCACCTACTTCTTCAACAACAGTTTCTTTAGTGCTTGGAGACGCAATTGCTGTAGCTGTTTTAGAATTAAGAGGATTTACTGCTGATGATTTTGCAATGCTTCATCCCGGTGGCAGTTTAGGGAAAAGACTTTCGCTCAAAATATCTGAAATTATGTATAAAGAGGAAGATCTTCCATTAACTCATATTGATGCTTCGATTAAAGATACAATATTAGAAATGACTGAGAAAAGACTTGGTGCGACTTGTATTATTGATAATGATAAAAAGTTAGTTGGTATTGTAACCGATGGTGATTTAAGAAGACAATTAGAAAAAAGTCTTGAGATTAAAAATCTAAATGCTAAGAATATAATGAGTAAAAATCCCAAAACAATTGATGCAGATTTATTAGCTTCATTCGCTTTACAACAAATGGAAAAATTTAATATAACTTCACTTATTGCTGTTGATAAAGACAATAAACCGGTTGGACTTGTTCACCTACACGATTTAGTAAAACTTGGTTTACAAAGAAGATGAATTCAAAACTTAAAACCTTGATACTTTTATTATTGTTGTTGAGTATTACCCAATTGTTTTTTTCTTGTTCGGAAACAAAACTAAAACCTAAAATTGATAACTCGGTAAGTAGTGAAGAATTACCAGACCAAGAAAGTAGAAATGCAAAAATTACTTTTACAGAAGAAGGAAAGCTAAAAGCGATTTTATTCGCAGATGTTATTAAGGTGATTTCAGAGAAAAGCGAAAAACATTTAGAAGTTGTAACAATTAATTTCTATGATGAAAATGAAAAACAGTCAACAAATCTTACATCTCGTATTGGAAGAATAGATGATAGAACTCAAGATATGTACGCAATAGGTGATGTTGTTGCAGTTAGTGATAGTGGAATTACATTAACTACTGAAGAACTCATATGGAAAAATAGAACTAAAAAAATTGTAACCAACAAATTTGTAAAAATAAAAAGTGACAAAGAAATTATCGAAGGTTATGGATTTGAATCGGATCAAAACTTACAAAATTACACTATTTTCAACATTACCTATGTTACTTCATTAGAAGAATAATTATGTTAAAACTTGCTCCCAAAATACTCCTCATATTTTTAATTGCATGGTTAACAGCTAACGGTCAAACCAGTGAAAAACGTTTAACTATTATTGGTGACAGCCTAAAAGGAAAAGTTATAAATGGAGAAAGTATCAGAGAAGTTATTGGAAATGTGATAATCACAAAAGATGATGTAAAAATAACTTGTAATAAAGCTATTCAATACATTGCAAAAAACGAAGCCATATTGATTGGCAATGTAATTATTATTCAAGATAGCGTTACAATAAAAACAGAAAAAGGCAGATATTATAGCAACTCCGAATTAACTATTTCCGATACAACAATATATCTTGATAAAATTGGGATGAATTTAATTGCTGATAAAGGTAGATATAATTTATCGACAAATACTGCAAAGTTTTATGGCAATATTATTTTTAAAGATACGGATACTGAATTAACGTCTGACTCACTTTTTTATAATGAAGCGAATGAAAAACTTATAGCAATTGGGAATGTGATTGTCTCGGATTCAACATCCATAGTTAAAGCCGATAGTTTGGTGCATCTTAGAAAAACTAAATTTACAAATGGTTTTGGGAATGTTCAGATTATCAGTAAAGAAAATGATCTTACAATTATTGGTGAAGAATTAGTTGATGATAAAGGGAAAAATGTTTTAAAAGTATCCGGCAATCCCTTGCTAAGACAAATTGAAAAATTAAACGATAATCAATTTGACACTTTGTTTATACAATCAAAAACTATGGAAGTCAATAGTGATAGTAGCAAAGAGTTGGTTGCAAAAGATTCTGTAAAAATTATTAGGAGTGATTTTTTATCAATTAATGATTATACTATTTATAACCAACTTGAAGAGTTAATTACAATAATTAGACAAAACGAAAAACCTGCTCCAATACTTTGGTACGAAAACTCTCAAATGGTTGGTGATTCTATTTATATAAAATTGGATAGCAGTAAGATTAGTAGTGTTGACATAATTAATGAATCAATTTTAATTTCAAAAGATAGCATTTATGCACATAGGTATAATCAAATGTCAGGTGATTCAATTAACTTGAGTTTTACAGAGTCTAAACTTTCTGAGACAAAAGTTAGAGGAAATGTATTAAGCATTTATTATTTGTACGAAGAAGGTCAACCAAATGGTTTGTTGAAGTCTAGTGCAAAGGAAATTAAAATACTGTTTGAAGAAAATAAAGTAAGTGATGTTAAAATGTACGGTGAGCCAATGAGTGAATATCATCCGGAAAATCTTGTTAAAAATAATGAGAAAGGTTTTACATTGCCATCGTTTATGCTTTATGATAATAAGCCAAACAAAAACTTTGTAAGAGAAAAATATAAATTTCAAAGTTTGATGAGTAATTGAGTACTATAAATAAAATTAATTTTAAGAAGTTTAAACATTGCAGATAAAGACACAAAGATTAAAAATACGTAACCTTACGTTGACAGATGTAATCGATTTTCATGTTTATAGATCAAACCCTGATGTAACAAAATATCAAGGATTTGATGTAATGACAATTGAGCAAGCTGAAGAATTTATTAAGGAACAAATTGGTAAAGAGTTTGGAAAAGCTGGTGAATGGATTCAGTATGGAATTGAAAACATCTCTACTGAAAAAATTATTGGAGACTGTGCAATAAAGCTTAATGAAAATGATGTTAGAATAGCTGAAGTTGGAATTACAGTTTCACATATTGAGCAACAAAAAGGATATGCCAGGGAAGCTCTTTTGGGCATCTTAGATTTTCTGTTCAACAGTAAAAATGTTCATAGAGTTGAAGAAACTGTTGATGTTGAAAATAAAGCATCTATAAATTTATTAAAAGGCTTAGGGTTTAGACAAGAAGGACATTTTGTTGAGAATATTTTTTTCAATGGAAAGTGGGGAAGTGAATATAGATATGCAATGCTAAATAAAGAGTGGAATAATAAAATCTAGTTAAATAAAATCAAACTAAGGGTATGGAAAATAAATTAAAACTCAGAAGTGAAGAGCTAGTAAAGGTTTACAAAAAGCGAACCGTTGTAAATAAAATTTCTGTAGATGTTTCTCAAGGTGAAGTCGTTGGTTTACTTGGACCAAATGGTGCTGGTAAAACAACAACATTTTATATGATAGTAGGAATGATAAAACCTAACTCAGGAAAAGTATTCTTGGACGATAAAGAAATTACTTCTGAACCCATGTACAAAAGGGCAAAAATGGGGATTGGTTATTTACCGCAAGAAGCTTCTGTGTTTAGAAGAATGAGTGTAGAAGATAATATAATGGCAGTTTTGGAAATGTTAGACTTAACCAAAAGTGAAAGAAAAGAAAAACAAGAAAAATTATTAGAAGAATTAAACATTGCTCATATTAGAAAAAGTAAAGGGTTTCAGCTAAGTGGCGGTGAAAGACGCAGAACAGAAATAGCAAGAGCATTAGCAACCGATCCAAAATTTATTTTACTTGACGAACCTTTTGCTGGTGTTGATCCTATTGCCGTTGAAGATATTATGAAGATTGTGGTAAATCTAAAAAACAAAGGAATTGGAATATTAATAACTGACCATAACGTACATGAAACTTTAAGTATTGTTGATAGAGCTTACATACTTATTGAAGGAGAACTTTTTAAAGATGGTGAAGCTCACGCTTTAGCTGAAGATGAAGAAGTTAAAAAACTTTATCTTGGAGAAAAATTTAAGTTAGAAAGGTATGAATGATTTTGAGTTTTAAATAATCTTGATAGAATAGAAAAACTTTAAATGCCAGGCACTTCCATTACAGAAAAAGTGCCTGGTATTTTTATTTCGTTTAAGATTTAAAATCTTTTATGATTTTCAATACATCATTTTCGCTAAGTCCACTTCCAAAAGTTTTATTTCCATTAGAAGATGTAAAAGATCCGTTGTTATTATATGTAGGTTTTACTACCGGATTTCCTGCTCTTGCTCTTAACCTGTCTTCAATTTCTTTAATAAAACTGCCTTCACCACTAAATGAAGAACCAACTTGCGAATTTCCCAAACTATTTACGGATGCTCCTTTGTTTATTGGAGTAACTTCAAATGCAAGGGTCTTAATATTCATTAAATGTTTTGCAGTAACGTTTTCAGAAATTATTGAACCACCCCAAGTTCCAACTCCAAGAGTCATGGATGGGCTTAAAGCAGTAGTATAACCAACGGCACCAAGTGAAGATGGAGAGTTTGCAATAATTCTAAATGCTGGTTTTTCCATTGCAAATTTCATAATTATTTCTTGGTCGCTACTGTGTATTGACATTGTATGACCAACGCCGCCAAAGTTTAGTAATTCAATACATCTATGGCAACCTTCCAACCAACCATCAACTTGGTAAAAGGATAAAATAGGTGAGAGTTTTTCAACTGAAAGAGGTTCAATTTTCCCAACTCTTGTACATTCTGCAAGTAGAACTTTTGTATCTTCAGGTACGGTGAACCCTGCATACTTTGCAATATAAGTTGCGGCTTTCCCAACTATTTCTGGATTTATTCTACCATCTCTTAAAACTGCTTTTTCTAATTTTATCTTTTCATTTTCACAAACAAAATATCCACCATTAGCTTTTGCAAATGTCTTAACTTTTTCAACAAGTGGTCTATCAACAATCATAGATTGTTCTGAAGAGCAAAGTGTACCATTATCAAAAGTAGTTCCGCCAAGAATATCTAATACTGCTTTTTCATAATTTGCACTTCTCTCAATAAAAGCGGGAACGTTTCCTGAACCAACTCCATAAGCAGGTGTGCCGGCACTATATGCGGCTTTTACCATTGGAGTACTTCCTGTTGCAAGAATTACAGCAACATCATCGTTTTTCATTAAAGCTTCAGTACCTTCTAAGGTTGGCGTTGACATACATTGTATTAAACCTCTTGGAGCTCCAGCTTTTTCTGCCGCATCGCTTACAACTTTTAATGCTTCAGAAGTACATCTAACAGCTTTTGGATGAGGACTTGTTACAATTGCGTTACGTGTTTTAAGCGAAATTATAGCTTTAAACATTGCTGTAGAAGTTGGGTTAGTTGAAGGAATCAATCCAGCAACAACTCCCATTGGTTCTGCAATATTAATTATTTTCCCACCTTCTTTTACATCAATTACACCAACTGTTTTAAGATCTTTAATTGATTCATAAACATCACGTGAACCAAATTGATTTTTTATTACTTTGTCTTCCCATTTGCCAAAACCAGTTTCTTGATGAGCCATTTTGGCAAGTCGCTCACTAGCTTCGTAACCTGCATCCGCCATCGCCTTCACAATTTTATCAACTTGTGATTGACTAAAATGTTTGTATTCAAGTTGAGCAGATTTTGCTTTTGCAACCAAGTCTCTAACTTCTTGAGTCGATCTAATGTCTTTATCTAATTCCATTGTTTTCTCACTTCGTTTTATGTACTAAATATAAATACATGATTGTTTTATAGCAAACAATTTGGAAGAAACATATTTTAACATGTTTATTAATTTGACATTTCGGGGATGTAGAAAAGTTCATACATTGAATATCATTAATGATTGATGTAAATTAAAAAGAACAATTGGTTGCAGTTTAATGAAAAAACTTAAATTTAAAATTATACTATTCATTTTTCTACTTTCAGTATTTGGGTGTGATGAAAATCCAACTGAAAATGTTAACGATGAAAGATATGGAAAGGTCTATGTAACTTCCAACATTGAAAATGCTGAAATCTTTTTAGACGATAAAACAACCAACAAATTTACTCCGGATACAATTACTGCCCTTGCAACAGGCTATATAGTCAAGGTGAGAAAATTTGGTTACTTCTCAGATAAGCAAAAAATTATTTTTGATGAAAACAAAATCCAAACTCTTGAGTTAAGTCTTATTAAAAATGAATTAAGAAAGAATGTGCTATTAGAAAATTTTACTAATGTGAATTGCTTCGATTGTATCGAATCCAATAGGATAATAAATGAATTAAAAACGACTTACGGAAATTCATTATTCCCGATAAATTATCATTACGAATTCCCAAGTTCAAGTGATCCGTTTTATAATGAAGCCAAAACAACAATTGATGAAAGAGCAATTTATTATGGTGTGTTTGAAACTCCAAACATTTTTCTAGATGGAAGTAGAAACACTAGTGTAAATGATAAAAATATGCTGAATGAGAACATAGAAAGTGAACTAACAAAATTGACAAGTTTTGAAATAAACGTTCAAGATAGTGTGTTAAATAAAAATGGATTTAATGTTGCTGTTTTTGTTGACGTATTTGATACCGACAATATAAATTTTAACAGTTTATTTCTTCAAATTGTTTTAGTAGAAAAGAATATACAGTTTTCTGATGCACCGGGGACAAGTGGTGAAAAAGAATTTACAAACGTAATGAGAGCAATGCTTCCAAAAAATAATGGTAGATCTTTGTCGGCAATTGATAAAAACGGAAGGTATAAGTATTTCGAATTCATTTCACTTAATCCATTATGGAATACTGACAATCTATTTGTCGTTACTTTTATTCAAGATAATTTGTCAAAGAAGGTTTTGCATGTTGGTAGTTCTGAATAAATAGCTTTAAATATTAAAATTATTTAATTTTAGTATTAGTTTATTAACTCATTTAATTACCAGGTATATTATGAACATTTCTAAGATTAGTGTTATCATACTGCTATTATCCTTTACGTTTATAATTGCCCAAACTAAAACTGAAAGCATAACGAATACTTCACAAAGTAAATTTCTAAACTATTCTGAGGAAACTTCGTTCTGTGATTTTATTGATTATGTGGATTTTTTATATCAAAAATATGAAAACAAAACAATCGTTGTAAAAGCAGATTGCCGTTTCCCAATACAGGTTAATCTTAACAAAGTTCTTTATTCAAAGGGTCTAAAGCAAGTTTGCTATAATAATGATTTAGAAATTATAAGTAATCAAAAAGAAATAATTATTTCGAAAAAAGAAAATGAGTATGAACAAAAAAATAATGAACTTGATAAACTATTAGATAGCAAACAAATTAAAATTTCAGCAACAATGTTTGAGGCAAATTTAGACAAGATGAACGAAAGTGGAGTTGACTGGAGTTTCCATCTTTCAAAACACGGAATGCAAGGAAGAGGTGGTTTCAATTCCTTAAATGGAGAAGAAGGAAATTTTTCAATCCGTATTGCCGGTGATTTCTATAAGTTTTCGGGTTATACTTCAGCAATGTTTAAGTTATTTGAATCGCACAATTTGGGAAAAGTGATTTCTAAAATGTCCGTAACTGTTAGAGATGGCGAAACCGGAAGGATGCAAGTTGGTTCTGATATTTCAGTAAAACAGTTGGACTTTGCCGGAAATGTTACTGATGTTTTCTTTCCAACTGGAACAATTATTAAAGTGAATCCCAAAGTGTATAGCAAAGATAGTTTGGATTTCACATTATTAAAAATACATGTTGAAAGAAGTATTCCGCAACCAGGTGAACTTAGTACTGAAATTAAAAAAACACTTACAAACACTGAGGTAGTTTTACGTAACAATGAAGAAACAATTATTGGAAGTTTTCTTTTAGAAGAAAACTTTACTATTCGTGAAGGCATTCCAGTATTAAAAGATTTACCATGGTGGGTTTTGGGAATTAGGTACTTAACAGGATATAATTCAAAAGTATCATTTCATAAAGAAGTTGTAATGTTGATTAAGGCTAAAATAATTCCTTCTGTTGCTAGTGATGAGCTAAATAAAACAAATTTAATTCAAGAAAACTTACATTATAAAATCGATGAGTTGAAAGAATTGAATAATAGTGATAATGTTGAAATAGAAAGTGATTAAGTTAAGCAACATACTGATTTATATGTTTTTTGCGATGATTCTTTTTTCTTGTGAAATTAAAGAAATCGACATAAACGAAATTTCTGAAGACGGAGAAAGCTCAATAATACCAGTAAAAATAGCAAAGTGGTATAACAATCACTCTGCTGCTTTGTCAATAGATAATGATGCCGGAAGTGCCGAAGGAGAAGCAGAACGAACAGTCCAAAAGTTGGTATTGGGAAATAATCTTACGATGGATTATGAATTTGTTACGAAACTTTATAAAGAAGATACAATTAGATGGAATTATTTTGAAAACACTTTTCTTCCAAATGGTTTTGGATATTTTGGACACGGCGACACACATATAAACCACGATGCACTTACTGAAGATGAAGCATATATATCTTTTAAAAAGTGTTATGACACAATGATTGAACTTGGACTTAAGCCTGTATCGTATGCGTACCCTGGTGGATTTGGATATCATATGAGAACGCACAGAGCGTTAAAGAAAGCAGGGTTCATCGCTTCCAGAATGTTTGAAAAATTAAATAATGAAAATCCCTATATTATTCCGGATAAGGAAACCCAACCTGAAAATTGGTTTATGTTACCTACTCTTGTTATGCAAGCTTATGATTATACGTCTTGCACTATTTGTATAAACAATACTGAGCAATTAATTCCGCATTTAAATAATACAATAGAAAAAAATGCATGGTTAATTTTAACATATCATTCCATAGGTCAAACCGGTAGTTATGGTTTTTATCATCTGGAAGACTTTAAAAATGATTTAATTGAAATTGCAAAAAGAGATTTTTGGGTAACACATAATGATTATGTTGTTTTGTATATTTTTGAAAGAAATGCAGCAACGGTTAATGTTGAACTAATAAAAGAGAAAACAAATACTGATGAAAAAATAAAGGTTAGAATTGATGATGATTTAGATAATGAAAGATTTAATATTCCGCTAACTTTATTGTTTGACGTTCCACATAATTGGTTACGTAGAAAACTAATACTCGTACAAGACAGCACTATTATTAACCAATATGAGTTTGAGTCAAATCCAATTAAAATTTCGATTCTCCCAAATGAAAAGAAATATGAGTTGGTTCTGGAGTAACTTAAGGAAATAAATGAATACCCCAAAAATAACCTTACTAATTTGGATGTTTTTATTTAGTTCTTTTTCTCTCGTTGAAATTGAGGCACAAAGCACAATCAATATTGGCTTACGAAGTGAGATTGGCATTAACCAAATTAGTATTGGAGAAATAACAGAGAATGATTTCAACATTCTTCCAGTTCAAAATTTGTCTCTAACCATTGATGTTGATATCTACAAAAATATTTCAGTTCTATTTAGCCCTGGATTTATTTTTTCAAAAAATTATTATGAAGGTTTTGAGTTAGGCGGTTATTTAGGTTATAGAGTATTAGATTCTACAATATATTCATATTTAGGAATTAATTATCATTTTAATAGTTCGGTTGACGGAAACTCTGGAGGAAGTGGAGAAACTATTTCTCTTATTGGTTTAGGTGTAGGATATAAGATTTCAAAAAAGATTTCTATGGAAGTTTCATATCATCATCCACTTGAGAAGTTTTATGGTTCTTTTGGTTATCCAGGTTTTCATCAAAACTATAATATTAAAAGAATTATTGAAATAGGTTTTGGATTAGAAATAAATTAGTTGGAATAAATGTTTGCTAAAAAATTTACTTTACTAATTTTAACACTTTTGTTTAGTTCATTCTCTCTTGTGGAAATTGTGGCTCAAAAAGATAACAAAATTGGTATTGGCTATAATTTAAGTTTCACAGAAGGTTATTATTGGCTTAAAGATAACTCAAATCGTTCTTATTCATATGATGAAAATGCGAGACCTAATTATGTGAATTTTAAGGAAGAAGTTTGGGGAATCAGTTATATCGCAGGAATAGATAATATTTGGAACTATTTTAATCTTGAAATCAAATATATTCTTTTGTCTGTTGAGCAGTTTGAGAGATACTCAAGCGACGATCATCTACTTGCTCCTTCTACAAGTAGATGGCAAAAAATAAATCTAAATACTTTAAGGTTAAGTCTTAGTTATTACTTTAATTTTTAATCTACTTCAACAATTCCCTAATCTTACCATATCCACTTCGGCTAACTGGAATTTTTGTTCCATCTTGTAACGTTATTTTGTACGAATCTTTTTCAAATAATTCTATTTGTTTAACTGAGCTAAGTTTTACTATATATGACCTATGAACTCTATAGAATTCTGATTCATCAAGGTGTTTCTCATAAAACTTCATAGTCTGCTGTTTTAAATGTTTACCAACTTCGGAGTGTATCATTACATAATCGTCTTGCGCTTGAATGTGTGTTATTTTATCGGTTGGAATTATTACAATTTTGTTGTTTGTTTTTACAACAATTCTATCCAAAAAATCTTTTTGGGTTGCAATGTTGTCAATTAAAGAATCGTATTTAACTTCTTTCTCAATGTTATTCTCAAGTTTACTTACAACCTTTTCAACGGCACTTTGGAATCGTTCTTGCGAATATGGCTTTAGTAAATAGTCTGTTGCGTCAAACTCGAATGCTTTAAGGGCATACTCATCGTAAGCAGTAGAAAATATAATTGCCGGTTTATGATCTAACAGTTCTAACATTTCGAAACCATTAATTTTTGGCATTTGAATATCCAGAAAGATTAAATCGGGCTTAAGTTCGTTGATTGCTTTAACTCCCTCAAAACCGTTTGAGCATTCTTGAATTACTTCAATATTTTGAATTGGCTGAAGAAATTTTTTAATAATTTCTCTTGCTAATTTTTCATCGTCTATAATTATTGCTTTGTATATCATGAGTTTTATTATCTCAATTTTTAATTATTGTTTGACTTCTGAGCTTTATCATTTTCTGTAGGGATATAAATAGTTGTTCTAAAAATTCCTTCTTCACTTTTTGTAATCAATAAATTCTTTTGTTTGTATATTTTTTCTAATCTATTTTTAATGTTGTTTAGTCCAATTCCCTCACCTTTTCTTGAAGGATAATTTTTATCAAATTCGTTCTCAACTACTATTTTGAAATGGTGATTGTCTTTCTTACAATTTAACTTAACGTTAACAATATCAGTACTTTCATGCAAACCATGTTTAATTGAGTTTTCAAAAAGAGGTTGAAGAATCATACTTGGAACCATTACTTGTTTGCAATTATCATCAACAGTTTCCGAATAACTTAGTCTATCTTCAAATCTAATTTTTTCTATGTCTAAATATAATTTTGCATTTTTAATCTCATTTTCTAGTTTGTCAAAATGGCTATCATTATTAGATAGTGTTTTTCTTAAAAAGTTTGAGAGTTTAATTGTCATTTCTTGAGCAAGCTCAGGCTTAACAATGGTTAATGCACTTATGGAATTTAACGAATTAAATATAAAATGAGGATTAATTTGATACTTCAGAGATTTTAGTTCAGCTTCTTTTACTAAAGTTTTTAACTCAGCTTCCTCTAATACTTTTTGTTGAAAGTTAGAGTAATATAACATTACATAGTATAAAGAAATTATTATTGCATAAAATAATATTCCAATAAAAAATCTCCAGATTAATGATGTGAATAAAAAATTTGTGTAACTATCATCTAGGAGAAATATTTTTGATAATATCCACGCACTAACAACAACCCAAAGTATTGATGAAATTACAGCAGCTGTTACATGATTGGTTAATATTTTAAAAACTGTAAATTTTTCTAATGAGACATACTTAATTGAATACCAAAAACTTAAACCCAAAAGACCATAAAATAAATTAAAAACTAAACTATCTACCAGCGATAAGATAATTTCAAAGTTAAGAACATTAAACATTATGGCTGTTTGCAATGCGGCTACAAGAAACCAAATTATAATGTAAATAGATAAACTTTTTTTATTCTTAATAAATGGATTCATTGAGTAATAATTCTTTTGTCAAATTAGGTTCTGATTTTCTAATGTTGTCATCTCGAACATGTTTTTAGTGAGAGATCTTATTCTTAAATTATAGTATAAAGATTTCTCAATCGCTAAAATGAAGCTCATTTCGAAATGACATACATTTGTAAAATAGATTCATAAACTAAAATTTATCTGGATTTACTTTAGGCTCGTCATTTTCAAAATAGTTTTTATTTTCGGAGAATTGTATATCACTTTTTTTGAATATTATATGAATACCAAAAATAATTATTAAAACAGGCCAATATTCCATAAAAATAAATTTCATAGAAGTATGGTTTAATTTTGCAATTAAACCAACTCCGCCAATCAGTAATAATAACAAGCCTGTTCCCGAATCTTTATGATTTACAAATAAAAGAGTTCCCACAACCATAAGTATAACTTGCCATGAGAAAACAATTCCACGTACGTCTCTAATTACATTAAAGTTTGATAAAAATAATGTAATACCAAATAGTATCAATAACATTCCAACAATTGTTTTGCCAGTTGAATTATTTTGTAAGTTCATTTTTTGTCCACTTTATTATATTAAATATTTATTGTTTTATGAATGTTACACGGTTCTAATTTCTATACCACCAAATAAAGCTAAACCTTTTAACGACAAAACTTTGTCTTGCTCAAAAACTCTATTTGGATCATGAATTCTTTCATCAGAAACACCACCAAAAATTGAGACAACATCATTTTGAATATTCCAGTTGCTTGGCACTCTAATTTCATAACCACCAAAGATGGTGAAAATATCCAAAACGTTATTTCCTTCAGCCAAATTGCAAGCTCCAAAATTCATTTCACCGCCACCAAAAATTGCAGTTAATTTTCCACCTTTAAAGTTTTTGGATGTGTATGATTTATGTCCGCCTCCAAAAATTGAAACATCATCAATATAATCTGCACTATCTAAATCAACTTTAGATTTATTGAAAAAATTATTTTGCGAATCTTTTCTCATTAAAATAAAAGCTCCCAGACCAACTAAAATTAATGGCCAAATAGATGGGAATAAACTGAAAATTCCTATCCCGACTAAAATAGTTCCGGCAGTTTTATTTCTATCAGTTGCAAGAAAAAATGCACCAAGTGCAATTAATATATATTCCCAATGAAACCTGAAATAGGGAAGGTCAAAGAATAAAATTCCATAATTATCTAATAAAAATAAAACTCCTATCACTATAAAAATCAGCCCTATTACCATTCTTGGGTTATTGTTTGTTTTTTTGTTTTCCATTTTGCCTCCTTGTAAAATTGTTTAATGCAAATGTACAATCTGCAATTGCACTAATGAAGCTGTAATCGGCGAGTGGCATCTACTTATCGGTTAATAACACTTTCCAATATTTAATGACATAATAATAATGCAGAAAATGAATATATTTAGTGTGAAATATTTAGCAAGGTTTTAGAATCTAAAAGATAAGATCGAATGGAAGATAATATATTTAAAAAATTGGAAGTTGGTTTTGGACTTGTTTTAAGTGTAGTACTTATTGGAACATTTGGTTATATGATTATTGAAGGTTGGTCACTCTTTGATTCGTTTTATATGACAATAATTACAATTTCTACAACTGGTTTTAAGGAGTTCAAACCACTATCAACTCCTGGAATGGTTTTAACTGTTTTTTTGATTATAACAGGTGTTGTTTCGTTGGCTTATACTGGTGGCCGTGGAGTTCAATTGTTAGTAGAATCACAAATACTTAGGAGACGAAAAATGTCAAAAAATTTAGAGCAGATTTCTAATCATTATATAGTTTGTGGTTTTGGAAGAATGGGCAGCCAGATTGCAGAACATTTACTTGAAAATAATTTGAACTTTGTAATAATTGAAAATGAACCAAATAATGTAACAAAATTAAATGAGCGAGAATATCTTTATGTTAATGGAGATGCAACTGATGATGATGCTTTAGCTAAAGCAGGAGTTAAGCGAGCAAAAGGTCTTGTAGCAGTTTTAAGCACAGATGCCGAAAACGTTTTTACAACTCTTTCAGCAAGAGAACTTAATCAAAATATATTTATAGTTGCTCGTGCAATTGATGAAGGTACAGAAGGAAAGCTTAAAAAAGCTGGTGCCGATAGAGTTGTAAAACCTTATGAGTTAGGTGGAAACAGAATGGTTCAGTTACTTCTACGTCCTGGAGTTACAGATTTTATTGAAGGTATTGCAAGAAAAAAAGAAGTTGATATTAGTCTTGAACAAATTGTTGTTTGCAAAGGTTCAAATTTAGTAGGGCTGACTTTAGCTGAATCTCCTATTAGAAGTGAGTTAGACATTATTATAATAGCCGTTGATAAATCTGGTGGGAATTTTGTTTATAATCCACAATCTTCTGCAAAGATAGAAGTTGATGACAAGCTTATAGCTATTGGTCAAGTTGAAAATTTGAACAAATTAAATAACTTGTGTTACGTAGAGTAAACTATTTAGTCTTCTAATTCTTTTTCTAGTTTCCGTTTACCAAGAATGGAAAATATTACAAAGAACAATACAATTAGTCCACAGATTGTAAAAATTATTATGAGCTTATCAAACAACTGAACAAAAGATAATCCAGGACTTTGAAAAATATTATACTTTGCATAAGTGAAGAGACTTCCCAAAACTATCATTCCTGCATATCCTAGTAGAATAGTCTTTATTTTCAATTTTTGTATTGGAATAGCTCCAAAATACAAAAGTGCAGTAATGAGAAACAATGAGTTTATTGTCAAAATTATTGCAATATCCTCAAAATCATAAATAGATTGACCCAGAGCGAATTGACGATAAAAAACAATTCCCTGTATTGCTATTATTGTAAGAAAATACATTACAGCAATAACTTTATAAGCTAATAGCTTACTTCTTTCATCCATATTTAAGAATGGTTTATTGGTTTTCATTTTCCTCCCAAAAAAGATCATTCAAAGTTTTGTTTAATTTTTTAGAAATTTTGATGCAAAGATTTAATGTTGGATTATACTTCCCTTTTTCAATTAGCCCAATAGTTTGTCTTGTAACTTCAACTAGATCGGCAAGATCTTGTTGAGAATACCCTTTTTCTATACGTGCTATTTTTAGTTTTATATTTTTCACATTATAAATATAATATATATATTGCAATAAGCCAAATATAAATTGCAAATAGATGAAAATATATTGCATTTATTTCGTTTTTTATTGAGTTGTGATGATTTTCTTAGAAGTAATAAATTATTTTGATAAATCAGTTTGCTTCTAACTAGAACAAATCGATATTTAAAATATGGAAGGAATAAAGAATGAAATGTTAGTTGAAAGTTTAATTTTGTTATAAACTAAAACTAAAGTGGTTTTTGGATTATAAAAAAGTTGTCATCTCGAACATGTTTTTTGCCTGCCCGGCTTTTTGTTGACGGGTGAGAGATCTTTCACTCCGAGTATAGCTGAGAGATTTACCTTCGGTGAGCTCGCAAGCTCATTTCGAAATGACAAATATACGGATTTACTTTTCCGAAGACCAAATCGTAATTACTATACAACCTTTTTATGTAACATTTTGTTTCGCCAAGTTTTTTTTATTCTATTTAAGACATGGAGTTTATCTAAAAATTCAGAAAGCTTATGTGTTGTAGTTAATGTTGTTTGATCTAGAAACTTGGAGTATAATGCTTTAATACCGGAACCGTAAATCCTAAAAGTTGCTTCTTCTTCTGATTCTGTTCCAAACATTCTTTTATATGGAGAATCACCATACCCAAAATGAATAACATTAATATCTTTATCAATTAATATTTCAATTATTCTTCTCAAAAGATAAATCCCGGGTGAAAGTTTTCTAAACTTACTATTGTAAGAAGTACCAAAAGCATAGAACATTCCTTCATACAGAACTCCATAATAATAAGCAATCGGCTCAGAATTTGCCTCTAGTATATAACCTCTAAAATAACCACCCTTAGCCATTGAAGAAAACATAGAATGGTAATGTTCATCTTTCTCAACACTAATTCCCATTGCTTTGTGGTAACTATTTTTATCTATTAATGAGGCAGATTCGATAAAGATATTGATATCATTAGGTGAAGTAATTGTTTTAAGTGCTAGATCGTTATTAAAAAATTTTTGTAATTTTCTATCTTTTTTTCTAAAAGTTTGCTCAGTCTTTTTGCTAAATAAATTGAAATTTTCTCCAGTATTTGAATCATGTATTCTTGCTTTCCATTTTACACTATCTCTATAGACAGATTTTTTATTAATTTTACTTCTTCCCTTTATCGTTTGCCAACATGGATTGGTAGCAGCTAAATGATTAATTGAAATCATTTCAACTTCTTTTTTTTTAATAAGGTTACATAAGTATTTTTCTAATATCTTTTCAGAGTCTTGTGTTTCACTTGTTATCAATCCGCCAATTTCAACTTCAAAACTTTTAAGTTTTGGTGTTTCTGTTTTTATGTATCCGATTTTGCATGGAACCTTAGTTTCCAACTTCCAACCGACCAAAATTGCTTTTGGTTCATTATCTTTTTTGAATAGGATTATGTTAGGAGTTGCACCCTTTGCCCTGCTATGAAATAATCTCAGGTAAAAATCAGGAGTTATATAAACGTTGGAAAGATGATATTTGTGTAACAATATTTTCCAATCTTCTCTTAAGGAATCAATTGCTTCAAAAGATTCAGCTTTAATAATTTCAAAACCTTTTAGTGGTTTTTCATATATACAATTAGGGTAATCAGAGTAAGGCTCGTTTGGCTTATAAATTTTAAGATTTGTAGAATCAGAAAGATTATGATTGGTCTCAGAATATTTGAGCGGATAATTATCAATAGGATTTGACTTAGATGCTTCTTGCATTGGTTTATTCCCTAAATGTATAATTCTTTTAGGTAATAAAGAGTTTAAGCTAAATTAAATTGTGATGTAGAATAAGTTTTTGGCAGATTTACTTGTGGTGTGCCATTCAATTAGTAAACTTTTTAAGTGGAATTGCAATCATTGGGAATTCTCTAAGTATTTTTTTATCTGAAGTTATAAGTTTGGAGTTAAAGTCTTTTGCAAGAGCAACATACTCACAATCATAGGCTGAGCAATTTGATGATACAACCAAATCCATAACTAATTCTGATGCAACAAGATATTCTTTCCCCTTAAATTGTTCTTCTGCGGAGTTGATAAGTTTTTCAGCTTCTTCTAGTGTAAGTAAGTTTTTGCGAATATAGCCGGCAAGAACATTTCTAAATTCAGAACGCCACAAAAAAGGGGCAATCCATTCAGAATCTTTCTTTAACAAATTTTCAGCAAATTTTGTGTAAATCCCCCTAATCCAAAAATATGCAATTGTATTTGTATCAACTACAATCAAAGTCTTCCTTTGCTTTTATTTTCTATTAAAAACTTTTCCGTTACAGTAATATTTAATTCTTCTCTAAGTTGTCTTGCCTTTTCAAGTAAAAGATTGGTCTTAACTTTAGAACTTACAACAAGATCTTCTAAGTTTTTAACAACTTCACTATTAAGACTTCTTCTATTTGATTTTGCTCGACGTTTAAGTTTTTTTAAAACTCCATCGGGAATATTTTTTATTGTTAAACTTGGCATTTGTATGGTTCCTTTTTGGTTGTATTACGAAACTAACGAAATGTTATAACTTTTTCAATAAAAAATTTACTATTCTTCATCCAATAAATTTAATTGCTTTTCATCGGCCGGCAGTTCATGAACATCTCTTAACTTTCGTTCAATGGTTCTTGTTTTACGAGTTGCATCTCCAATTGATTTACTTGCAAGATCAAGTTTCTTTTGCGTGTTTTCCAAAAGGTCTCCAAATTTTGAGAACTCTGTTTTTACAACACTTAATAATTTCCAAACTTCGCTTGAACGTTTTTCAATTACCAAAGTTCTAAAACCCATTTGCAAACTGTTAAGCACTGCTGAAAAATTTGTTGGTCCGGCAATTGTAACCTTATATTCACGTTGAATTGTATCTAACAATCCAGGTATTCTAAGAACTTCTGCATAAAGGCTTTCAATTGGCAAAAACATAAATGCAAAATCCGTTGTGTTTGGCGGATCTAAATATTTTGAGGATATATCTTTTGCTGCATCTTTAATACTACGTTCTAATTTCTTTTTACTTTCTTCAATTAGAGGAATGTCGGCACTTTCTGTTGCACTTACTAATCTTTGATAATCTTCAAGAGGAAATTTTGCATCGATTGGTAGCCAAACAACATCTTCTTTTAATTCGTTTTTCCCAGGAAGTTTAATTGCAAATTCAACAAGAGCATTACTGTTCTTTTTAGTTTTAACATTTTTTGCATATTGGTCCTGCGTCAAAATATTTTCAATCAAATTACCAAGTTGAATTTCACCCCAAGTTCCGCGGTCTTTAACATTTGTCAGAACTTTTTTCAAATCACCAACACCAGTTGCAAGAGTTTGCATTTCACCAAGCCCTTTGTGTACAAGCTCTAAACGGTCACTCACAATTTTAAATGATTCTCCAAGTCGTTTTTCTAACGTAGCGTGAAGTTTTTCATCAACAGTTACTCGCATTTCTTCTAACTTTTTTTCATTTTTTTCTTGAATGTCAGAAAGTTGTTGGCTGACTTGATCTTTTAGCTTATCAAATTTTTCTTCATTTGTTTTTGTTAAACTTTTCAATCGACTTTCAACAACATCTAATTGATCTTTTTGTCTTTCTGAAATATCTCTAATTCTACCAGATAATTGATCCCCCATTAATTTTACAGAATTACCAACTTCTTCACGAACAAGTTTTGAATTTTGTCCTGTTTCTTCTCGGTTGCGTTTAAACTCATCCTTTATATTATCTTCTTGAGTATCAGTAATTGCAGAAAAAGACTGAAGAATATTTTTCTCTGTTTCTGAGATATTTGTTTTTTTTGCATTTAGAAAATTTATGATTTGTAGAACTACTATAACCACTAGCAAAACGGCTATTGCAATTTGAATGAAAAACATTGTATCCATATTATAATTACTGATTATTGATTGAAAAGTTCTTAATTTAAATCTCAATTTAAGCAAATAAACTTTATCAATAAGACTATATAAAAATGAAACTTTGGCTTAAAATAACAATCGGAATTGTTAGTACTCTTTTTGTATTAATAATTTTTTCTCTAATAATTTCATACTCTTTACTAAAGCAATCGTTGCCTGATTATTCAGGTGCAGAGTCAGTTGGATCAATAAAAAATGAAGTCCAAATTTTTAGAGATGATTTTGGTATTCCACATATTTATGCTGAGAATGATGAGGACCTTTATTATGCCTTAGGATATGTTCATGCACAAGAAAGATTGTTCCAAATGGATTTAACTAGACGGGCAGGACAAGGCAAGCTAAGTGAAATACTTGGCACAAAAACTATTTCTTTTGACAAACTGTTTAGAACTATTGGACTAAATGAATTGGTAGTAGAAACATTTCAACAATATGATGAAACAACAAAAAGCATGTTGATTTCATATTCAAATGGAGTAAATGAATTTATAAAAAATAAGTCATCAAAATATACAATTGAGTTTGATGTTTTAGGATATGAGCCGGAATTGTGGAAGCCTGAGCATTCATTGTTAATCACAAAACTTATGGCTTGGGAGCTAAATATAAGTTGGTGGAGTGACATTGCGTTTTCGCATTTAATTCAAAAACTGGGCCCTGAAAAAGTAAAAGATATAATTCCAAGTTACGAAGAAAATGCGCCCACTATAATTCCAGATAAATTAAAAAGTTTTTCCTCAATCCCTTTGGACTTTATTAATGTAGATAGAGAATTTAGAAAATTTTCCGGAGCGATTGGAACACATATAGGTTCAAACAATTGGGTTGTAAATGGCGAGCGATCAAATTCCGGGAAACCAATTATAGCAAACGATCCTCATTTAAGTTTTACAGTTCCTGGTAAATGGTATGTAGCAGTTTTGCGTTCTCCAAATACAGCTGTTGATGGCTACACTTTAGCAGGAGTTCCTGGAGTTGTAATTGGCAAGAATAAAAATATTTCTTGGGTACTTACAAATGTTATGGCAGATGATGCTGATTTTTACATTGAAAAGCTAGATAGTTCTAAGGAAAATTATTATTACAATAATAAGTGGCAACCCCTTGATGTTATTACAGACACTATAAATGTAAAAGACACCACAGATGTGATATATACGATTAGAAGAAATCATCGTGGACCGATTGTGTCAGACATTCATAATTACAAAAAACTTTTCCCTAATGAAGAACAAAACAAGGCGGATATAAGTATGAGATGGACAGCCTTGGATGTAAGTTTTGAGTTATTGGCTTATCGTAAAATTAACCATGCAAAAAATTGGGAAGAGTTTAATGATGGAGTTAAAGATTTTTTAGCTCCCGGTCAGAACTTTGTTTACGCTGATGACAAAGGAAATATTGGATATAGAGCCGGAGTTAAATTACCAATTAGAAAAAACAATTCACCTTCATTTGTTTTTGATGGAACAGATGTAAATAGCGATTGGACTGGATTTGTTCCGTTCGAAGAGAATCCAAATTTATATAATCCAACTCAAGGATATATAGCCTCTGCCAACAATAAAACAATTAAAGATTATCCATATCATATATCTAATGTTTGGGAACCTCCATCAAGAATAAAAAGAATTACTGAGTTACTTGATGCAAAGGAAATTCATAGTAAAGAAGACTTTAAGAAATATCAGATGGATTTTAATTCGCATTATGCAAAAAAAATAGTTCCATATATTTCAAATGCATTTAACGACTATAATGTGCAAGACAAAAATTTAAAAATCGGGTTAGACATTCTAAAGACTTGGGATTTTACTTTTGAAGCTAACAATCAAGTACCAACAGTTTATTCTGTGTTTTATCAATTTCTCTTAAAAAATATATTTGAAGACGAAATGGGTGAGCAACTTTTCAAAGAATATATTTTTATTGCTAATGTTCCTTATAGGACGGTTCCTGTATTACTTAAAGAAAATAAATCAAATTGGTTTGATGATGTAAATACTAAAATTAAAGAAAGTAGAGACGATATAATTAGGAAAAGTCTAAGAGAAGCAATTGATTATTTAGAAATTGAGCTCAATGACGACATTACTTATTGGCAATGGGGGAAGTTACATAAGGTATTATTTAAGCATTTTTTCCACGGACAAAATGCAATGCTTGATAAACTTTTAGATATTGGTCCGTTTGAAATT
>Ga0209633_10000664_pt1 | contig 38983 bp, 37 predicted proteins | sample Cruoilmetagenom1_FD_187290 | JGI IMG/M metagenome (GOLD analysis project Ga0209633, IMG submission 187290) | Oil polluted marine microbial communities from Coal Oil Point, Santa Barbara, California, USA - Sample 1 (SPAdes) (version 2) | ecosystem: Environmental > Aquatic > Marine > Oil seeps ...
CCGATAAGTGGCGCGCCGAAGTAGACAAAGAAAAGGCTAACGAGCAGAGGAATATCGCGGAAAAATTCAACATAGATCAGAGCAACCGCGCGCAGCAGACGCAAACCCGTGACGCTCATCACACCAACAATCATGGAAATTGCCGTCGCGAAAAAAAGCGTTAGGAGAGCGAGCTTGAAAGTCCAAACGAGACCATCGAAGAAGAGGCCTGAGCTGTCGACAAGTAGGTCCATCGCTTCAGTTACCCCCTGAACGGACGGTGCATCACATGCTCGATGCGGCGCACGAGTATGGATAGCGTGAGCACCAGCCCCAAGTAGATGAGACCGATGGCGGCGAACATCTCAAGTGTCCTGAAGTCCATGGCGATGCGTTCCATGGCGACAAAGGTCAGTTCGGCGAGCCCTATGGCCTGCAAGTAGGCGGAATTCTTTAGGACAGAAACAGAGGTATTGAGGACGGCTGGCAAACTGACCCGAATACCGAGGGGAATTGCGATCAACCACATGTACGGCAAGGGCCGGAGCCCAAGAGACGCGCCTGCTTCGCGTAACCCTTTTGGCACCGCGAGGAAGCCGCCGCGTACGTTCTCCACATTATAAGCACCGCCCCAGATCACCAATGCGAGCACGCCGGAATTGAAGATGGAAAGACCAAGGCCGATGGACGGAAGCCCATAGAAAATGAAGAATATCTGCGCGAGCAGGGGCGTGTTGCGAACCAAACTGACATAGGCGATGACAAGGTGAGAAAGGACTGGAACCGCAAGTACGCGGATCACGGCGCCGATAACACCAACAATGACAGTGAGTACGATGCTAATAGCGGTCACTTGGACGGTCAGTATGAAACCGTCTAGCAATGCTGGCGCACTCGACCAGATATAGTCGAAGTCGAAATTGTATTGCATGGACCAAACTAAAGTGTGGAGCCATGACCGCTGGTGAGGCGGTCATGGCCCCCGTGTTTCTACCTGAGACGAGCTAATTACGACTTTGGTGCCTTGTCCAGGTCCCAAGTATTCATCACTGCGTCCTGCAGGTCCGGTTCTACGTGTTCGCGAATCCACTTCGCTGTCAAACCGTCCTCAGCGGCCTTTTTGATCGCAGCGCTCACGAAATCACGCCATTCGGTTTCACCCTTGCGGACACCGGCTCCGGTGAAGCCAATCTGGTACACTTCACCACCGAGCCGAATTTTTTTGTTGTTCTTGGCCAGACCGGCAAGCACGGTAAGGTCATGCGCATAAGCATCGGCGCGCCCTTGCAGAAGAGCTTGAAGCGCGTCCGACACGGAGTCCAGCTTCAGCGTCTGCACATCCGGCAAATTTTTCTCAAACCAAGGGATCTGCCAGGCACCCTTGATAAATACTACCGTCTTACCTTTTAGATCGGCCATGCCTTTAACCGAGCTATCAGAGGGAACGACGATCTCACTACCACCCCATGCATAGGGGTCAGTGAAATCGATAACTTCCTTGCGCTTTGCGTTTATGCCCATCGTCGCGATGATTACGTCGATCTTCCCGCCAACTAAACTCGGAATGCGGTTGGCAGAGGTCACGCAGACAAGTTCAACTTTTGATGAATCACCCAAGGCGTACTTGGCAATTTGCCGACCAAGGTTGACCTCTACGCCTTGAGGCTTTCCTTGGTTATCCAAATAGCCGTATGGCGGATAATCACACTTCGTACCGACCCTGACGAGGCCGGCGTCTTTGATGGCGTCCGGCACAGGCGGTAAGCCAGCCGCGCTGGCAGAACCCACCACCACAACCAGCGCCAATGTAAACGCTACGCATCTCGATATCCAACTAAGCGAAAAAGGCATCTTTTTTTCTCCCTGTTTTGACAACGATGAGCCGCTTTTCAGTTTGAGCGCCTAGCCGGATGGTTTTCCACTCCAACCAGGCTCCCCTTCACGCCCATCGCGTGAAGAGCAGCTTTTCGGTTCGACTCCCTGGACGCCTGGCTCTCGGTGATGCGGGTACCTGCCGAGAGGCCGTTCGCCCTTCATCGAAATGTCATCGATAATTGACTATAAAGTCAAATCATGTTTGAATATAAAGTTATAATATAATATGATGTATAGAGCTGATGCTTACCTTTCGTCAGATCGAAGCTTTCCGAGCTGTCATGTTATCGCGCAGTTTCACGCGCGCTGCCGAAATGATGAACGTTTCCCAGCCGGCGGTGAGCCGCCTTGTCCGGGACATGGAGCTTGAACTCAATCAATCTCTCTTTAAGCGACAGAAAGGTGGCCTGCAGCTGACCGAAGAGGCAATCGCACTCTACGCCGAAGTCGAACGATCGTTTATTGGCGTCCAGAAGATTGAGCGGGCGGCGCGGCGCATTGGCGAACGGCGCGGGGGTAACCTAAGGATTTGCGCCAACGCGGCATTCACACTTACGTTCCTGCCACAGGTCATAAAGGCGTTCTTGCGTGACCACGAAGGGGTTGCGGTCTCGCTTCATACAAGTGACTCCGCAACGGCCGTCGATCTTTTGCGTACTCGGCAATTCGATCTTGGATATGTCATGACGCCGGCGGACGTCGCCGGTATTGAAGCTGGGACCGTCCACCGAGCCCGCTGCGTCTGTTTGTTGCCGCGAGAGCACCGTCTTGAGCACCAAAGTGCCGTAGATATAAATGATCTTCAGGACGAGGCCTTCATTTCCCTTGCCGACGGAACGATGACCCGAATGAAGATCGATGCAGCGTTCGACGCGGCAAACGTGACACGGCGCCTAGAGACTGAGGCTGAGTGGTCCGCATCGATTTGTGCTCTTGTTGATCAAGAACTTGGGGTATCGATCATCGAGCCCTTTACAGCCGAAGACTTCGCGGCGCGCGGCGGGATCGTGAAACCCTTCGTACCGGATATTGACTTCACATTTGTGCAGATCCGGCGCAGCGGCGCACCAAAGTCACCTCTGATCGATGACTTCGCGCAAACCTTCGAAAGTTGTGTCGCCAGATACATCGAAGCGTAGCGGGCGCTAGTGCTTCGAAGCGGTCCGGTCAATTGATTCGAAAGAGTTTGGCCGGGTAACAACCCAAAAGTTGCGGGGGCCCGCAACCAACGATATCAGCAGGGGCTTTTCCAAGCTGCGGCGTGATGAGCCAAAAACATCCAAGGATTAGTTCGGCTCTTGTAATCCGCGACTTGGGTGCAAAGGCTGCTCGGCGCCGTGGTCGAAGCGAAAGAAAATTGGAAACATAGGTTATTGCGCATCTTCGAGTGATACTACATGCGTGCCAGGTCCCAGTACGTCGACCGCAACTTCTATCAAATGCGGATGATGAGTGTAGAACAACACCTGCGTCCGCTCAGCGAGCTGTCCCAGCACCTCAAAGCCGGCTGCCGATCGCTCGGGGTCGAAGTTGATAAACAGGTCATCTGCCACAAACGGCAGCGCCACGGCCCGCTCCAGATAATCCTCTACCGCCGCGAGCCTCAGCGCCAGGAACAGCTGATCCTCCGTCCCGCTGCTCAGGCCCGGCACCGCCACGACCTCGCCGTTTGGGCGCACACCCGTCAGATGCAAGTTTTCGCGTTCGTCAAACGCCACATCCAGTTTCTTGAAGGAGTTCCGCGTCAGCACCCGGAACAACTCACCGGCGCGCTTCAGCAACGGCCCCTGCTTTTCTTTCCGATATCGATCGATCGCCCAGCGTAGGAGCAATCCAGACGCGCGCGCGCGCACGTAGCTCTCTGCCGCGCCCTGCATGGCGGCAAGCGCTTCTTCCCGGTCGGCTGCCGCTTTGGCCGCCGCATCGTCTCCAGCAATCGCGTCAAACTCCTTCCGTGCCTCGGTACGCGCCACCAGAGTCTCTTCTAACTGCTCGCTCAATACCTTTAGCTCACCTTCGGCCACCTCCTCCCGGCCGCGAACCTCATCGATATCAATATCCCGACATTCTTCCTCAAGGACATCAATGGCCAACCCGTCTCCCTGCTGACCGAGCGTCTCCACGACGCCGGCCAGCTCTTGCTTCGACGTCCTTAACCGGTCCGACCGCTCGATCGCCGCTCTTAGCTCATCAACATCCTTAACACCGGCAGCCTCTTTGAGCAGCTGCATGATCGCCCCACTCTTCTTTCGGCCCTCATCCAGCTCATCTATTTGCTTCTGCCGGTTGGTCACTGATTCCGTCAGCTCCTTTTGCCGCTTGTGCAGCTCCAGCGCCTCATCCCGCCGGCGCTCCAGCTGAACCACGGCAGCATCCGCATCCGTGTCCACCAAGTCCGGTGCCAGCTCGGCCACAACTTCAGCCACAACCCGCTCGAACGCCGCGATGTCCCGCTCAATGGTGGCAATGCGCTTGTCCCGAAGGTCCTTGGCCGTCGCTGAGTGCTCCCGCATCTGGTCGATCACATTGATCTGCACACTTACCACGTCCGATTTGTCTTCCCCCTGAAGACCGAGCTCCGCGACGGCCGCGGCCCATTTCGTCCGCCAAGTTCCCCGGTCGACCTGGGCCTTCTCCGATTCAGCCCGCCGCCGCGATAGGTCAGCCTTCGCTGTTCGCACGGCTTCCTGCATCGCATCGAGCCGTTCGGCCTTCGCTTCCTGATCCCGCCGGAACCTTTCGGCCTTCTCGACCATCACCCGCAGAGCATCCGCCTTTATCTCTTCGGCATCCCAGCCCAGCTTCGTCAACTCGGCTTGAACCAGCGCAATCGCTTCCTTCTCTTCACTCCTGCTGTCAGTCAGCTGACGTTGCGCCTCACGCTGCCGCCCGATCAGCGTCACGATGTTATTGTGCGTATCGAGCCATACCAGCATGGCATCGGGCGCCGAAACCTCAATCGGCACATCGGCCCACATCGCCTGCCACGCCTGATCCAACCGCTCCCCTTCACCCTTCAGCGCCGCTTCCTCTGCTTCCAATTGCCCAATCAGGTCTTTCTGCTCGGCGATGTTGCGTGCCAGCACGGCCAATTCGCCAGCGGCCTGGGCCTTGTCGAAGCGCCGGTCGGTGACGCTGTCCGCCTGTTGTACCGCGCCCTCGAAAGATGCGGGCAAATCCTCGAGCGCATCTGCATAAGCCTGCGCCTCCTCCGCCGGTATCTCCGAACCCTCGACATACCGAACCTTGACCAGTTCCCATAGGATGTCCCGATAGGAACGGGCGTCTTCCACTGTGCCTGGAGCCACTACGCCTTCATCGCGCACCCGCCGCTCCAATGCCTTCTGGTCCCGTTCGAGAGCATTGCGCGCATCTGCCAATCTCTGCATCGTGTCGCGTAGGCGCTCACGCCAATCCCGGGCGTCGTCACGGTGAGCGACGACAGTTTCCCGCAGCGGCACGGCCAACGCCTCAATGTCAGCGTCATCCGGCAGGAAGGGCTTCAGGGCCCGAACCTTCCGCTCAATCTGTTCAGAAGCCTCATCGACCCGACCCTGTGCCATGCGAATTCGGCCCGCCACGTCGCCGCTGTCGCGAGCAGCATTCAATACGGCGGCCAGTCCGGACACATCGGAGGCCTCTCCCATTTCGTCCAGAAGCTCCGTCTTCTCCTCCAACGCAGCCAGCGCCTCTTCAAGAGCCGTGCGCGTGGACTGCATCACCGTCGCCAGTTCTCTATCCTGCGCCAGCAGTAACCGAACCGGCTCAAGCTTGCCCCTGGGTGGTACCCGCTCGATCAGCTCGGCCGGATCCGCAATGTCCCAACTGATCTCGGCAGCGAGTTTGGCAAGCTCCTCAAGCTCGTGGTGATATTCATCGCGTCGTTTGGGCAGGTCACTTCTGCCTCTGCGGGCCTCGATGCGCTGCTCATTAAGCTGTGTGATGTCATCCGCGCGCCAAACCAGCGCGTCATCAAGGGCCAGGCCTTCCAACGCTTGCCTCGCCTTTTCAAGCTCGGGGGCAAGAACCTCGACCTGTGCCTTGATCTCCGCTTCCTGCTTCTCGGCCTCGGCAAGTTGCGGGCCGGCATCCTCGGCCAGCACGATGACGTCGCCCAACGCAGCGGTTCCCTGCTCCAACTCACCCCTACGCCGCACGGCCGCATGAACGCGGCGAATGCGGGCCAGCTTCTTCAGCTCGATAGACGTTGCCTCGTGCTCGTGCCGACGCTCCACGTGAGCTTTCTCGGCGTCGCTCAGCGCCTTACGCGCCGCCCGCCAGGCATTGGCAGACAGGGAGTGCTCGCGCTGCCTTGATCTTGCGTCTTCCAACCGGGCTTCTGCCTGATGATACAGGCGCCGCTCCGATCTACGGGGTCCCCAAAGCCGATCTGCCTCCTCCTCCAACTGCTTCAACCGCTCCCGAAGGTCGGCAAGGCCCGTGCCAGCGGAAAACAGCATCTGACCGACATCGTCCTTGGCCTCGATGATCGCTTTTCCACCTTCTGCCAACCGGCCATGACTGAGGTTGAACATGCGGTCGAAGTAAGCCCGATCCGCCCCACCAAGGAACGGCGCCAGCAATCCTTCATCACCGGGCAGCGGGTCCCCGCCGGGCCCCAAAATCATGTCCCTTCGGGTCTTACGCCGCTGAAACTCAAATCGATTGTCACCGTTCTCCAGAACCGCGCCGATACGCATCGAGTCATAGCTATGTAGGAAATTGTAGGGCGAGCGTTCCGGGATGCCGAACAGCAGGTCTTCGATGGCCGTCAGTGATGTTGTCTTACCGGCTTCGTTCAGACCGAGCACAATATGCAGGTCCCGTTCGCCCTGCGGAAGCTCGATGGACGCATCGGTGAACCGCCCGTAGCGTAAGAGATCAAGACGGGCCAGACGCATCGCTCAATCGTCCTCGGCCGTCAGGTGTGCGTTGAGGTAGGGCGTCACATGTTCGATGAGACCAGCAAAGTCTCCCGCTACGGCGGCGGTAAACACCGCGTCCTCAGTAGAGTCCCTCAACTCATGGGGCAAGCGGCGGACCAACTCGCCAATATCCCCTTGCAACTGCGTGAGCAGCTCGCTGTCGGATCCGGCCTCCCTGAGCACACGCTGCAGGTCGCCAAGGGCATCCTCCCGCGCGGCCAGCGCTGTGGCATCCGCCACCGGCGTAGTTCGCACCGCAACCCTCTCCACCCAGGCGACTTCGTCACCCAGACCGAGCGCAGCGGAACGCGCCTCGGCCGTAAGCTCTTCGGCACATACCACCAACTGACTATGAAGCTGGGTACGACCCTGCAATACGATCCGGGCAGCCAGCAGCCGCCCGTCCGCTTCTTGCGTCCCCTGCGCTACGGCATCGCGCATCAGATCCACGACATCGACGGTACTGCCCGCCGCCGTCACGTCCACGTCGAGAACCGACCAGCGCACCACATCTAGTTCGAGAGTGACGAGATCGACAACCTCACCTTCTTCAACAGTGACTAGACAGGCACCTTTGGGTCCTGTCTCACGGACATGACGTCCTTGGAGATTGCCGGGAAACACGACATGAGGCTGCTCATTGAGCACCTGCCCCTGATGCACATGTCCGAGCGCCCAATAATCGTATCCCTTTGCCACCAGCTCCGGCACACTGCACGGTGCATAATTGGCGTGATTGCCCATCCCGCCCAGTGCGGTGTGAAGCACCCCGATGTTGAATGCGCCGTCGACCGGCGCCGGGTAGTCCGGCACCAGATTGTCGGTTACGGCTTTCTCACGGAAGCTCTGACCATGCAGAGCCACATTCAGCTCGTCGATTCGAAATGTCTCTGCTTCCCGCGCGCCGAAAACGCTGACGTTATCCGGCAGCACCAGCGGCTTGGTGATCTGGCTTTCCGCATCATGGTTGCCATGTAGCACGTAGACGGGAATGCGCGCCTGATTGAGCCGGCCCATCTGCTCGGCAAAGAACAGTCCGGTCTTGTAGTCGCGCCAGGTTCCGTCATAGAGGTCGCCAGCAATCACGAGAAAGTCCACCTCGTCCTCGATCGCTCGCTCGACCAGCGCCTCAAAGGCGGCACGTGGCGCCGTGCGAATGCGCTCGGCCACCCTGCCCTCGACGCTCGCCAACCCGATCAGCGGACTGTCGAGGTGGATGTCGGCGGCATGCAGAAAGCGGAAGGAGGTCATCTCTGACCCCTCATCGCACAGCTAGCTTTAGGCAGCGTATCCAGTTTCATTGCACGTAACGCTACCATGACTTGCAACGTATAGACAGACTTGCCCCGCTAGCGGCGCTACACGACTATGCGGTCGCTGGCCAGCATCTATGGATGTCAATTGTTGGCTGAGACTGTTGAAGAACTCGAATTTGAGCCAGCCTTTTGTGTCCGCTGTTAGTAGGAGCGTACATTTTGGTTCCGCCGCCGGCCGCTATCTGGGGCGGTTTTGTGTTCTTAGGTTATTGGCTTCTGGTTTTTCGATGTTGTCCCGGAGCGCAACCGAGAATCACTTTAAAATGCCGGTGCGTTGCGCATTCCTGATCTTGCTAGAGATATCATTCGACAGACCAACCTCGTCGGCGAAGTCTTTCCACCTTACTACTGCGTCTTGAACCTGCCTGAGAATCTCTTCTGCGCGGCCCCGCTTCATCGAGGCGTTCCTGGCGCAAGCCTTGAAATCGTCGAGTTCAAAACCATCACGTTTGCCGTTTAATGACATTTGATGGGTGCTCGTCCATGCCCCGCTGGGGTTGTAACTATAGGTAATGTCGAAGGCGGGAGAGAGTGACCAGACTCCCTTTCGGTCCATCAGAAATGCGATGTTCTTCACATGGTCGTCTTGGTTGCGACCAATGATGTTGAACGCCATGCGTCGGAATTGCTCTTCAACGCTGTCTGTAGACATTTCGAGTTTACGGATAGTGCGCAAGGCTTGCTCATACGAATAAGCCCCTGCCTTTTTGAAGTCGAAATGCCCCATTGCGCCAAGAGACTGCATATGGATTTTCTCCCCGGTCTCTGTCCGGTCAAAGCGCTGGGTCATAAAATGGCTGCGGCTATTTTCTTTGAGCAACCGGCATTCTTTCATGTCGATTCCGGCCGCCACCGCCATTTTGTGATAGGCGTACTCGATAAGGCCGTAGCCGGCGGGGTCTTCGAGCTCCTTGTCCTTATTACCCGAAACACCGTCGAATTTGAGAAGCCAATATGAGAACCCTTTGCCAGCGTCTATTTGTCCTGACCGGACCTCATTGGTGTTCGGGTTCCAGGCGATGATCGCCTTGGCCCTGGCTCCACCTGCGGATGTGCCGACGCGCAGGATTTGCTGAAGGGACTCTTCCCGGTCTGGAACCGCAAAGGACTCCTTGAGTTCATTTCGCTTGGTCAGAATTTCGCTGGCAAGCGACACCAGCGCCTTAATATCGACCTTTTCTGATTTAATGGCTGACGGACCTGCGGCCGGAGCATACTCCAGTGCCCCCATGCCGCGATTGCCTGTGTAACAAAGACGCTCGACCGGATTGAAGCTCCCCGGATCACGGCCTTCCCTCGCGAGCCATGCGTTGATGAGCGCGTTGCCAAAATCATCCGGCAGAGAGTCTGCAAGAAGGCCGGGCAGACCGTGAAAGCTCTCACGCGGCAACGCCGGAAACGAATAAATCCGGTCGGCAAGCAGCATGGTGATTGGGGCAACTTCAATGCCGCTATTGATAAACTCCGGCTGATACTCGAAATTTGCGAGCCCGGCATTATCGTCCCAACTGACAGCACCTATGGCCCGGCCCCAAAGTCGTACCTCGGCGATGGTCATTCATTATCTCCCCATGACCAGAGCTTGTTGCTCCCGGATTTGTCGGGTTTGGGAGAGGCACGCTTGCGACTTTTCCCGTGCAATTGAAGCTGTTGAATGGGACTTATCGCAGGCTCGGGAATGAGTACCTCAAAATTCTCAAGGATACGGAGGGTCCTTAATATCCGAATGAGACTTGATGTTTGGGTGGACTGCCCATGCTCGACCCTGATGAGCGTTCGTTGTGAGACGCCCGCCTCTTTGGCGAAGGCGGCCTGGGTCAGGTTGCTGTTCAACCGATAGCGTGCGACGCGGCTGCCCAATTCCTTGAGCACTGCACCGTCTGAGATGTCCCCGATGAATTTCATAATATGCCACTTCTGTCATTCTAACCGCTATTTTCCATACTAACGTGCCATATTTGGCTATTTCAGTCAATAATGAAATTCAACTCAAAATGTCAATTTTGGCATTTATCTGCCAAAATAGCCTGTAAAATGCCAATTTTGGCTAATTATATCAAGCAATCGCTCTTTCCTCGCTCTCAAGCGGGGCTCAAAGACAGGTCAAGCGAGAGGGATCATTACCGGACAATGGAGACGCCAGGGGCACTCGAGCCCGGCCGGGAGCGCCGAGATCCAACTTTAAGGCCATTTGAGGGTCAGGCAGTCGTCTAAATTTGACATTGTCAGATATTTCTAATACATTATCTGACAATGGAGGATGAAATGAGCGACGGACCCCACAAAAGCCTGAACATGCGACCGAGGTGGAAGCGGCTTGCCGAGGTCGCCGACAACCAGAATTTCACGCCCGAAGAGGTATGTGAACGGTTCCCGAGAGCATTGGAGGGCGATTGGCCTTTGGAAATGCCGGACAACCTGTGCAGGCAGGTCCGGGGCATCTTGAGTCAAGATCAGAACTCGCTCTTTGGCGATCCCAGACCTGGTCAGATTGAGGCCTTGCACCGCGAAGCTGCAGGCTACCCTCTGGCTGGCGTATTTCTGGATTGCGCTATTGAAGCCGCCAACAAGGGAATGGCGGGAGACACGGCCCTACGCGAAGCAGCCACCAACACCCTGATTGATCGTGCCACGCGAAGCACCCGGCAAGTAGAAGAACACTACCGTCGGAAATCGACTGATGGACGCGCCCACCGAGTTCGCGAGCGTTTCGAGGGCGCAATCGTGCAATCGGACCTTTCGGCGATGGCCGGACGGCTGACGGGACTCGACAAAGGTAAGCGCCCCCCCGGCCCGCAAAAACGAACCGACCTCGATGACGGGGTGCCATTATGACGAAGCGCAGCACTCCTTCCGCACTAACTCTGCCGTCCGTCCGTGTGGATGTCGTTGAACAGGGCCAGTCCGCCCATCACCAATGTACCAAATGCGAAATCGAAAAAAATATCAAATTCAAGACGGCCGGCCTTGAAGCCTATTGCCTCGCCAACTGGGACGCGCGTGTGTTCGATGCCATGGTCCTGGCAGCGGCGGTGCAGTTTTGCGATCACATCAAGGCTCGTCCTAAAACCGGCTGGGGCCGGGAGATTACGCTGCGTGTTCCAGTCCATGATCCGGCACATTGGAATTCCCCGGACGTGTCGGGCCACTTGCATGAGGCCCTTGGCTTTCTTACCGGCGATCGATGGGCGATTGAGTTCGTCGGTCGCAAATCTGCTGCCGAACGCCCGCGCCAGGCAACTCTCTCCATGCCCGACGGATCGCGCGTAATTATTCCGTACAGCGATGGACTCGATTCACGCGCGGTCTCAGGGATTATCGCAAAAGAAAAAGGGGACCGGCTGATCCGGGTCAGGATGGGATCAAAACTGCTAGGTGGCGGATACGATAAGAGTGTCCGCTTACCCTTTGCCCTCGTTCCGTATCGCGTCAAGTTCGGCAGGGAGAAGTCAGTTGAGTCGAGCGGAAGATCGCGCGGCTTTAAGTTTGCTCTGCTAAGCGCGATCGCCGCTTTCCTGTCACAGGCGGAAGAGATCGTCGTCCCGGAGAGCGGACAAGGCGTACTTGGCCCGACGCTGATCCCGGTTGGGCAAGCATATGATGATTTTAGAAACCACCCGCTGTTTACCAACCGAATGTCGGCCTTCATCAAGGCGCTCTTTGGTCATGAGGTCAGCTATAGGTTCCCACGCCTTTGGTACACGAAGGGTGAAACCCTGGCGGAATACATCACGCAATACGGAGAACAGGCGAACTGGAAAGACAGCTGGTCGTGTTGGCGGTCAAACCGGCAGGTTTCTGTCGAGGGCCATAAACGCCAATGCGGCATCTGTGCCGCATGCATGTTGAGGCGTTTGAGTGTTCATGCCGCAGGCGGTCATGAGGACCCGACGAATTACATATGGGAAGACCTGTCTGCCCCGGAATTCGCTAAGGGAGCGGCATCTGGATTCGAACTCAAGAATCCTCGCGGCGCGCATTACGAATATGCAATTGCCGGTGTACTGCATCTCGATCATCTGGCGGACCTTCGGCACTCGGATGCCAACCGTTCGACGCTAGATCGCAAGGTCATGCAATTGAGTCATTCGCTCGGGCTTTCCGAACAAGAAACGGCAACGAAACTGAATCGCCTGCTTGAGCGGCATGAAAGCGAATGGAAGGCATTTTTAGAATCCTTAGGGCCGCAGTCGTTTGTGGCGCGATGGGTCTCGGGGGGAAGTTAATGTCACTGGATGGTCTAAATTTGGTCGAAATCGGCGAACGTCTACGACTTGCTCGCGAAGACTGCGGCATGACGCAAGCCGATGCAGCCGGCGCTATTAAGGTCGCGCGCACGACCCTCGTTGCTATTGAAAAGGGACGACGGCGCGTTCGTATGGCCGAAGTACAAAAACTGGCACGCCTCTACAACATGTCAGTTAATGCGCTATTGCGACGTGAAGCTGTCCATGTCGATCTCGTTCCCCGCTTCCGCAAAATGGACATGAGCAGCGAAGACGCTGCAGATGAAGCGGCCCGGATGCTGGCTGACCTCCTGAAATCGGAGGTCGAGCTGGAAAACCTTCTCGGGGTGAAACGCACGCGAAACTATCCGCCAGAGCGCCCTATCCTCTCCGGCAACGTTCGTGCTCAGGCCGAGAGCGATGCCACCGAACTGCGGCATTGGCTAGGCCTCGGCCTAGCACCTCTACGGGAGCTGGTGACGCTCATGGAACTGGAGTTAGGGATTCGTATCTACATCCGACCCCTGAAGGATGCCCGAATTTCAGGGCTATTTGCCTATGATGACAACTTAGGCGCATGTATTATCCTAAACGCAAAGCACCCGCTTGAACGCCGTACCCAGACGCTCGCTCACGAACTCGGACATTTTATCTCGACGCGGCAAAGTCCGGATGTCCTCCATGAAAACGAGCCGGAAAACTCTCGTGAAGAGCGATACGCAAATGCATTCGGCCGTGCGTTTCTGACGCCAGCAAGGGCGGTGATGCAAAAATTCAAGGAGATAACGACCGGTTCGGACCGCCTTACGCGGCGTCACATAATCCTCCTCGCCCACGCTTTCGGCGTTTCCCGCGAGGCGATAGTCCGACGGTTGGAAGAACTAGGACTCACCAAAACGGGTACGTGGGATTGGTTTAAGGAGAATGGCGGCATCACGAATGAGCAAGTGCGGCAAGTCCTTGGCGACCTCCTTGCGGTTGACACCCAACGCCCAACGACGTTGCGCCTCGGCATGTTGGCGGAAGAGGCATGGAGGCAGGATTTACTCAGCGAGGGCCAGCTTGCACAGCTTTTGCAGCTCGATCGCATCGAGCTTCGGGAAATGTTGGACAATCTGAAGAGCGAAGGGAGCGAGGCGGATGAATTGCCAAAGCTGCCTGGATGATACTTCGGCTTTGATTGTCATCGACGCGAGCGTCGTCATCAATTTGATTGCCAGCGGCTTCTTCTCAGAAATCCTAACGGCACTTCCCAACCGAGTCGTCATCGTCGAAGAGGTCAAATTCGAGATCGAGAACGGGCGACAAAACGGCCACCGCGACGCCGATGCCCTTGCCCGAATGAGTGCCGAAGGCCGGATCGAGGTTGTTGGCCTCAGGGAAAGTGGGCAAGACCACTTCCTTGATTTGGTTTCCGGTTCCGCAGCCGAGACGCTGGACGACGGTGAAGCCGCAACTATCGCCTATGCACTGGAGCAAGGCGCGGTGCCGGTCCTCGACGAGCGGAAAGCCAACAAGCTTTGTGAAAAGCGCTTCCCCACCCTCAAGAGAGCCAGCACGATCGATCTGTTTTTTCATGAGGAGGCCTTCACGGCACTTGGCCAAAATCTGATTGTGGACGCCATGTTTAATGCCCTTTATCAAGGCCGCATGCGGGTACTCGATCATCATCTGGACAGCGTTAAAAACCTGATCGGCACTGATCGAGCAGCGCAATGCAATTCCTTACCTAAAATGGCGCGAATAACATAAAGATCAGCTCAGAAATGAGGGCGTCCAGTCGAGTTGATCAGTCATCGGTCGGGGCAAGGTTGTGTTGCAGACTTCGAGGTCGTTAACAGTTACGATTTCGAATCGCTGCTTGAGTTCGCTCGCTCCTAGGCCAGAATCGGTTAGCTCTCCCGCCTACTCCACACCAGATACGCCGCGCCCTCTTCCTCGAACAAGGCGGCCCGGACCGGCTCGGGGAAGCTGGGGTCGTCGAGTTGGACGCTGAGATAGTCCCGCGGTTCGTCGCCGTTTGACCGCGCCTTCCAGGCCGCGCCCAGTTCGGCCCGCCCGGCGTAGACTCGAAAATCCGGCGCGCCCTCACTCTTCTTGCTGTCGTTGGCGACGATCCTGGCTTTGACGTTGACCGTCAGGGTGCGGATGGTGCCGACATAGCCGTCTTTCGAGGCTGTAAAACTTCCAATAGTAGCCATGGCTCAGGTCTCCTTTGCTTGGGTGGTGGATGATGGCACACGGGAGCCTTCGAGCTCCCTGCGCGCCCGCTTGAAGCCGGGATCGGCGTTGATGAAGGCCTCCAGCATGAAAGGGATGAGTTCGGCAACGCCCTCTTTCTGCCCATAGGTGCGCCGATAGATTTCGGCATAATCGTCCAGGGCAGACTTCAGCTCCGGGCTCGCGGTGAAGTTGATCTTCACGGCGTTTCGGTCGGGCAGACGGTTGAGCTTTAGACCCGTCATTGCCTCTCTCCTCCGCCTCGGTAGGGCCGCAGCACCAAGTCCTTGTTGACGATCACGCGCAAGGGCCAGCCGGGACGGATGGTGATGGTGGGCTGGATGTTTAGGTTGCGCTCGGTAAGCCGTTGACCGACCTGATTGGCGCTGTCCTGCGAGGACTCTCTGATCGCCGCGACGAGGTCGCTTTCCTGTTCGCCGAAGGTAAGTTCGGTACCGACGCCCAGGAGCGTCGAGAGCACGATGCCCTTGATGAGCCGCCAAGTGTGGAAATCAACCTCGTCCTCGAGACCGGCATAGCCGGCCATGTCGGTCGCCAGCAGGTTCTCGATCACCATGGAAGAACTGTCCGGCATGATAATCCGCTGCCAGACGACGAGCGCGCGCTCCTGCCCGAAGGCGACAACGCTGTCATAGGTCCCGATCACGCGGGAACCTTGCGGGATGAGAAGATAGCGGCCCGAGACCGTATCGTAGACATTCTCCGTGACCTGAGCGATGACCCGCCCCGGCAGGTCGGAGTTGATGCCGGTGACAAGGCTGGCTGAGATGATGGTCCCCGCCATGACCTGATAGGGCGAGGCCGGGTCCTGCAGGGCGTGCGGATTGTAGATCTTGCTATCGAGGCCCTGGTTCAGGAAATCGAGCTTGCGCCCTTGAAGGTTCTGATCGTTCTGAATATCCAGCTCCAGCGGGCCGCGAGTCTCACCGGCGCGGGCCACATCAAACGGATTGCGGTCGGTCGGCGCTCCGCCGGGTCCCGACGGCGTCTGTGCCCCCGAGATGTCCGCTTGAGCGGCAGCGCCGACAGTCCGAGTCGTGAGCTGGAAGAAAACGGCAGCCTCGCGGCCTTGCTGCGCCAGGCGCGCCTGCCGGATGCGCTCTGCGCGCGCCGCGTCGTCCTCCGGGTTCGGGCGGAATGGCAATTCGGGCGCCGGTTCGATTCCAAACTCGCGCTCGACGTCGAGAACCGCTCCCCCTAGGTCGCCCGGCAGCGGCGGCCCGAGCTCCACCGGTGGTCTGGGCAAATCACCGTAGTTGCGCGGCAGGCCTTCAAGACCTTCGGGTGTTTGATTGTTGTCGGTCCGGTAAAGCTCGCGACCCCTGTCGTCACGATCGAAGAGGCGCGGTGGATCGAGCGCGAAGATAATGGCACCGAAGATCAGAAGCAGCCCCGTCCCCGAGAGCAACATCAGGACACGGCGATTGATCCGCGTGATTGGGCGTGGCTGTGCCCGCAGCGCCAGCTCTTCAGGATCGACCTTGAGCGGATCGGGCCCTTGCGGGTCGGAAACGGTAGGATCGCCCGTCGTCATCGGTCAGTCCCAGAATAGGTCTCGTTCCGATGGGCGTTGCTGACGGCGGGCCGACCATCGCTGCGGGTAATACGAACCACCTGCTGGGGGTCTTGACCGAGCCGCAGTTCGGCGGCAGCGAAGAGTCTATCGACGATGTAATACGGGCCGCGCACGCGGTAGTTCACAAGCTGGTTCTCGCCGTCCGGCCCGACGACAAAGAGCGGCGGCGCCTCACCCTGGTCGAGCCGGACCGGAAACTGGATATAGACCTTGTTTGTGTCGTCGAAGGCACGTACCGGACGCCACGGCGGATTATCGCCGCTGATGGCGTAACGAAACCGCAGCTTGTCGAGGGCAAGGCCGCGGTCGACGACCTGCCGGGCCGCCTCTTCGGCGACCGCATTGCGGCGTTGCAGGGCAATCAGCTGATCGTGCGGATAGGCCCAGGAGACCGACGCCATATAGGTCTCCGGCGTGCTGGTTAGTTCCAGATGATAGGCGCGCCGGTCGGTAATGATGACTAGGTTGCTTCGCAAGTCGTCCCGGATCGGCTTCACCAGGATATGGGCGCGGGCAGCGTTTCCCGAGCCGCTCACCGTGTCGCCGATGACCCAGCGGACGGTGTCGCCCGCGGAAACCGCGACGATCTTCTCACCCAGTTGGAGCGCGATGTCGCTGACTTGACTTGGCGCGGTGTAGAGCTGGTAAAGCGCCCCTTCCGTATAGGGATAGACCTGGATCGCGTTGATATAGCCGTCCGCCGTTGGCTCAACCGTCGCGGCGTCGTTCGCATCGATGACGCGGGTCTCGGGCGGTCGGTCATCGTCCTCGTCAGGCCGACGGTCCCCGGGCACTGGCTTCAACTGTCCCGGTAGAGGCAGGGGCTGCGGCAAAGTGACGATTTCAACAGGCCGGGGCTGCTCGGCGGTCGGGGCAGCCGCATTGAAATCCTCGGCATCGTAACTGATCTCGGGTGGCAATTGCTTGTTCGCGCAAGCGCTGAGCGCCACGGCGAAGGCCGCGGATAGCAAAAATCGGGTGGTTCGTGATCGTGTCATTGGTTTTCTCCTGCGATGAGGTCGCGGCTCCAATTGAGCGCATGGACGTAGATGCCTAGGGGGTTCTTCCTGAGCGCTTCCTCGGTGCGGGGGCGCTGAAGCACGATCGAGAAGACGGCGGTGTAGCGGGTGGTCTTGGCCAGCGTTCCGTTCTCGAAGGCCTGCTCCCGCCAACGCAGATCGAAACTATCACCCGAGGACCGCACGACGCTGGTCACCTCGACGGTGACTGTCCTCTGACCAACCTTGGAGAACGGGTCGTTCTCCCGGGCATACTCATTGAGCGTGTTGGCGGCGCGATCGGTAGCGTAACCGTAGGCGCGCAGCCAGTTTTGTCGCACAATGATCGGATCGATGGAGAGGGACCGGACGTTTTCGACGAAGCGCGCCAGATGGTAAGCGATCTGAGCATCGGTCGGATCGTAAGCCGCGATGGCGGGGCCGAGGGCGCGGACCTCGCCGAGCCTGTCGACCTCGACGACATAGGGCGTGATCGTGCTGCGCCCGACCTGCCAGACAACGCCGCTGGATAATCCTATGGCTAGGGCGAGACAACCGAAGGCCATGAACCGCCAGTTCCGTGCCTGGACGCGGGCCGATCCGATACGCTCGTCCCAGACCTGCGCTGCCTTCTGATAGGGTGTCACGGGTTCGGGAGTCTGGCCATAAGCGGTCGTTGAACGTCTAAACATCAATCATCTTCCCTTAGTTTGGGGTTTTCGCCGGAAGCCGGTCTGTCGCCATCGCGCACGGTGTGAGCTGCGATCGTCGCGCCTTCCCGGAGACGTTGGCCGCGCTGTAGCCGCTGGGCCCAGGCCGGAGCACCGCCCTCGCCCGCAACGGCGCCAGGATTGTTCGCGGTGTTTGAAAGTGTGCCGCCGGTGGCTGTAAAGGCGCCTCGTTTGCCATCCGAGAAAGATTGGCGAGCGCCAGATGTTGCGCGGCCGGCAACGTTGCGAACGCCCTGGCCGACGGCGCCCACACCGGCGCGGGCGACGCCGGCAGCACCGGCCGCTACTCCCGCTACACCGGAAGCGCCGGATGCTGCGCGGCCAAGGCCATACGCGGCACTTGCCCCGCCCGCCATAGACGACGCAGCACGGGTCGCGCCGCTCGCCCCGGCACCGAGAGCCCGCACACCGCCAACAGCCGCACCGGCGGCAGCGGCGCCGCCGATGGCAAGGCCGGCAACCGATCCGACAACGGCGCCGGCACCGAGTTGCGGCGCGCCGGAGACAAGTCCGGCGGCGAGGCCGGGCCCGAAGATCCCGAGCATGAAGATTGAGAGAGCGCCGAGGACGGTGGAAGCGGCTTGCTCCAGTGTGATGTCGCCGCCGGAAAATGAGGTAGCGAAGACGCCGAACAAGGTCGAGCCGATGCCGACGATGACCGCGAGCACCATCAGTTTGATGCCGGAAGCGATCACATTGCCGAGCACGCGCTCGGCCAGGAAGGCGGTCTTGTTCCAGAGCGCAAAGGGCACGAGCACAAAGCCCGCGAGCGTCGTCAGCTTGAATTCGAGGATGGTGATGAAAAGCTGGATCGCAAGAATGAAAAAGGCGAGCAGCACCACGACCCAGGCGAACATCAAGACCGCGATGGTCACGAAGTTCTCGAAGAAGGCGATCGGCCCGATTAGGCTGGAGACTTCCGCCAAAAGCGGTTCGGCGGCGTCATAGCCGGTTGCCGCCACGAAGCCGGGCCGCATCAGATCGGCGGCGGTGATCGGCGAGCCGGTGGCGCGCAAGCCGAGCCCGGCGAAGCTGTCGAAGATGACCGTCGCCAGCCCGGCGAAGTTGTTCAGGATGAAGGCGAAAGCGCCGACATAGAGGACTTTCTTGATCAGCACCGGGATGATCGATTTGTCCTCCGCCATGGCCCAGAAAAGACCCGCCAGGGTGATGTCGATCCCGATGAGGATCGTCGTTAGGAAGGCGACGTCCGGCCTCAGCAACCCGAAGCCGGAATCGATATAGGTCACGAAGGTGCTCGTGAACCCATCGATGACGTTGAGATCGTTCACCGCCTTGCTCTTTCCTAGGGCCGCGTATAGGCGGAGCCGTCGCCGAGGAAACGTTCGAACCGGGCGCGGCCTTGCTCATGGGCGGCGACGGTGCGGGCGCGGTCTAAAGATTCGGCCCGGGCCGAGGCCGCGAGCAGGGTCTGAAGTTGCATGGACTGCTTGGCGGCGAGCGCGGTCAGTTGATTGCCGGCCTGGGCGACTTGCAGATTACCTACGGCGCTCTGGCTCCTGGCGACCAAGCGATCGAGCACGATGGCGTCGGTGCGGACTTGGCTGACCACCTCGGCTTGAACTTCCAGGCTGTGCTTAAATCCCTGACGCGCTAGCGCCCAAGCTTCTTGCGCATCCTGAATGATCCGCGAGGTGGAGACCGCGGACGCATACTGTTCCGGAAACAGCCGGCGATATTCGCTGTCGATCGCCGAAACCTGATAGGCGATACCTTGCGCATTCCGTATCAGAGTGTCGACCCGCCGCAGCGAGGCTTGCAGGTCCGCGGCGACCGACGTGGGCAGGCTCGCCAGGTTCTGCGCCTGATTGATCAGCATCTGCGCCTCGTTGGCGAGCTGATTGATCTGGTTATTGATCTGGATGAGTGCGCGAACCGCCTGCAGAATATTCTGGCCGAAATTAGCGCCATCAAAGACGGCGATTGCCTGCGCGGGTGGAGCGGTCACGTTCACACCCGCCAACCCGAACGCCAATGCAGCACAGGCCGAGAGAAGTTTCTTTTTGAGAGTCATCGTCCGTGGTCCTCCGTGTTACCCCACGCCCAGCCGTCCTGGCCGCGGGCCAAGATTTCGACGCGGTAGTGGTAGGTGTTGAATTCGCTGATGGCGTAGACGGTGGCGTCAAACGGCCGGACGCGGCCTTGGCCGAAGCCGTCATAGACACCGTAGAAGTGGCCTTCGGCGTAGCTGTCGCCGAAGCCGAAGCCGTCGGAAAAGTCGAGCGCGATGCCGCCATAAGCCACTTCGCCGATCTCGGCATCGCCGATGCGGGTATGACAGCCCGGCAGGACGACCGCCGCCGCGCCGCCAAACGACCGCCGCAGCACCGCACCGCCACCGGGTTGGCTGGCGAAAGTGAAAACAGTGTCGATCTGTTCACCGCAATGACCGCCGGTCGAGGCGATGCGAATTTCGTCCACTTGCGGGTGCAGTGGGATGCACAGCGAGCCACTTGCGGTCGCCGCGCTGGCGTCAAGCCATTGCATGATCGTCTGGTGCGCGTCAGGCTTTCGCCAGACATGCCGCCAGGCTCCGGCACATGACGAGCCAATCGAGAGTCTGGCCTCGCCCTGGCGGGTTACGACATTCAGAAATGTGTCGGGACAGTTGTCGTCGCGCGAGCAACGTGGCCAGCCCTCTTCGGCGGCCGCTGCCTGTACAGTCATCAAACAAGCCAGCGCCAGTGCGCCCACCATCTCAAGCGGTCGTATCATTTTCAGTCTCCTTAAGGTCTCGATCATTCTCAGCGATCAGCTCGGCCGCCCAATCGAGGCCCTTGGCGCGTAGCCAGCACTCCGCGAATGCCTCGACCCCATGGGCGGCGATCAGCTCGTTCATCAGCGCGTGATCCTGCTTGGTACCGACGCCGACGAGGGCAAGTGCTATGGGCCCCAAGTCCAGCTCGAACAGGCGGTTGCCCTGGCGGGACTGGTAGTAGTAGTCACGCTTTGGCACCGCGCGGGCGATGATCTCAATCTGCCGATCATTCAAACCGAAGGCCTCGTAGACCGCCTTTGCTTGCGGTTCGATCGCCCGGTCGTTGGGCAAAAAGATGCGGCTCGGACAGCTTTCGATGATCGCCGGCGCGATCGAGCTGCCCGCGATGTCGGAGAGTCCCTGGGTGGCGAAGATGACCGAGACGTTTTGTTTGCGGAGCGTCTTCAGCCATTCGCGAATGCGTGCGGCAAAAGCCGGGTTGTCGAGAAATAGCCATGCCTCGTCGAGGATCAGCAGCGACGGCCTTCCATCGAAGCGCTCTTCGAGCCGGTGGAAGAGATAGGTGAGCACCGGAAGCACCGCTCCGGCCTCGTGCATCAACGCCTCCATCTCGAAACACTGGACGGCGCTTAGTCTCAAGCGTTCGTCATCGGCGTCGAGGAGCCGGCCATAGGGGCCTTCGAGGGTGTAGGGCTGAAGCGCCTGGCGAAGCTCGCTCCGTTGCAGGAGTGCCGCGAGTCCCGTCAGCGTGCGTTCCGGTTGGGGCGCGGTCGCCAGGTTGGAAAGCGCCGACCAGACCGAGTCTTTGACCTCCGGCGTCACCGCGACACCTTCATGGGCGAGGAGGCCAAGGATCCATTCTTGCGCGAAGGATCGTTCGGCCGTCAGATCGATCTTGGCGAGCGGTTGGAAGGCGAGCGCGTTCTTCACGCCATTATTGGCCGCCCCTAGATCAAAGTAATCCCCACCCATGCCGAGAACGGCGGCACGCGCCGATCCACCCTTGTCGAAGATCGTAATCTGAGCCTGCGCGTAACGGCGGAACTGGAGCGCGATCAGCGCAAGCAACACCGATTTGCCGGCACCGGTCGGGCCGACGACGAGTGTGTGCCCGACATCGCCGATATGGGTGACGAGGCGGAACGGCGTGGTCTCATTGGTCCGCACCGTGAGCAGCGGCGGTCCATCCAGATGTGCGTTACGCGCCGGTCCGGCCCAGGCGGCCGACAATGGCATCAAATGGGCGAGGTTCAGCGTGTTGATCGGCGATTGCCGGACATTGGCGTAGACATGGCCCGGCAAGGATGAGAGCCAGGCCTCGATGGCATTCACGCTCTCTTCAATTGTGGCGAAGCCGCGTCCGTCGATGACCCGCTGTACCGCGCGCACTTTTTCGCGGGCCGTGGCCGCGTCTTCATCCGAGATGATGAATGTCGTGGTGACATAGCCATAGGCGACGAGATCGGCCCCCAGCTCTTGCAGCGCCGCATCAGCGTCGGCGGTCTTGTTGTCGGCGTCCGTGTCAACGAGCACCGATTGTTCGTTGGTCATCACCTCCTTGACGATGGCGGCGATGGACTTGCGCTTGGCAAACCATTGCCGGCGATAGCGGCGGATCACCTTCTCGGCAGCTGCCTTGTCGAGCGGGATAAACCGCGTCACCCAGCGATATTCGAAGCCGAGGTGATTGAGGGCATCGAGAAGGCCGGGTGTTGTCACAGAGGGAAAGCCGAGCACTGTCAAGGCGTGGAGATATGCGTTACCCAGCATCGGCGCCAGTCCACCGGTCAGCGACGTATCCACGAGCACCGCGTCGAGGTAAGCCGGGATTTCCGGACAGGCGATCCGATGCCTTTTGTTCGAAATGCAATTGTGCAGGTAGGTCAGCGTCCCCTCGTCCGTGAATGCTGCCACCTCCGGCATCAGCTCCGCCAGAAGGTCAAGCGCGCGGTCGGTCTGCTGGACAAAGCTCTCCAGATGGTCGCGATAATCGGAACCGGAGCGGTCCGCGCCCGCGCTTTCAATCAGCATTCCTTCCATGCGGCCGACATTTTCGGCCGGCGGCAGATAGACGAAGGTGAGGACATAGCCGCTCTCGAAGAGCGCGCCGGATTCCTCGAAAGCCGCCCGCCGTTCTTCGTCGACGAGTGCCGCGACCGAATCAGGGAAATCAGACTGCGGGTAATCGCGCGCGGCATGGCGTTCGGCCTCGAAAAACAGCGCCCAGCCGGAGCCAAAGCGGCGCAGCACGTTGTTGATCCGGGCGCAGGTGGCGACGAGTTCTGCTTCCGTGGCGCTTTCCAGGTCGGGGCCGCGAAAGCGCGCCGAACGCTGAAAGCTGCCGTCCTTGTTGAGAATGACGCCCGGCGCCACCAGACAGGCCCAAGGGAGGTAATCCGCGAGCAGCGCCGGCCGCTTCCGGTATTCAGCCAAGTTCAGCATGAGAGCGTGCCTTTGTGACGGATGTGGCGGACCAGGACCTCCATGAAGCGGGGATCCTTCTTGGCGGCGTAGACCGCGGCGGCGTGCCCAACGACCCAGACAACGAGCCCAGCGATCCAGAGCTGGAGACCAAGCCCCAGGGCGGCGGCGAGGGTGCCGTTGACGATGGCCACCGTGCGCGGCGCGCCGCCCATGAGGATCGGCTCAGTCAAGGAGCGGTGCAGTGGCACCTCAAATCCTTCGATCCTGGACATTCCCCTCATGCCACCAGGGCTCCGCCGCCGAATGAGAAGAAGGACAAGAAGAAGGAGGTCGCCGCGAAGGCGATGGACAACCCGAAGACGATTTGCACCAGTCGACGGAAGCCGCCACTGGACTCGCCGAAGGCCAATGACAAGCCGGTCAGGATGATGACGATCACCGCCACGATGCGCGCCACCGGTCCCTCGATGGATTGCAGGATCTGGGTGAGTGGCGCTTCCCACGGCATGCCGGACCCGGCGGCCTGGGCCGTGCTCGAGCAGAGGATCAGCACCGTAATCACGGTCAACAACGCCACAGCGTGTCGATTTGTGTGGTTGATAGAAAAAGATTCGACTTTAATTGAGCGACGCATAGGGATTGTCCTCTTGGTCAGGCGGTGGAGAATTGAACGGGAACGAGGGGCTGAAGCCGGTAATCGCCGTTGGCATCCAGCCCGGTGACCTCGGCTATGGCCTCGACCCGACGGGCTTGGCCGCGGCCATGCAGGAAGACGACCATGTCGATGGCCTCGGCGATCAGCCGGCGCGGTACGGTGACGACGGCTTCCTGGATGAGTTGCTCCAACCGGTAGAGCCCGGCATGGGCGGAGTTCGCGTGCAATGTCGTGATCCCGCCCGGATGGCCAGTGTTCCAGGCCTTGAGCATGTCCAGCGCTTCGGGCCCCCTCACCTCGCCGACGATAATCCGGTCGGGCCGGAGCCGAAGGGTTGAGCGCACCAGATCAGCCAGCGACGCAACGCCAGGCTTGGTGCGCAGGCTGACGCAGTCTTCGGCGGCGCAGCGGAGCTCGCGGGTGTCCTCGATCACGATCACCCGGTCGCCACTCTCGGCAACTTCGGCGAGAAGCGCGTTCACCAGCGTCGTCTTGCCGGAAGAGGTGCCGCCGACCACGACGATGTTCTTCGTCGATACTACCGCTTCTGCCAGCGCCTTCGCCTGAAGCGGCGTCATGATGTGCGCCTCGACATAGTCGATGAGCCGGTAGAGCACCTCGGCAGGTTTGCGGATCGCAAAGCACGGCGCGATTGAGACCGGCGGCAGCAGACCCTCGAAGCGTTCGCCGCTTTCCGGCAGTTCCGCCGAGACCACCGGCCGATCACGATGGCACTCTTGGCCGATATGGCTGGCCACAAGCCGGATGATCCGCTCCACCTCGGAAGCACCAAGCCGTTCGCAGGTATCGATCCGCCCACCGCCATGACGGTCGAGCCAAAGTCGACCGTCCGGATTGACCATCACCTCGATCACCGCCGGATCGGCGAGCGCGGTGGCGATCGACGGGCCCATGGCTGTGCGCAGCATGGTCCGCTGGCGGTCGATTGTGGTCGGATTGAAACGGTCAGACATCGGCGCCCTTTCTCTCAATAGAGTCACCAACATTCACTTTGGCGGTATCGAGGGCATCGATCTCAGCGCTTGTGAAAAAGTCGGACTCGTCCGGCTGGATCTCCTCCAGCACGTCACGGATCATGTTCTTGCCGCCAGCCAACCGGCGGCCCAACTGGGTGACGAAATACTCGAACCGTTCCTTGCCCAGTGCCCTCGCCGCGTCCTGGTCCGCTCCCGGCAAGGGCGGCGTGACGGTCAGGTAGTAGCGGACGAAAAGCGCCATGGTCTCGCTGACAATGGTCTGATCGCGTTCCAACCTGTCGATTTGTCGGCTGATGCGGTCGAGCCGGCGGATGATCGCAGCGTCCCGCTGGTCGTCACGCTCCGGTGATAGGAAAACGGCTAGCGCAGCCTCGGTGATCGCGGATTTGGACGCACCGGGCCGTTTGGCGGCGAGGCCGAGCCGTTGATTGACGAGGTCCGACAGGTAAACGCAGAGGCGGGGTTTCAAGACATATCTCCTAGAAGCTCGGGATCAGGTCATCGTCGGCTTGATCCCCCAAACCTTGATTGAGGGCATGGGCGCGGCGTACGGTTTCTAACTGGCGCAGGGGATCGACACTTTTCGTGGCAGTTGGGTTGTCGAAATCGTCTTCGAACAGACGTTCATCAGGATTGGGCGATTGTTCCGGTGCTAGGGGCGCCTCTTCGGGCAACGCCGGGTGGCGCTTGAGGCCGCCCTCGTCTTGGTCCGAGTCGGTCACCAGGTCCGACCAAGCCCTATTGAGCCCGGCATGAGGCCTCCGGACCTGACCACTCCAGTCGTCTGCCCGCGTCGCCGGCCGGTCCACGTATCCACCTTTTCCAAGCGTCGGCGCGGGGAGTACACGGCTGGCGAAGTTGCTGTCCTGGTAGTAGCGGAGCTTATGCGCGCGGATCGGCGGCAGGCCGGAGACCAGCACCAGTTCGTCGTCGGCCGGTAGCTGCATCACCTCGCCGGGCGTCAGGAGTGGACGCGCCGTCTCTTGGCGCGAGACCATGACGTGGGCGAGCCAAGGCGCCAGCCGGTGACCGGCATAGTTCCGCTGGGCGCGGAGCTCCGTCGCAGTGCCGAGGGAGTCCGAGATGCGCTTGGCCGTGCGATCGTCATTGGAAGCGAAGGCGATACGGACATGGCAGTTGTCCAGGATCGAATTGCTCTCGCCGTAGGCCTTGGAGATCTGATTGAGCGACTGGGCGATGAGATAGGCGCGGATGCCGTAGCCGGCCATGAACGCCAAAGCAGACTCGAAGAAGTCAAGGCGACCTAGCGCCGGGAACTCATCCAGCATCATCAGCAACTGGTGGCTTTGGCGTTTGCCGGGCTGGCCTTCCAGGCGTTCGGTCAACCGTCGGCCGATCTGGTTGAGGATTAGGCGTACCAGCGGCTTGGTGCGCGAGATGTCCGAAGGCGGAACGACCAAGTAGAGCGAGACCGGCCGCGCCGCGTCCATCAAATCAGCGATGCGCCATTCGCAGGCCGATGTAGTCTTCGCCACAGTTGGGTCACGGTAGAGCCCAAGAAAACTCATGGCCGTAGAGAGCACGCCGGAGCGTTCGTTCTCGGATTTGTTGAGAAGCTCACGGGCAGCCTGGGCGACAACGGGATGAACTTTCGGTGCCTCATCGGTGCCCAGATGATTGCTGGCCATCATCACACGGAGCGTGCGCTCAAAGGAGCGGCTCGGGTCGGACAGGAAGGAGGCGACGCGCGCCAGCGTCTTCTCCGGCTCGGCATAAAGGACATGCAGGATCACGCCGACGAGCAGCGAATGGCTGGTCTTCTCCCAATGGTTCCGTCGTTCCAGGGCGCCCTCGGGATCGACCAGGATATCGGCGATGTTCTGGACGTCACGGACTTCATTGGCGCCCTTCCGTACTTCCAGAAGCGGGTTGTATTTGGCGCTCGCCGGGTCGGTCGGATTGAACAGCAGGCAGTGGGAGAACCTCGACCGCCAGCCCGATGTCAGTTGCCAGTTCTCTCCCTTGATGTCGTGGATGACAGCGGAGCCGATCCAACTCAGCAGCGTCGGGATGACCAGCCCCACGCCCTTGCCGGAGCGCGTCGGGGCAAAGGCCATAACGTGCTCGGGACCATCGTGGCGGAGATATCGGTCCTTCAACCGGCCGAGGAAGACGCCCGCCGGGTCGAAGAGCCCGGCACTACTGACTTCAGCGGCGGTTGCCCAGCGAGAAGAGCCGTAGGTGGTGACCAGCCGGTTCTGCCGCGCGCGCCAGACCGAACCGATGACGGCGACGATAACTCCCGTGACCCCGCCGGCAGCAGCGAGTGTACCTGCGCGGTTGAAGACTTGGGGCGCATAGGCCTCATAGGCATACCACCACTCGAACAGCCGCCAGGGCAGATAGATGGGATAGTCACTAAACGTGAACCAAGCAGGACCCAAACGCGGCTGATAGCCCAACATGTCCGCCGCCCACTGGGTCGCGCCCCACACCGCTCCGGTCACAATACCGAAGACGATGAGGACCTGGCCGATGAGGAGCTTGGTTGGGGTCATGGATCGTGTGCCGTTCCTGATGAGCACATGGGCTCGAATACGGCAACAGATCGCGACGAATACTGAATTGAATCAAGTGATTAACTTCCAGTTTGATCCAAGGAGTCAAACTTGGGATAGTCGGCGGAGACGAGGTCCAAATAGATCCAACGGAATTCATTCAATTTTTTGCTGACCTACGGCCAGGGCTACAGTTCATAATCGATACTTCGACGTGAGCACATCACACTTGAAGAGCATGGGAATCGGTTTTTCTGGTTGGGAAAATTAGACGACCGCGTATTCATGGAAGATGCCGACCATTCGAATAAGTGCTCGAGATGATCCGGCCGAAGTGAAGGGGTTTGAAGGAGTTTGGCGACAATGCAGTTCGTCGTACATTTCCGAGAGGGCCGTAGCCCGACCACGAAGAGGTTTCCGCACGTTGTTCTTCTACAGGACAATTGGGACGACTACGGATACAGGACGACTTTCAGCGCGACTCTTCACCTCAGCGCTGATGAACAGGTTGAATTGGGGAACCTCAAGATCCTACACAAGGATCAAACCTCTGAGTATACTCCAGTGCCGCGTCGGCCATTCGAGGCGTTAGGAGAAGACTTCTGCTCGCTCGGTGGCAATCTCGATTATTATGAGACGCTATTCAAACGCGGTCGCCCATTCTACCTAGCTTATCTGCGCGCACTCGGCGATGTTGCGTTTGACGACCAAACGCAGGCACGCTTTGAGGATCTCGAAGGATATAGGGTTTCGCTCCTTCGCTTCAGTGGTGCTGACCGGACGATAACCGATGCGAGGAAGCTGTTCGCGCGTGAGACATCCGGGTCTAAGAGGCGCAGTCGAGGTTTCGTTGTAAAATTCAAAACACAGGTCGCGTCCAATTCCAACCCGTTCCAAATCGACTTCGATTTTCGACGCAAAGGTAGGCTGCCTAACCGGATCAATGTCCTTATCGGCTACAATGGAACAGGCAAGACGCGTCTCCTTTCGAACCTTGCGATCGTGGCGAGCGGTTATGGTTACAGGAGCAAAGAGGATTTGCTGGACAAGCGGGCTGGACGGTTCGTCGGCACCCCCCCACCCTTCAAGACGGTTGTCGTGGTGTCGTACAGCGCTTTCGACACATTCGTAATTCCGGGTCGGACAGAAATCGAGAAGGCGCGCCTACGTAATGAAGGTGCGATTTTTGGCTATGTTTATTGCGGTTTACGTGAGCGATCTGAGAACATTGTCGGGGACGATTTTGATGGGCGCCAATCATACCGGTTGAAAACACCGGAGGAGATCGAAACGGAGTTCCTCGCGGCGCTGGCGCGGGTTCGAGGTGCCCAACGGCTCGACGCATTGCTCAACATATTGCAACCACTGCTTCAAGACGCCTCATTTCAGCGGATTGGTCTGACACAACTCTACGCGGATGATGATAACGATCGGCTAACGGATCTGTTTCGCGATTTGAGCAGTGGTCACAAAGCCGTTCTGAAGATTGTAACTGAGCTGACCGCGCATATCGATGATACACAACCGACTTTGGTCTTGGTCGATGAACCCGAAACCCATCTCCACCCGCCACTTTTAGCCGCATTTCTGAAGAGCATTCGCGCCTGCCTCGATCATTTCAATGGCTATGCGGTCATTGCAACACATTCTCCCGTTGTCTTGCAGGAAACGCCGTCTCGCTACGCGAACGTTGTGCGACGAATGGGTGACCGAACACGAATTGTCCCGGTGTCAATCGAAACGTTCGGCGAGAGCATCGGCGTGATCACTCAGGAGGTTTTCAACCTCGATGATGGTTCGACCGATTGGCACGATACGCTGCGCACGCTTACGCGCCGACAGAGCCTCGACCAGATTGAGGAGATGTTTGAGCGACGTCTGGGTTTTGGACCAAGATCATACATTGCTAGTATTCAAGAAGAAGATACGGAGTAGCGCGAATGCGGCAGGTCACACTACTAGCTGTCGACGACGCGCAAATTCTCGATGACATCATAACTGCTAAATACAGACCTCGGAAAGCACGCCTGCAAGCGGTACGGGACGATGTGATAGTCGCTTACCAGGACTACGTTGACGCAGCACCGGCGGTAGAGAATTTGCCGCCGATTGAGTTGACTGCGTTGCAAGCGGGTGCACTTCGTCATGCCTACGAGGTCGAGACGGTCCCGATGACTAAACTGCGTACGCGACTTATGTCGCGGATCGTTGTTTCCCGATGCCCATTTTGCGGGCTGAGCGAATCTTCGACACTCGATCATTATTTGCCTAAGGAACTCTATCCACAATTCTCGGTGCTATCCAAGAATCTCGTGCCCTGCTGCGCGTCATGCAATACGCGCAAGGGCGAACTCGTGGTCGATGAAGAGACCGCTGTAAGGCTCTTCTTCCACCCCTATTTCGATGAGATTCCAGGCGATAGGTTCATCGCGATTGGTGTGACGCTCCTTCCCGACGCCCTGGGGCTCAACTATCGGACGGTGAGGGCTGCAGGAATAGGCCTGCGCACGTTTCGTCGCCTACGCTCACACTTCAAGCTCCTTCGCTTGGCCGACCGATACCGGATAATGTCGCTGGAGCATCTCCGAAGCCGATATCACGCGCTCGCGCGGTTCTATGGCCCCGGGGAGGACGCCGATCGCGTCGCAGCCGAACTTCTACAGGAAGCCGAAGACTTTGAAGCTGAATATGGCGCCAACCACTGGCGTGCGATCCTCTACCGTGGACTCGCCGCCCACGATGACTTTTGTGACGGCGGCTTCGAAGTGTTAAAGCAAATTCAGTGAGCGTTGGTCGCCGAAACGGTAGGTCGGTGGACCAGAAGCGAACGTTGGAGCCAGGTGCTCAGAACGGGTAACTCGGGTCGAGGCCAGTCATTCGTAATACTGCTTCCTATATCCTGCTGCCCTCAGCTAATGCCTTTTCCGCGCCCGCGCGTGAACGACCAAGAAACACCATCTCCGCGGATGACACCAGCCACCTGTCTTCCACGGTAACGCTCCAGGACATCCCGCCAAGGCACTAGTGTGAACTCCTTCGATTTCTCGATCAGCGCGAACTTTCCGCTCGCCAAGCGGACTGGCCGTCGGTATTCGCCCACGATGCGGTCGCCGTCTGCCAACTCCGAAAACCGTTTTCCCACTTCGCTGGCCAAGGTGGTCCCTACGCGCTTGAGCTCACGTTGCCCGAGCGTGCGCAAGAAATTTTGCTGGTAGACGGTTCGCGATCCGCTCTCCTCTGCCAGACCTTGGGTGATCAACCACCGCCTGCGCCGTTCAACCGCTTCTTTCGCGTCACGCCCGAAGCCTAAGTCACGCATCGGATCGGGAGTTTTCCCGACCAACTGCCGATCCAGCCATGCCGCTCCGTCCGCTTCGATCATCTGGTTCAAACCGAAACTCGACAGAAGCGTCAACCGCGCCGGCTGACGAGAACGCGCTTTCTCTTCGAATGCCTGCGCCTTGTCCGGAAAGCTCTCTGGGATTTCCCATGATCCGTCCGGAAACCGCTGCACCAAATTAGCCCTGCGCATAGCCTCCAGCCGGCGGACATGGGAGCGTACGAACTCTTCTGAATCGTTTGGGTGGTGACGGCGGTGGAGCTCTTCGCTGTAGAGACCGCCCGTGCGCTCGGCGATTTCAGAGATCATCCGGTCGGCCTTACGGGGAGCACCCTTCTTGGCCTCGACGGCAACGATCGCGCCTCGCTCGAAGTCGCCCGGATCGATCAACTCGCCCACAGTTGCGTAATGGGTGCGTCCATCCAAGCCATCTACGAGCAGGTAATGCCGGTCGTTGATCTCGTCGGAGAACCCGCGCGCCATGACCTGCCCAACGATCCGCGCCTCGGGGCAGGAAGGATCGAAGATCGCGTAGTCGGCGACAGTCCGCTCGACGCCGGCGTTGCGCATCTCTCGGTGCATGGTCTTGATGATGTCGCCACGCTCTCCCATGGCGCGAAGTGTAGGCTCCAGTTCCGGTGACAGACGCCACCGCTTCGGCCCCTCTTCTCTCGCGAGCCCCATGCGCTCCAGCTTCTGCAAGCGGCCGATCTTGAGAGCATGCTTGAAGCGAGTGAACTCTCCGCGTGGCTCCGTCCTCAGATCGGCAAGGCCTTCTTCAGCATTGCGCAGCAGTTCTCGGTCTAACCGCGTGAAGCGCTCCCGTTCGATCTCGCGCTTGTAACCCCGCCGGACTTGATCCTCGGACACCGGTCCCAACTCGATCGTCAAAAGCTCGCTCGCCCGCTCACGCATGCCGTGGGTGATGTAGTCGCGGGCGATGACCAGGTCTTTCTCTAACTCGTCCTTGCCGCGTAGCACGATGTGGCTGTGCGGATTGTCGGTATTGAAGTGATCGACGGCGACCCAATCGAGCTCAGTGCCAAGATCTATCTCGATCTTCGCCATAAAATCGCGGATGAACGGCCTCAAATCCGCCATCTCCGTAGCGTCCTCGGGCGAGACGATGAAGCGGAACTGGTGCCGATCACCCTCACCGCGCTCAAGAAAGCCCTTTCCGTTCGCTTCATCGGTCGTGGCGTCATAGAGCTGACCCGGCTCACCTTCCCGCGTAACGCCGTCGCGCTGAACGTATTTAAGATGCGCGCGGGCGGCTCCGGCGCCTTGGCCCTTTAGCTTGACGATCCGCGTCTTGATGATAACCCGGCGGCGGCCGGGAAACCGGGCCTGTTGCCGTAGAGCCGCGCGCGTTCCTTGCCCGGCCCCACGGCCGATCCGGGCGCCGGTAAAGGCGAACAAGCCTATGCGCTTGAACCCCGGCCCGGCAAGACCCGCCGACTGAAGCACGCGTTGCAGATAGGTTCGCCCCTTCTTGCCGCCGCGTGATCGGATGCGGCCGAGCTTGGGCTTGAAATCATAGTCGTCGTTGGGAGCCATGATCCACCTGACCTCTGGACGCCAAGCGCGAAATTCAAGCTGACGCTATGAAAAACGGCGTTGCGTCATCGTCTTAGCCGATAATACCGAGTCACCTAAAAGACCCTTAGCGCTATAGATCGGGATGTGCAGACAAGGGCATAGGCGTCATTGACGCCATTGCTTTTATCTTGCCCTCCGCCTGCTTTGTCTCCTCTCCCGCTATTCTCCAATAATTTCGATGGATCATTTCGGAGCGACCTTCTGCTCAAAGAAGCGGAGCTTCACCGCTCTGCCGATGACCAACTTGCGATCTACCGGCCCGAAATATCGTCCATCGAGTGAACGTGGGTGACTTTGCAGAAGGAACATATCGTTGCGACCGAGCGTTCTACAGCCGCTCCAGATGGGTAATTTTCGCCCTTCACCATCGCGGTCAAGAGCAGCAGCTTCGACGCTTCCATTGATCAGGATGAGTCCTTTTTCACGACAGATTTCATCACCGGAGAGGCCCGCCACACGCTTGATCAACGGTGTATCCGGCGGCAAATAATGCCGTTCTTTGACCAATCCCTTGACCCGCTCCGGCAGTCGGACAAACACAAGATCGCCTATCGAAATCGGCTGATCAGCTATTCGGTAGAAGCCGATCGGAGCACTTGCCGAACCATTGTAGGCAACCAAAGTAGGCACCGTGATCAGCGGCCCAAAGGACAAGAGAACAAGCCCCACAGCGCCTATGCAAAGCACACTCGGCCGCCTCACGACGCGATCCTCCGTGCCGCCAGGTGTGCCAAATGTTGCTCATGGCTGTAGGGGCGGACCGGTTTCCCAGCCAGAATACGGTTGTGCAGGTGGCGGTAATAGGCGGACGAAACATCTGCCGGATTTAGGCCCATGGCTTCAATCGCGTCGATCTGGAGGAGCGTCTGCTTGACCTTCGTCTTACCGGTCAGAAGCAGCAAAGCCTCTCCGCCGGGCATGACACCAGGAATGCGGCTGAGCAAAGTCGAAGGTTCACGCGTTTGGACGACGGTAAAACGCCAGTCCTGCGTGCCAAATTCGTTTGCTTGCCAGCGCACATAGCCGAACACCCGGCCTAGTTTAAAGAAGGCAAGCGCCCGTCGCCGGTCCAGGTCTCGCCACTCGTCTGCCTCGCCGAAGCGCAGCCAGTGGTTCACGAAATCCGGATAGAAGGCGATCTCGACCCGCGTGAAGGACTCAGACATCGGAAGTCGAGTCCTTCTTCCGCATGTCCGACCAAGCGATCAGATCGTTGATGTGGTAGCGCACGTGGCGGCCGTGCTTGCGGTACTGCGGACCGCCGCCGTAGACGCGCATTTTCTCCAGCGTATTGGGCCTAAGCTTCAAATAACGCGCGGCTTCCTGCGTTGTCAGGAAAGGTCCGTCTTGCTCAGGCTTGGCGTCCTGCTCGGTCATAGCTCCTCCGGGGTCAGCAAACATGCTCTATGCCGGGGAAGCATCGGCTGGTACGCGGATCGGCGGCAGTATCGTTCTCGGGTGCAGATGGGAACGATACCCCGCTCCTTCGTTTGAGCTTCAGGTGAGCAGCGTTCTGTAACCGCCGTTCATCATCCTGGTACCGCGCTTAACGCTGCGGATGACACGGTTTTTCATGGTCTGGTCGGGGTTGTTCCAGTCTTCTCGAACTACCTCTTCGCCACAAAGAAAGACCGCGATTTCACGATAAGATTGCCCCTCCACCCGCCGGTCCAGCGCGGCCAAAGCGTCGCGGTGCCGCGTCGCCTCGACAGTCCAGCCGCCTTTCGGGCTGCCAAGGCGCCGGTTGCGATAAAGGTCGGCAAGCCGCCGAACGAGCCTCTGAGGGCTCTCCACCTCGGGGAAAGCATCGACTACGAGCTCAAGGGCGAAGGGGTCGACGTGGATGTCGTCGCCGATGCATCGCACCTGAGCCACCCGCTGTCGGTCGTAAAAAAGGATATGTTGCTCGCCGTTAGCCGCCTTCAGAAGGGTCTTCCGGCACTGAACTTCGTCCAGTGAAACAACACTACCGAAACCGCAATCCATTCTGTTGCGGACGTAGGCAGAGGCTATCCGTCTATAGTCCTCGACCCGCCAAAAAACGTCTGCCTCAAGCGCGGAATCATTGGGATTGGCGAAAGGTACAAAGGCCCCAGGCCTCGGCGCGCAGGAAACACCGCCGTGCCCGGAGCAGAACCGTTCCGTCGGTCAGATGGATGGCTGGGGGTCGTCCGGGGGCGGAGATGCGCCAGTCACGCCGGAATTCAGGATTGCGCCGGAGATACTCCCAAGCGACCCGGGAACGGGTCAGAAACCGCACATAGTCGTAGTCGCTCAAGTGCGACACGACGGACTTCGAAGGGCTATGGGCCACCGCCATTGTCCTCTCCTTTTTTCGCGGGACGACGGCGGTCGACGCGATCAGCGTCGCAAACTCAACCAAGCCCCTCTCTCGTTGCGCATTATTCCGTCATCCAGCGCCGTATCGTCGACCTGAGATGCATGTCAATGTCGTTGTTCAACCTTGACATGCAGGCATCAACGATTTGTTAAGAATTGTGACAAATTTCTTAAAATGCGCGTGAAATGCACCGAGCTATAAGCCTGAAAAAGGCCCCCGCGCCGGGTGGCGCGGGAGCCGTGAAGGTGCCTTAGTTCTCCGGGTTCCAGAGGATCGCGAGCACGTCCTCGTCGTCCTGGCCGGCGGCCCGCCCGAGGTTGGCGTAGAGCTTGCCGCGGCCCATGTCCGGGTGGGCGAAGGTCAGCGAGACGTAGGGGTTGCCCGATTGCTGGCCGACCTTGTTCCAGCCGCCGCCGATCTCCACGCGGTCTTCCGTGTAAACCCGGAAGTCGGGCTGACGGTCGGTTTCCTTGGTGTTGTTGGGCACGATCTCGATCCTCTTGCGGAGGCTCATCATGTTGATCACGCCCTTGAAGCCGCCGTTGTCCGTCTTCGTCACGTATCCGAGTGCTTGTGCCATCTTTCTATCTCCTTTGGCTTGTGCAGGGGGCCTATCCCCCTGCTGACGGCGGACCGTGCATGGCGGGCGGCGGGCCGGTGAACCTTCGGTCGGAGCGTGAGCGGAGAACCGGCGTGGGCGGTCTTTTTTGGAGCGCAGCGTCCGCGAGGAATGCGCCGTATCCCTGCAAGGGCGAAGGCGCAGGGGAAAAAAGCCGACCGCGCCGGTTTCACTGGCCCGGCGACTGCCATAGGTCCAAAAGCCGCAGCAGGGGAATAGGCACCGGAATGAGTTTCAAAGGAGACTTGAGAGGGGCACCGGCACGGTGATCGTGAGGCAACGACAGGCGCGGTCCTTAGGGTCGGAATCAGCGCTTGAGGCTCGACGCGGGAGCGATTGTTTGCTCGGCCACGCCAAGGAAGGCGGCCGCCAAGACCTGTTTGGGAATACACGAGAGACCGTCCGAGGATGGATCAGGCTGGGACCGGATCAGCCGGAATGGGAAAGGTCCTATGTCTCGCTGACTGTCCCCTGCCTGCCCCGAGATTTTGACGGCTCGTTATCGGCATCGGGTGTGCCCACCGGCCAGGAACCGCAAGGATCGGCTGGTGATTCTCTGGAATCCCAAGAAGGAGGATGCACCGCACGGGCCATCGTTTAGTCCAGTGCAGGGGCAAATTTGTACAAGTGTTTGGCTCCGGCAAAGGGCGCTCCCGCCTTCCATTACAGCATTGAAAGTGGAGGCCGGCGGGTCCCAATTGTGCCACAAGCTAGCCAAGTCAGCCTTAACGTCTAGATATCACCCTTGAAGTCAGAACGATAAATCGCTATTTCTCGATATATGAATGAACATGACGCCTTCGCTGCCCTTTCAAACCCGACTCGCCGCGATATCTTGCGCGCGATGAAGACCCCTGCCACGAGCTTCTCGCAGTCTGGCGATGGTGACGCGCGCAACGGGGTATGCGTCTCGGCGATACAAGCCCGGACGGGTCTGTCGCAGTCCACTGTCTCGGCCTACATGGCTGCTCTTCACCGCGCAGGGCTGGTCAAGGCCGAGCGGCGCGGGCAGTGGACCTTCTACCAGCGCGACGAAGAGGGCATCGCCACCTTCCGGCGGACCATTGTGGAGGAGCTCTGAGCATGGATACCGTCATCCGGTCGCTGGCCGAAACTGTCGCCGAGATGTATCTGGAGAAGCGGGGCAACGGTTACGCACCGGATGCAGAACTGGAGGAATTCGCTGGGCTGCTGACCGCGGTGGATTGGACCGCGCCGCGGCGGCCCCACCCGCCCGCCAGGTCGGTTTCGGGTCTGGCCCACCTTAGCCCGGCGATCGCCGCGGCGACGCGGTCGGGGTTGTGTCCAGTCCTTGAAGCCCTGCGCGCCTGTGTCGGGCTGGTACCGTGGGAGACTTACTACGAACGGACAGCCTGGTCCGAACAGTTTCTCGACAATTTCGCCTCGGGCGAACTGGTCGGCCCGTCCGGTTATATTCCAAATGACGACATCTCGCTCGGTCTATTCGTGCTCGGGCCAAATGTCACCTATACTGAACACGCCCACGCCTCGACCGAAATCTACTATGTGCTGGGCGGCGGAGCTTACTGGTCGCGTGACCGAAAGGAGACAACGCGCTGGTTCGGACCGGGCGATCTCGTCTTCACAACACCCGATCAGCGGCACGAGATTCGCACGGGCCACGAATCGCTGTTGGCGGCCTATACTTGGAAATCAGACCCGGCGGCAAGAAGCTACCATTACGAGAACGGACCATGGAGCGACGGTAAGCTTGTTTTCGCCCCGTTGGTGCCGCGAGGATCGGCCATTTCGAACTAGCGACTTAGTAGGACGACTGGTGAAACCCAGCTTTGGCACTGACTGCTTAGGATCATAGCCGGCGGTATGTGGCGCGTCGGACCAACGACCGCTTCTTGATCCGCGTCGGACCTTGCCAGCAACCGCATCGTACGACCGTTTCTGGCCGGACTCGGTCATTTGCAGCGGTCCGAGCGACGGATAGATGACAGCAGTAACAAGGCTGCGGGCGGCGGCGTGGGCCACCGCCCGCAGAATTTTACGTGGCCTTGGTCAGGCTCTTGACCTTGCGCCACCCATCCTCGATGCGGATGCCACCGTTTTTGGTGTAGGCCTTGAAGGGGAAGGCCATGTAGTTCGGAAGCCAGCCCTCAACCTTCTCTCGCCCCTCGCTGCCAGTCAGGAAATCGCGGATGATCTTCTTCTGGACCTTGCCGGTGGCGGTGACATTGCTGTCGGCGATCCGCTTGCCCCCGACCTGCTTGAGCATGGCATTGATCACCGTCTTGTCACGGATGAGGCCGAAGAACGCCTCGTCCGGTTGCCAGTAGTCCGCCATATCAACCTTGAGATGATTGCCGAGCGCCTCGACCACGGCACTGCCCACCTCCAAGGTCTCGGAGGTGACGAAGGCGAGCACCTGTTGCACGTCCTCATCCGAGAGTTTCAAGAGCGCCGCGAACAGCGTGGCGACCCGGTGATCGTCGCCGTTCGCGCGCACCACGCTATGACCGTAGTCGGGCAAGCCGAGAAGTTTGAGGACCGCCTTGCGTTCCTCGGCGAAGGCGGTCTCGGCCTTGCTGTTGGCGATGCTTTCGCCAGTGGCCTCGTTGGCGGCGCACTGCGGGTCGGCCTCAACGTGCCAGAGGGCAGAGCCGCCGATGGCGGTGGCGACCATGAGCCGGAGCGCCACGCCCGGATGGCTCAAGAGGGTATGCCGGACAGCGGCGTGGCGGTGCAGTTCGATATAGTTCTGCACGGCCTTGGATAGCTCGGGCCGGGTCGGCTTCGCCTCGGTGCCGTGTTCGCCACTAGCCTCGGCCTCTTTGGCCTTGCGCTTGCGCGCGGCCTCCTTGCGGGTGAGATAGCCCTCGTGGAGCTCGACCGCGCCACCGTGGCTAACGGTGAGGTAGACGCGCCCGCAATCTTTTTTGGGTGTTTTCTCGTGTTCCCAGGACTGAAAGCGCTCGCCCGGTTCGAGGACCGCAACGTCGGCCCAGCCATTCGCCAGAAGCGCATCGCGCTTGGCGGCGATGGCCTCGTTCTGCAAGGTCCAAAACCGGTCCGTGTCGGTGAAGTATTCGCGCTCGCCGAACAGGTCAATGACGATGTGGCCCTTGTAGGCATCGAGCGGGAACAGGGCCGCGTCCGTGGAAATCTCGCTGCCACAGAACAGCCACTGCTTCAGTTGCCACGCGCGCGGCGCGTAGGTCTCCGGGTCCTCAAACAGCTTGAGCCATTCCCGCTGCTGCACCTTGGTCGCCAGGGTCAGGTGGCGGACGGTCTCGGCGTCGATGTCCTCGTTGCGGTAGGCCTCCCTGATCTTCGGCAGGAGGTTGCCGAGCGCCAGTCGCCGCTTCACCACGACCTCGGTGATGCCGAAGGTGGCGGCGATGTCCGCTACGCTCCGGCCCTCCTTCACGAGCCGAGCGAAGGTCTCCCATTGCACGACCTCGTCCGGGTCGAGCCGGGCAAGGTTCTCGATCAGCGAGGCTTCCAACGCCGCCGCGTCGTCGCCCGGCGCCATCACGGCGCAGGGCAAGGGCTCGACCTTGCCCGCTTCCTCGGCAACCGCCCTGGCGGCGAAGTAGCGCCGCCGTCCGGCGACGATCTCGTAGTCCTCGCCGTTGCCGTTCGGGCGCACGAGCAAGGGCACGAGCACGCCGCGCGCCTTGACGCTGGGTAGAATGTCGGACACGTCCGGGGTTCGGCGGGCGTGGCGCATGTTCAGAGCAGAGATTTTCAAATGATCGAGAGAAATGTGTTCAAGCTGCATGGTGCTTACTCCTTGGTTTGGGTGGATGAAGATGCGCCGCGTTCAGCAGCGCGGATGAAATCGAGAATGTCGAGTTGCGCCCGGCCGTCCTGATCGAACAGCCCGATGTTTAGGGGCTTCTGCTCGC